>CEVA01002061.1_pt1 | contig 12205 bp, 8 predicted proteins | sample 361521 | NCBI WGS metagenome assembly CEVA01 (sample SAMEA2622823, study PRJEB7988) | marine metagenome | isolation source: saline water (ENVO:00002010), including | reverse complement strand
CAACTTTATCGTAAAACACAATTTGACGGTTCCAAGTAAGCAGCAGAGCCATTACATGGTCAGAAACCTCATCCACACAGTAATCGGGGACGTAAGTTACTGGGATTCCCTGCTCGGTGGCTGTAGATACCGCTATGTTATCTACACCAACACCATATCTACTAATAACCATACAATTCTTAGCCGCCCTGACTACATTCGAGGTCACTTGAGCAAAACACGTCATAATTGCATCAGCGTCAACGGCCAATTTTATCAGTGTAGATTCGCTTTGATCCGGGGCTTCTATAATAGTTGCACCAATGCTTGAAAGGACTTCTCTCTCTGGTTCAGTAGAGGGCCACACGTAATCAGTAACCAAAACTTTATAATCGTTAAGCTCCGCCATAATCTGTCTCACATCACCGTTATCTATTCTTACGACAAATATTTTCCGAATGTATTCCTACCATTATATTTCGCTTCAGACCCTAATTGATCTTCTATTCTCAACAGTTGATTATATTTTGCTAACCGTTCTGATCTCGTCAAGGAACCTATTTTAATTTGCCCTGCTCCAGTCGCCACCGCAAGATCTGCAATAGTAGTATCTTCAGTTTCACCCGATCGAGCCGAAACGACAGTGGCTAAACCCTCTTTTTTGGCTAGATCTATAACTTCCAACGTTTCGGATACAGTACCAATTTGGTTCAACTTGACTAACACTGCGTTGGCAGTAGATTCTTCGATCCCTTTCTTTATCCGGTCCACGTTTGTAGTAAAGAGATCGTCGCCTATAATCTGGATATCGGCTCCAATGTACTCTGTCATTTTTCTCCAACCTTCCCAGTCATCTTCATACAACGGATCCTCAATAGATAATATCGGATATGAATTAGTCCATTGAACTTGCATAGAGATCATCTGTTGCACAGTCAATCGCCTATCTTCACAATGCAAGACATATGATTTATCCTCGTAGAATTCATTGGCAGCTACATCTAACCCAATTGCCACATCGTTCTCTAAGCCACCTTTATGGCCAGACAATGTAAAGGCATCTACCATTAGTTCCAAAGCTTCCTCGTTAGAACTTAACAATGGCCCCAGCCCACCTTCATCAGCTACTCCATTGGGAGCTTTACCCCGTTGCACTAAAAGAGTCCACATTGCTCTTCTAACATCAGAACACCATATCAAAGCTTCTTTATAAGAAGAGGCACCAACCGGTATTACCAAAAAGTCTTGTAGATCAACACTCCAATTTCCATGTTGCCCTCCACTAATTATGTTAACCATAGGTACTGGCAGCTCTTGTCCTGACAAACCACCAAGACAACGATAAAGTGGAAGTCCAACAGCGTTGGCCAACGCGTGGGCTGAAGCCATGGATATTCCTAAAAGAGAATTCGCTCCCAACTTAGACTTATCTCTAGTCCCATCAATATCGGTCAGAAAATTGTCCACAGAAGCCTGGTCCGCAGAATCTAGCCCACTTGCTACCAATTGAGGCGCAATAAGGTCATTAACATTTGATACCGCCTTCAAAACTCCTTTTCCATCATAACGCTTTATATCATTATCTCGAAGCTCCAGAGCTTCATGTGTGCCCGTGGAAGCACCCGAAGCGACTATAGCGCGCCCAAACCCTCCGCCTTCCAATGAAACATCTACCTCTACAGTGGGATTCCCACGTGAATCCAACACTTCTCTAGCGTGAATAGAAGATATCTTAGTCTTAGCCGTCAATTTACAAACTCCAATATATACTTATTGAGAGATCAAATTCATAACACTGACTATATCAGAACATTTCCCTGATATGATTTCTTTTGCTATAAACCTAACTCTGTCTTGTACGTCAATGTCCACTATGTACTCTACGGGAGACTTTCCATCAATTCTGGCCAGCATTAGGCAGCCCAGTTGAACTAACAATTCCTTACAGTTTTCGTCGGAATAACTACGCAGCAGGGGATTTGCGGATACCACTTGCCGATAGTCTTGGAGATATTTTGACGCAGCTTCAAAATACAGATCCTGATTTGACCCATTATGTATGCTTTTCAAGAACAAGTGATTTAGCATAAATGCTAAATCAAATACGGGATTTCCATAATGAGCCACCTCAAAGTCCAATAAGATCAAATCACTCTGATGAACAATAAAGTTTTTTGGACTGTAATCACCATGAACAAGCACTAATTTATTTGAGAGTAATCCCTGAGCATGGTCAAAGATAATATTAGCTACATCTTGATGTTTGGAAGCGGTGAAATAATAATAGGGCTCCACTCTGAGCTGTACAAAACTTTTATCATTCGCAAATAGTGTTCTTACGTTCTCATTACTGAAGCTAAACATATGTATTTCGCCCAGTATCTGCCCAGCTTTTCCCGCTAATGCCGGTGATACATTCCCAGTAAGAAGATTTTCCTTCCAATTAACACCCGACTCTGGAGCACAAGTCATTACAAATAGATAATTATCCGGATCATATCCTAGAACTGAGGGTACGCTGCCAGAGGTTATAACGGGTGCCAAAAGATCTATACATATTTTCTCATTGTGAATTCGGTCTACGTCTGCTAGCCATTCATCTTCTACGTTTAACTGTGGCAACGATTGTTTTATTACAAAAGCACTCGTATCAGTAACTACCTTTACTAACGTATTCGATATACCCCAACCCAGAAGTTCAACCGATATAATATCTTCTGGAGCACATACACTTAGACGCTCCAGCCAATCTCCAGCATTATCCGTAGTGAGTTCAGTACGTACAAACACTATTCTTCAATCGATATCATAATGTGAAGCAGTTACCAAGCTTTACCCAGGACATCCATAATAGGGGTGGAATCGGAAATCGGCTTAGGATTTGTGGCTAAAGCCCTATCATGCAACGTTGCAGCGGCAATATATTCCAGTCCACCTTTCGGCACATCAACTTCTCTCAATGTTTCAGGCAGATCAAGATCTCTACACAGCTGCCATACCCGTTCAGCTGCAGCCAACCCTGAAGCCTCCGCGTCCATATTCTTTACCTCGATCCCCATAGCTTCGGCAATTAAAACTTGGCGATCTGCGCTAGCATCAAGATTAAATCTCATCGTGTGTGGCAATAAAATTGCATTCGCCTCTCCATGGTTGACGTCGTACAACCCACCTACATGGTGGGCTATGGCAGTATTGATACCTAGTCCACCACCTACCGCCGACATAGCTAACATAGGCAAACAAGCAGCTGTTTTAGTATGTAGAAGTACATTTATATCTCTACCTGCACACTGAGGCAAATATTCCATTATCATCCTAATAGCATGTAAGGCTAATGCATCTCCAATAGGATTGTGACTCGTAGAATAAACACTTTCTATAGCGATGCGGAGCTGCCCAATAGCCGTACCAAGCATTATTCTCATTGGTGTCGTCGCAAGTGCTTCACCATCAACTATTACCACCTTGGGACGAGTACCTCTGCCAGATAACGAAATCTTTCTCCCAAGCTCTTTATCCGTAAATCCCCCTCCCCCTGCACTGAGCTCAGCTCCACCTAGTGTCGTTGGAACAGCTATAATAGGCACTGTCTTATCTGGAGTTTCCGGATGTATTATGTTGTTAGGAGGCTCAAATTGAATCGCGTAGTCATGGATGTCGCCACCTCCTGACCAAACCATTGATATTCCCTTAGCCGTGTCACTAGTGCTCCCGCCGCCAACTGCAATAATGACATCGGGGTTCAGTTCTTTACAGACTTGCACCCCCTCCTCAACCGTATTGATAGGGGAATGAGGCGTAACACCTGAAAATATTCCTACATATTTCCCTCCGAGAGCTCCCTCAACCCGTTGAACTACATTAGATTTTGACAGTATTGTTGGCCCGCACACTATCAATGCCCTATTCAGATGTATTTCTTCTAATGTTTCATTAATATCGGAAATTGTCTCTGCCCCACAAATAATATCCTGCCCAATATTTTTATAGTGGTACTGTAATTGTGAATGGTTGCCCATAGACTGACTCCTTCCTCTAAACCTATCCTCTTGGTAGGCCTAATCCCCTGCTAGAAATAATATTCCTTTGTATCTCTGAAGTTCCTGCTGCTATAGTGTCTGAGAAACTAGCAAACCAACATTCCTGGACCCGTCCTTCCATAATCGCTCTACCATCGGAAGAAGAAATGCTTCCGTACACTCCCAGTATATTCATACATGTTTCGGTAGCCTTATGCACCGTTTCGCTACCAAAAACTTTACTAATTGAAGCTTCACGATTCGGAACTAAGCCAGAACTCTGCATATAAGCAACATTGTATGCAATCAATCTGGCTGCTTCACATTCCACATACCTATCTACCAGATCATTTTGCACCCATGGTATATCAATCAAAGGTGACCCGTTGATTATAGTTTCAGACGCATAAGCACGTGTGTCGTCAAGTAAGCGCCTAGCTCTAGCAGAATAATCTATTCCAGACCTTTCAAAATCCAATAGCGTAACTGCTACATACCATCCCCTATTTTCATCGCCCACTATATTAGTCGCAGGCACCCGAACCTCTTCAAACACTATCTGGTTAAATTCATGCTTACCGGCCATGTTCACAATCGGACGCACTTGTATACCCGGGCTTTTCATATCTACCAAGAAAAAACTGATGCCACGATGCTTCGATGCATCTGGATCAGTTCTAGCTAAGAGCATAATCCAATCTGCTCTATGAGCCATGGATGTCCATATCTTGGTGCCATTAATTACAAACTCGTCTCCATCTCGTATAGCTCGAGTAGATAAAGAAGCCAAATCTGAACCTGACTCTGGCTCACTATATCCCTGACACCACTGTACTTCCCCTTTTGCTACCTTAGGTAAATGTTCCCGTTTCTGCTCTTCGGTCCCGTGAATCATTAAAGTGGCCCCCATCATACGGACACCAAAGTTATCTCTTCCGGGAACCCTATGATAGGACATAGCTTCATTGAATATCGCAGATCTTACGGCGGAAGCTTGTTGGCCACCATATTCCTCGGGCCAGTGCATAGTAAGCCAGCCATTAGTGGCCAGCTTTTCTCTCATGCCGAGAGTGATTTGCCAATGAGCATCAGAAGTTGCAGAATTAATGTCGTCCCAAACAGGGTTGTATTCCCCACTAATGAATTTCAGCAATTCTTGGTTAAAGTCTTTATCCTTGTCGCTGAACTCAAAATCCACGATATTCTCCCCTGACATTCTCTTTCATAAAGACAAGCGTATATTATCACTAACTTCTGTATTGCTGTAGTCAAATGATACGGTGAAGCTGCTTTAATGCTATAATCTTGAATTCATTCCTACCCATGTTTTACGGGAGTTTTTTCAATTGCAAAACCATAAGGATTTCCTATTATTACCCGAAGACAAATGGTTAGAATCTGCAGATATGCAAGTGCATTATATGAAATGGCAGAACAAAAAACCTCCCATAATCGGTCTCCATGGATTGGCTTCCTCCGCACAATGGTATAACCGACTATCCGGCTACCTACAAGATTTTTCCCTTATTGCACCTGACCAAAGAGGGCACGGGAAGTCTTATCAAGCTACTACAGGCTATGACTGGGCAACACTATCTAAAGACATTGTAAACCTCCTTGACCACGAAAGCCTTAATAATATTCCTTTGATCGGACATTCCTGGGGAGGCCACGTAGCCTCAAATATATCGGCACTGTTTCCATCCAGAGTGTCACATCTAATCATGGTTGATGGCGGGTTCCAGGACGGACATTTGCTTCCTAATCCCAGTTGGGAAACCTTTAAGTCAAGGTTCTCTCCCAGAGATGTTTCGGGCAAACGCACGCAATTCATAGAAAGAATGCAATACCAACTAAGAGAGTGCTGGGACACAGATTTGGAAGAAACCGTACTCAGCATGGTCTACGAGGACGATGCACAGGAAATAAAGGATATCCTGCACCCTGACAACCACGCACAAATATTACGAACAATGTGGGAGACCCCTCCATCCGTAACACTACCTGAAGTAACATGTCCGACTTTAATAGTTGCTGCTGGACCTCAACCGGACCGAGCAAATACAGAGTTTGCACGTTTACGCGAAATAATGGTGTCAGCTGCAGAATCAATTATACCTAATTGTGAGGTCATATGGATCGCAGATACTATTCATGATATCGGATACCATAAGCCAGCCTTATTAGCCTCAATCATTGAAGAATTCATAAGAAACAACTAGTAAAAATAGCTGACTCGAGTAAATGACTATGCGATACGCCCTCATTGTGTTGCTACTCTCCTTGCTAGCCTGTCATTCAGGAGAATCGAGAGTATTGACCAGCGAACCTTGCCAAACAACCCTATGCTGCACCGCCTGTCGACCAGTGACGGTAGGCAAAACTATTGATGGAGATACTATCGACAGTAATGAAGGCAGGATTCGACTGTTCGGAATAGACGCTCCCGAAATAGGAGAGCCTTGTTACGGCGAGGCTAAAACCGAACTTAAAAAATTATCAGGGAACCGTATAAGGGTGGAGGAAGGGCCTCGCTCCACAGATAATTTTCAAAGGCTCCTTTATTATGCATACACAGAATCAGGGGAAAGCATAGACGAACATCTTATAGCTAAAGGGTTAGCAGAAGCTTGGCGAAGAGACGGTCAACACAAGGATCACCTGATAAGCGTTCAAAAACTCTCTCTTAGGTCAGAAAAGGGCTGCCTCTGGAAATGATCTAGTCGTTATCACCTGGCGACAAAACCGTGCTTTCCGACTCTGATGACTCAGAACCATTACTTAGCCCGTAATTAATAGCATAGAGCTTTGCATAAACGCCGTTCTGAGATAATAGGTCTTCATGTTTTCCTACCTCAGCAATTCTTCCTTGATCTAAGACGACTATCTTATCGGCGTTCCTTATAGTCGACAGTCTATGGGCAATAACAATGGATGTACGGCCTTCCAGAACCCTTTTGAGAGCTTCTTGAATGACCAATTCTGTATGCGTATCAATATTAGCTGTGGCTTCATCCAAGACGAGTATCCTAGGATCAGCCACTACCGCTCTAGCGAAGCTAATAAGTTGCCTTTGTCCTACGCTTAGATTTATACCCCTTTCTGCCAGTATAGAGTCATATCCATCTTCTAGTGACATGATGAAATCGTGGGCCCCCACTGCTTCTGCAGCTCGCGCTATATCATCATCTGACGCTTCTTCGTGACTATATCGGATATTCTCTTTAACTGTACCTGAAAACAGATAGGGTTCTTGTAACACCATGCTCATCTGCCCAACTAGTGAACTACGTTTTACGCTTTTAATGTCGTATCCATCAATAGAAATACTCCCACCGGTAACATCAGCAAATCTATGCACCAACGTCACAAAAGTACTTTTACCCGCTCCAGTAGAGCCTACTAACGCCACGTTTTCACCTGCGTTAATTTTCAAACTAACGTCTTTTATAACTTCAACACCCGGAACATAGTGGAAATCTACATTTTTGAATTCAATATCCCCCTTTAAAGGAGGCATATCGCCAGCATCATCAGCATCTTTAACTTCAGGTTCTACATCTAGGAGTTCAAATATTCTAACTCCAGCAGACATAGCCCTTTGTAATTGACTGTATTGCATTGTTAGTTGACGAATGGGCTCAAAAAACCTCTGAATCCATAAAGCAAAGGCTACCAACACGCCCCACTCAACTTCTCCTCTTTGCAAAAGCAATCCCCCGACGAAAATAATCCCGAAGCCCATCCCGATCCCTGTTAAAAACTCAACAGTGGGCTGAAGTCCGCCTGAAAATCGACTTGCTTCCAAATTCGCGTCAAGATGCTCTTGGTTAAGACCGTCAAAGTGAGCAAGATTTTCATCTTGCCTGTTAAGGCTCTGAACAACCCGAACCCCTGTAATATTCTGATTGTACTCTCCATTGACCATTGCTATCGCGCGCCGAATGCGAATGAACGACCTTTTCGCAAATCTTTGCCAATACCCCAAGATCAGGAACAGAACCGGCACAATACTTAAGCTTACAAGTGCTAACTGCCAATCTATTATTAGCATAGCAATGACTATGCCAAATAGGCTTAATAAATCAGCCAACGCCACAACGATCAACTCAAAAGTTTCTTGTATCTGATTAACATCGCTAAGGCTACGAGACATTATTCTGCCAACCGATGTCCTATGGAAAAACGACGTAGATAACTCTTGCAAATGATCAAACATTTCTGTTCTCAGAGAATACAGTATTCCCTGGCCTACCTTGGCCACGTATACAAACTGCAAATAGTTCGCTCCGAAATGGACTAACGTGACTACAAAAAAGGCTAGTCCCACTAAATGGAGGTTGTTAACATTACCACTATTAACACCCCAATTAATTCCAAGCATTATTAACAATGGTATACATACGTTGGCAGCCGTATAGATAGCAACTGCAAAGAGCGACATTAAAGCGTCTTTCTTGTAGGGGGCTATGTATGTTAGTAGCCTCATTACAACGGTGTTGTCGTAAACTTTTCCTAAAGCCTCATCGTCAGTCAGATTGTCTGCAGTGGGAGCATGCATACCACCTGCGTTTGTTCCCCTAAGACCACTGAGCATCCCTCCGCCGCCGTGTCCTCTCATTTAATTGTCTCCTCCAGCGTCAGAGTTTGAGATTGCAGCATCGAGCAACAGTTCTTCTTGTGGCCTCAGCTGTAAATCATATATATCCCGATATATACCGTTAGCAGATAGCAATTCGTCATGCGTCCCTTGCTCAGCTATCTCTCCATCCTTTAACACTACAATTAAATCAGCTTCTCTTACAGTACTTAATCTATGGGCAATTACAAAAGTCGTTCTTCCTTTCATAACGTCTATCATAGCCCTGTGTATAAGTCTTTCAGTTTCTACATCAACACTAGAGGTAGAATCATCCAAAATTAATACTGGAGGATTAATCAATACGGTTCTTGCAATAGAAAGTCTCTGACGTTGCCCACCAGACAGGGTGGAACCACGTTCTCCGACCCACGTGTCATATCCCTGGGGTAGGCTAATTATATGTTCATGCAGCTGGGCTATTTTCGCAGCGTTTATAACATCGTCTTCTGTAGCGTTGGCAACACCGTAGGCGATATTATCTCTAATCGTAGCACTGAATAAGAAGACATCTTGCTGAACAATACCGACGTTCCTTCGCAACGACTCAAGAGTGAATTCACGTATATCGTTCCCATCTATAGTTATGCTGCCCTCAGTAACGTCGTAGAATCTGGGCAGTAGGTTTACGATAGTACTTTTACCGCTGCCAGGAGAACCTAAGATAGCCGTTATTTGACCTTGCTCAGCTCCTATGTCGATATGCTTAAGAGCAGGAATTCGTTCATCGTATGAGAAAGATACATCCTGCAACCTTACTTTACCTTCTGACCTGGTTAACACACGGGCATCAGGGCGCTCTTCCACAGGAGAATCGGCGTCCAAAACTTCGAATATCCTTTGCCCAGAAGAGATAGCCCTAGAAAAACTATTAATAACCTGAGCCGATTGTCTGATAGGGAAGGTCAGTTGATTCATGTATAACACAAACTGCGCTAAACCACCGGCCGTCAGATTACCTCGTACCACTTCCCATCCACCGAACCAAAGGACTACTCCCAACGCGAATGTAAAATAAAACGTCATCCATGCACTATTTATACCTTGGAGTCTTTCTGTTAGGAAATATTCTTCTCTAAGCTCAGTAGCCTTAGCAGCGTATTTCCGGATCTCATAGTCTTCAGATGCAAACGCCTTGACTACATTTACGCCAACAAGGTTTTCCTGAAGCACTGTGACCGTTTCACCCATGATCTCCTGTACATGGAGCCACATCCTTCTCAGTCGTCTCAAAACAATAGCCGATCTTAAAATTACAAACGGGACAAAGATCAAACTAAGCAGCGCAAGTTTCCAGTTCAAGAACATCAGTATGCCGACTATTGCTATCAGTCTAACAATCACATCTAGAGATCGAACTAGACCTAAATTGATAAACCTGCGAATAGACTCAACATCGGAAGTAGCTTTCGACATGAGATTTCCCGTATGTTCTTTGTCATGATAAGCAAAACTTATATGCTGGAGCTTGTCATACAAAAGATTTCTAATGTCATAGGCAACTTTTTGAGACAAAGAATCCGTAGCATATGTGCGCCCAAAATCTGAGAACCCTCTCATCAGGCTAGCGCCCAGTAATAGCGCCGCCATAAAGAAGAGCCCTCCAATTCCCCACATTGCTACATCCTGGGGGACAACAGCTCCATCCTCGACGAGCACCAAAGAATCTATGGAGTCCCCGAAAATCCGTGGTACTAGAAGGGCGAAAGCGATTGCAGCTGCGAAAGCTATATAAGCCAGTATGAGGCGAACCTTATATCGCCAAGCCATTAATGTAATTCTAACGAGTATTCGCATTCAACAAGACAAGGCACAAAAGAGAATTAAAGAATCTTGATCGTCCCGAAATGAGAGCAGTTGTGACTTGTTGTAACCTTTCAAAGATGGAAGCCGAACAATGAGATTTAGCATCAATAATAACCCTACGAATGAGCTAATTCAAGGCTAACTGATGGCCAGAGAAAGTACTTTTTACAATTAGAAATGAGGCTACATACGCTCGGGAGCAGTCATCCCCATTAACTCTAAGGTTCTCTTGAGAACAATCTGTGATGCTTCAACTAACTTCAGCCGGGATAGAGTCATCTGATCATCTTCTTTCTTGGCAGATATCACCCGGCAATTCTCATAGAACCAATGAAATGCTATCGCTAATTCCATGGCGTAATGAGGCAAATGATGAGGTTCTAGGTTATCTGCCATATATTCGACTAGTTCCGGCAATCTCAGGATAGTCCTCACCAGATTCAATTCATTAGGATCTGTCAGTAACTGAACATCACCCAGTGACCAATCGATATTCTGCGACCTAGCTAGGTTTAAAATGCTAACATTTCTTGCGTGGGCATATTGTACATAATAGACAGGGTTTTCAGACGATTCTTTCTTTGCTAACTCAAGATCGAATTCCATTTGGCTGGTAGCAGACCTAGCCAAAAAGAAATACCGGCAGGCATCAGAACCAACTTCCGCAACTAATTCATTAAGAGTCACAAAATCTCCAGTACGCTTTGAAGCACGTACTACTTCGTCGCCTCGCTTCAAAGTAACTAGTTGAGATATCAGGATCGTAAGATCGTCTTCATTCAGACCTAATGCCTTAACCGCAGCCTTCATCCTCGTAACATGACCTTGATGATCGGCTCCCCAAATATTTACAACCTTGTCAAAGCCCCGAGAAGCAAACTTATTGTAGTGATATGCGATATCCGAAGCAAAGTAGGTTGGCTCGCCATTAGACCTGACAACCACATTATCTTTATCTTCTCCCAAAAGCGTAGAGGCAAACCACAATGCGTCTTCTCTCTCTACGAGATAGTTTTGATCCTTCAATATCTGCATAGCCTTATCGTATTCATTATCATCATAGAGAGAATGTTCACTGAACCAATTCTGGAAGCTTACGCCAATTTGCTCCAAATCAGATGCAATGACGGACACCATTTTCTCACGGCCAATACTTCCCACTTCTTTAATTGCATCTGATACTTCAATATCCGCAAATTTTTTTCCGTATTCTTGTAAAATGTCACCGGCGATATCCGCGATATATTCGCCACGATAGCCGTTCTCCGGAAATTCGCTATCAAGACCAATAGCCTCTCGGTATCTCGCATGAACGGATCTATAAAAAGCCTCCATCTGGCTACCAGCATCGTTGACATAATATTCTCGGGAAACATCAAAGCCAGCTGCAGACAATATATTAGCTAACACACTTCCCAGAACAGCGCCCCGAGCATGGCCAACGTGGACGGGTCCAGTAGGATTAACACTAACGAATTCAACCATAGTCTTCGTCCCATTTCCAAAAGGAACATTCCCGAAGGAAGGGCCTGACTGTCTTACAACATCTACCTGTTTTCTAACCCATTTATCATCCAGCGAGAAATTGACAAAACCTGGAGATGCTGCTTCAACGTTTGAAATCTCGGCTCCAATGGGAATTGTCTCAACTAATCTTTGTGCTAGTTCCATGGGCTTCAAACTAGTAGAACGTGACAATCTCAAAGGCAAATTAGTTGCAAAATCACCATGGTCTTGGTTAGAGGGGCGCTCTATCATAATA
>CEVA01079411.1_pt1 | contig 12211 bp, 11 predicted proteins | sample 361521 | NCBI WGS metagenome assembly CEVA01 (sample SAMEA2622823, study PRJEB7988) | marine metagenome | isolation source: saline water (ENVO:00002010), including | reverse complement strand
GGCACAAATGATGTCTATCTGCATGAGATAGAAAGTAATTCCACACTAGCAATAACCCGTGATGAGGATATCAACCAGATGGAGCCTCAAGTACTGCTCCAAGAAGTGGCTTGGATAGAAGTCGACAGCGACGGTGAAGCCGTTCTGAAAGTATACTCGGGTGAGACTTTTCAGCCATATTCCTCAGTAATTCTGCAGTCAGCAATTGTGATGTTGATTCCACTACTATTCCTGTGGGCTTACCAAGCTGCCTCGGAGCGATGATTACTCTGCGAGTTGGAACATCTGATCTAGACAATGACCGGCCCTCTGAATTACTGAGTGTTCCAACTCGATAATCTGGTCGGGCCTAGGGTCACGGAGTGCCTGTAAAATGTCTTCAAGTTGGGTTGTCTTCATGTGTCTGCACATTACACATGCCCCAACGAGATTTAGATCCTCTTTGGACTCGGCGAGGACTCTGTCGGTTGTGCCGCATTCTGTAATCAACATCAAATCCTTCTTGCCAACCGAAGCGAGCCTTAGGGCCTCTTCCATCAGTACCTCGCTACTGCCAACAAAGTCGCTCTCCTCCAAAACATCTGTATCGCACTCGGGGTGACTTAGGACCTGCAGTTCCATGCCTGCATCGCTGGCTCGCTTTCTCCAAGTTCGAATCTTTTCTCCTGTGAAGGCGGCATGGACCTCGCACTCTCCGTCGAAGATAATTACATCCTTCTTTCCTGCAAGATGATTCTGTAGGTGCTTGCCCATGAATTTGTCAGGTACGAAGACTAATCCATCTCCAGGCAGTCTCTCGCAAATTCTCAGATAATTGCTACTAGTGACACACACATCGCACTCTGCCTTGACTTCCGCACTGGTATTGATGTAGCAAACCACGGGTAGTCCAGGGTACTTCGCCCTAATGTCTCTGACATCCTGTGCTGTAATCGCATCGCTCAGAGAGCATCCTGCCTCAGGAGAAGGATGGAGTACGGTCTTGTGAGGGCTGACAATCTTGGCAGTCTCTGCCATGAACCTAACACTGGAGAAGAGTATGGTGTTCTGAGGTGCATCTCTAGCCTCTTTCGAAAGAGCATAGCTGTCAGCAACAGAATCAGCCACTCCGTAAGTGATGTCTGGAGTCTGATATGAATGTGCAATCAAGATGACGTCTTTCTCCTGCTTGAGTTGGTTGATTTCGAGCGTCAGAGGAGCTATTGATCTGCAAGTATCCAAACTCCATCTAAAGGGTTGCTTGATTGCATTTTTGAGTCTCTTTGCCTCCTTTTCAATCTCAAATTCGGAATATTTTGAATGGTTCAATTTGCCGCGCTGGAGAGGGGGCGGAGGCAGTTCTATTGCCATACAATAGTCTCGTTGTGTGCAACCGCTTTGAAGTCATCTAATGTCGCAGATGCATGGCGGGAGCCGCAGTACGCATGTGGGAGGAGCTTGAACTGCTGCACGAAGGTGCAGAAGCGACTGTCACAGCAGGCAGGTGGATGGGCAAACCAGCAGTTCTCAAGATGAGAAGACCCAGGGGTTACAGGCACCCAGACTTGGACCGTAGACTAACACGCAGTCGCCTATCTGTAGAAGTTAGAGCACTTGGAAAATTGCAACGGTCTGGATTCCCTTCTCCGTCATTATTCGACTGTGATATCGAGGAGTCTTGGATTCTAATCTCAAGAATCGAAGGAAGGCCTCTGTATGAGGCCATCACGGACGGTTCGGTAGGAATCAACGTCATGGAGAGTGTTGGGGCCTTGATTCGATCACTACATGAGCAAGGAATCTCTCACGGAGATTTGACCACTCACAATATACTAATCGATGATTCTGGCAATCTATCACTAATCGATTTCGGCTTGGCAAGAGTCTCTCCGGAATTGGAACATATGGGACTCGACCTCCAAGTTCTCAACGAATGTGTGACTGCTAGTCATTCCGAGTTAGAGGGCGCAGTCGAATCGATGGTTGAGGGATACCTTGCTGCAGGAAATAACGAAGCTGCAGATGTAGTCTCAAGATTCGAGGCCATTAGAGGAAGAGTGAGATACCACGGATAGGATCTGTATGAGGATACTATTCGCTACAAGCAATCGGAATAAAGTCGCTGAGGCTGCCAAATTGCTGTATGAATTAGGACATACTGTGGAGCAGTTGATGATAGGAGGGGTCGCGCCGGAGTTCAACGAGCCAAAGGAATTGGGAATTGAGGCTGTGGCAAGTTCGAAATTATCACAAGCGTTGCTAATGTTGGAGCAAGAAGGAATCGAAGAAGTTGCTGTGATGGTAGAGGATTCGGGTGTATTTCTGGATGCCTTCGATGAGTGGCCAGGAGCCGAATCAGCGGATGTTGAGGCCGAAATAGGGCTTCAGGGAGTACTTTCTTTGCTCACAGAGGACATGTCAAGGGGGGCTGAGTACAGAGCCGTAGCGATGCTATCTGACGGTACTTCGACTTGGAGCGCAGAGGGCATTTGTAGGGGAAGAATCGCAGATTCGGCTAGAGGTGATGGTGGATTTGGATACGATCCAATATTCATCCCAGATGAAGGAGATGGGCGTACTTTTGGAGAGTGGGAAGAGGGTAAATTATCCGGAATCACACACAGAGCGAAGGCGATGAACAGTCTAGCAGAGCTTCTCAAGCCCCCGTCAAGGTGAAGGCAGAGAGCCCTTCGTACGGGTCGGGAACATGGTATCGCTCACTCGGTTGATTCTCTGGATAGCGGTTATTCTCGGTAGTTTGCTGTTCCTGATATTGTCCGGCGATATGAGCCTAATGACGCAAATTGCCGGAGGTATTGTCCTACTGGCCTTGGTTTCTCTTCTGATGTTCTCAGGACGCTCTCCAATTCCTCAGCCACCGAAGGTTGTCGTGGAGCCTGAAGTGAAGAAAGAGCCGAAGATCGATATCGATTTGCCGGCACCCGTTTTGGAGGTAGAAACCGCTACTCAGAGGAAGGAGGAGAAAATTAAGCGAAGCCGTGGAAAGTCGGCACAGCCGGAGATGCCGATTCCTACTCCTCCGCCTATGCCTATGCCGGCTCCAGTAGCCGCTGAAGGTGATTTGCCTCCTCCTACACCAATGCCAGTGATTGCTGAGGACGATGGGGATGTAGCAGCGAGATATGTAGCCGAGTCGAATCCACAAAGCGACTTTGAGGCCGAGGTCGAGGAATTTGTAGGTCAAAGAAGGGCAAAGAGGGCTGAGATAAGGTCTCGAATAGAGAGGAAGCGTAGAATGAAGATGGCAGAGAGACGTGCTGCCAAGGCCAGAATGTGGTCTGCAGTTGAAGATGGAGAGGATCTAGCTGAGTTGCTCAAGCAGCCTGACCATGGCATGACGGTTCTGGATGAACCAGAATCTCCTGACTCGACTAAACCTCAGGGGGTGTCCTATGTCAGAATAGATGAGGAGAGGATCCTTCGACTCAGGATTCCACTCGAAGTCACACCTAGAGAGATTAATCGAAGTGTAAAGGAGGAAGAAATAGTCTCACCACCGGTCAACTGTATGCCTCCACCTCCAGGAATGCCCCCAATGCCTCCACCTCCGGGAATGCCCCCAATGCCTCCTCCTGTGAACCCTGACGAGGGTTGAACAGACTGAATGTTCAAGCCAAAGTGCTCCGTGCGAGTAGCATGACAGAGAGTGTTCTGCTGGTTGAAGATGTCCCAGTCGAAGGTAGTAGTCCATCGGGCGGGGTAATCAGTGTTTGGACCTTGAACCGCCCGAGTAAACTAAACGCGTTGAACCGGGATTCACATACGGCAATCAAAGAGCAGTGCGTGAGAGTTGAGGCGGAAGATTCTATTCGTGCTGTAGTGATTAGGGGTGCTGAGCCTCCTTCAGTCGAAGACGGAGGAAGGCCGAAGCCAGCGGCATTCGCTGCTGGAGCGGACATCTCTGAGTTCGCAGGTAAATCATCTGACGATGTCCGTGACTTCTTCTCAAACAATGCATGGGAAGCGGTCTGGGACCTCACAAAACCAACGATTGCCATGGTTGACGGTTTTGCATTAGGCGGTGGTACCGAACTCGCGCTAGCCTGTGACATCAGAGTTGCATCGAGCCGGGCCAAGTTCGGCCAGCCCGAGATTAATCTTGGATTGATACCTGGTGGAGGAGGAACTCAGAGACTTTGCAGGTTGCTGGGTTACGGCAAGGCAATGGAGATGACTCTCACCGGGGAGATGGTCGGAGCAGATGATGCTCTACGTTTGGGACTGGTGAACAAGGTGGTCGAGCCAGAGGACTTGGAAGAAGAGGCGATGAAGATGGCTGAAATAATCGCTAGAAAATCACCCTATACTGTGAGAGTCGCTAAGCGGGCTGTCCGAGCGGCCCTAGATTTGCCATTTACCGAAGGGGTGCTTGCAGAGCGTTCTGAATTCGTTGCACTATTCGACACCGAAGACAAGGAGATTGGTGTCCAGGCCTTCCTTGAGCGTGATGAAGCAGAATGGGTCGGACGATAATCGCTTGAATCGTCTTTCCTAACTCAAAGAGTTGGCTTGTCTGCTCTTGGTAAGACTACTTGAACGAGTCTTCGATTAGTCCAATCGGGTCCTCGGCGGTGCTGGTATCAATGCTCAACCAGCCAGAATCCTCAGCATCGCTGACCATGCGTTTCTGAATCTCTCTGATTCGGTCCAAATTCCCAAGATAGTGTGCAACACCCTTGCTGTTGTGCTTCTCTCGAGATCTGATGAAGTCCTGATGAGTCTCTTCATCATCTACCCTGAGTACGACGCCACAGGACTTACCTCCAGATCTTCTCCAGTCAGCGAGTATTGCTTCATTAGGAATCATGTGGACTCCCTCAATAATCAGATCTGACGATTTTGTTGCAGCACGCCGGACTACTGCACTGACTGCCTCTGACAGTACTGCCACAGTCTGATGCCAGTCCTCAATCACTCCTAGTCCGGCCGGCTCGAATGAGGATCTGTGCAGAGCCGGTATCTGGTCTCTATCGAACTGAGTCCGCAGAGTTTCTCTGATAGTGTCAGTAGACACGATTTTTGAGAATCCGAGAGATGATGCGACCCTAGCAGAAAGAGTGGATTTACCGACCCCACTGGTGCCAGCGATGACCAGCAAACGGTGGGAGCTCATGTTACCCTCAGCGCTGAATAGCCTTGATTTCGAGGAACTCTTCAAGGCCGTGAACTCCTAACTCTCTGCCATTGCCTGAGAGTTTGTAACCTCCGAAAGGAGCCGAGATGTTGAACGGTCCACCATTGATGCTGACTTGTCCTGTACGCATATGCCTCGCCACGAGCATGGCTCTGTCCTCATCACCTGACCAGACTCCTCCAGACAATCCATACTCTGAATCGTTGGCCAGTTCAATGGCTTCCTGCTCAGTGGAATAAGTCGTAATCGACAGAACTGGCCCGAAAATCTCCTCGCGGAATATGGTCATCTCCGGTGTGACGTCTGAGAACACAGTTGGTCGGACGAAGTAGCCCTTGTCCAATCCTTCCGGCATCCCCAATCCGCCAGCAACTAGGGTGGCGCCTTCTTCGATTCCTGTAGCTATGTACGAGGAAACGCTCTCCTGCTGCTTGCTAGATACCATCGGCCCACAGCGCTTTGACTCGTCCATAGGATTCCCAACAGAGTACTTCTCAATCTTTGAGGAAATCACATCGATTACTTCCTGCTTCTTTGAGACGGGTACGAGTAATCTGGTAAGTGCGGAGCACTCCTGACCAGAGTTTCCGAAGCAGGCGTGAATCGATGCCGATGCAGCCTTTGCAATGTCAGCATCATCCAGAATAATGTTGGCGCTCTTTCCCCCGAGTTCCAAAGTGACTCTTTTGACTCCGGGAGCGGCCAACTCGCTGACTCTAACTCCGGCCCCGGTAGAGCCAGTGAAACTGACCATGTCCACGTCAGGGTGACTGCTCAACACCTCTCCAATCTCTCGTCCGTGGCCCGAAACTAGGTTGAATACTCCAGCAGGGAGACCGATATCGTGGATGATGTCAGCCAGTATGAAAGAGTTCAGAGGCGCTTCCTTGGAAGGTTTGACCACCATTGTGCATCCAGCGGCTATGGCTGGAGCAACTTTTCCGATGATTTGGTGTAGCGGGTAATTCCAAGGAGTAATCATTCCAACTACGCCAATCGGCTCCTTGACAATCAGTGAGTTTCGCACCTCTTCCTCCCAATCGAAATTCTCGAGAATCTTGGCATACGAACGTGATACTACCCTAGGAGTCCCTACCATGGCACCTCTACAGTAATTGATGGGTGTTCCAACCTCTGAGGTAATCAGTTCTGTGAGTTCCTCGGTACGTTCCTTAATCGCCAGAGACAACTTGTTCAGGTAATCGACTCTGTCTTCGACTGAGGTCTTGGACCACTCAGGGAAGGCGGCCTTGGCTGCTGCTACCGCGGCTTCGACATCTGCGGCCGAACCTACTGGAACTGATCCAATGATTTCTTCATTAGCCGGATTGATGACTTCGATTGATCCTTCGCCTGTTGAATCAACCCAACTACCATCGATGTATAGGTGCTCGCGCGTGTGCATGTGCGACCCACTGCGCGCCGTCTTATGAGATTCATGCAATTCAAGAACGGGTGCTACATCTGCGAGTCATGGCGACTAGGCTAGTAGTGATGCGTCATGCAGAGAGTAGTTTGGACTACCCGAATCTTGCTGACCATGACAGGCCGTTGAATGCCAAAGGACAGCATGATGCGCCACGGGTCGCGCAGGCACTGGCTGATCGAGGATGGGTGCCTCAGCTAATTTTAGTGAGTAGTTCTAGGCGAACAATTGAGACGTTGGAAGGGATGTCTTCAGTAATTGGTCAGGCGACAATCGATATTCGCTCAGAAATCTATCACGCTGGACTCAGCAGCCTGTCAGAGCAGTTGGAAGACTTGCTTGAAGATGGAACTACAATGATTCTCGGACACAATCCGGGCTCAGAAGTGCTGGTTCATCATCTCTCTGGAGTGTGGAAAGAAATGCCACCAGCAGCGGCTGCTCTGATTGAGAGTGATGGCGATAAGTGGCATCTTATCGAAGTCCTGAGACCTAAGGAGTTGAATTGATCACCATTCGGTCTTAGAATTCCGCATCGATATTACAACAGCAGTAGCCCCAATCAGAAGTAAAAGGGCTAATCCTACCGCTACCAAAGTCATCGAGTTGTCAGCAATCCAGTTTCCTCCGTTTCCTCCGGAGTTCAACTTCTCAAGTTCCAGAATTTGCTGCTGCTCGTTATGCGGAGTTGTGGAAAGATATGTGTCGGTGGCTCTGACTTCGATGGTCATATTGCCCTCAGGCAAGGTCGACCGAACATCGAACGAGAGTGAGTAAATCCCATCGCCTGCTACTCTATCTCCACCTGTTCCATCATCAACCAAAAGTAGCCATGTATCGGAGCTCCCAATGGGTGCTAGTCTGCCAATTTTAGCCTGCGCGGAAGAGACTCCGTCGGGGTCTTCGATGGCAACTTCTAGAAGATGAGTGATCGGATCTCCACTAGAAGGCACATGGACCGTATCGGCAGCTTCTCCATCTCTGATGATTACTAGATTCCCAACGATTGGGGCCTCGTTCTCGATTGTCAACTTAGGCGCGTCAACAGGGAATCCTCCTGCGTGAGTATGTACTGAAATCACAGTCTCACCGTCACCGTCGGTGATTCGAATTGGAATTGTTCTCTCTCCAGGAGAAATCCCCATCGGGACAGTGAATTGACCGACCCATTCACCGTCGTTATCGACTAATTGGGTCAATTCTCCGCCTACTCCTAGTAAATCAACTGCTGTAGACTCGATTCCGTGACCATCTACTGCAGTGACTGTGACATCTACTACATCTCCGCGCACCACTGATTCTGGAGAGAATTGTAGAGACATCATTCTAGGAGCAGCATTGGTAATCTCAATACTGGCTAACTCATCTACAGAGACCCAGAAGTCATCGATTGTAACTGAGGTTTGAATCGTACCGTGTTCTAGGCCATCGTAACTGACCAATGCAGTCCAGATGTCATCATGTATTGTGTGATCGCCAAGAAGTCCTGAGTCAGAGAGTTCGACTATTCCTAGGCCGATTTCGGTTAAGTCAACAGTTACCGACGTGACATCTGTATCTATATCGTAGACTAGAACTTCTAGATGAGCGGCGTCGCCTTCAGTGAGAAGTCTTCCTTCGCGGAACCCAATTGTGAGTAATGCCGGAGCTGTATTCTCCTCTTCCGAGATTACCGAAGGATAGAGAACTCTGTCCACCATTTGATGCTCAATGAATGCTAAATCTTCACTAGAATTATCTCCGCCTAATGATATCTCAATCCAACGATGAACCTCGTTGAGTAGGCCAGCCAGTGGACCCTCGTTGACGACACTGCCTGAAGCATACGCATCGCCGCCATAGTCTCCAATCCACTCGGCAAGACTGACATTATGTCCATCGATAATGCCGTCTACAATTGACATCACATCGACAGAGAGAATCAACGCTTCATTGCCAACTAATGAGAAACTGTCACCGGGTACGAGGATCTCTGGGGCGGCACCAGTCTCTCTAGAAATGTGATTTTCAAAGATACGATCTGCTTCTGGTTGCTCTGGTTGTACAATTATTGGGGAGGATTCTGGATAGTAGTTATCTGTAGATCCATTATCTTCGATATACTGATACCTAATTGTTCGATTCCACCAGTCAGTTTGCGGCACCGTATATTCGTAAGTCAGGTTGTGTTCTGCCTCCCATTCCTCGTTAAATGGTCCAATCGGAGTGGCAGAGACATTGAACCAAAATTCATTTTGAATCTTGTCGACTTCAAACATTGAACCAGTGGCGTTCCTCTGTGTTCCTGATTCTACAATAGTCCTGATTAAGCCAAAACTACCCTCTGCATCGCCATCATAAGTCCCATCCACTCTTATCGTATCTGCAATAACTTCGCCGCCTTGGCTCTCAATGTGAATCAAAGGAATGGTTCCATTTACTTCGACTTCAAAGAAGTCGTCATCGATTAGGAAATCAAAATCCCCGCCTCCAAGAATTAGCGAGTGTTGTTCCTCCCTAGTGCCATCTTCCCATCTTTCTAGGATTCTGAATTCATCCAAGTCGAAAGAGAAGTGTTCACTGCCACTGTCAATGCGCAGCGTTGCATTGGCCTCTAACTGTAGGTGCTGAAGTCTTCTGCGGTCGTCCTCGTCCCACGTCTCCCAATAGAATGATGAAAGTTGGCCGAATCCTCCTTCGGTGCTGTTGTTATCCCCTCCGTTGAATGAAAGCCAACCTGTTCCATCGATTAGGAATCGTTCAGTTGAGCTGCCTTCATTCCAAGAGCGTAAGACTAGTACTTCGTGAACATCGACGTCTACAGAGAAACCGCTACTCCCTTCTTCGTCCTCTTCAGTAGTGTTCAGGAATAGCGAGCCGTCTCCTCGCATCTCGAAGTCCTGACTCAGAAGTTCTACTCCATCGTAAGTCTCGTTGAGCCAAATTGTATCGAGATTGAGCATTAGCATTAGCCCTTGAGTGCCGTCCATAGAATCAAGCATCAGAGATCCATTACCTAATTCATTCGACTCTAGGATATCTCCTGTTCTCTTCTGCCAGCCTCTGCCTTCGAAGTCGATGCTATCATCTCCTTCCATGCCTTCCATAGTCCAAGTCGTCTCTCTGGTAATCTCGTGATCGGCCATGGGTTGATTCCAGCGGGTAATCGAAATTTCTCTAGAACAAACCGCTTCGGCTGTAGTGACTGAAACATGGACCGTGTCTGCGAACTCTGGTTCGGTATCGATAATTATGTCAATCTCGCCACCCGCACTGATGAATGATGCGTTGGAATCATCAGCAATTTGGACGTCGTCTCGGTACTGCTCGACCGAAACAGTGACAGAAGTAGGAGTATCTCCTCCCGTAAATGGAGGTTCAAAGGTTACTAGATAGCGATGTAAAACATCGTATGTGACATTCCATCCGCCATCCCAATGCTCCTCAACATCCCAATCTACGAGTACGGTGCAAGTGGTCTGAGTTTCCTCCTCGGCGAGAACCAACGATGCTTGGGTCGACAGAAGAAGAGTTACGAGGATTGCAAGGGCTTGTCTGGCACGAGGCACGGTACGTGCCTCAAACCATGAGATATGAACCGATTCCCGCCCCGTTCCTAGAACAGCGGCTCTTCGTAATCGTCATCCTCGCCCGAGCGCTCTCTCCACAAAGATGCTGGGACATCGTCGTAGACACCGGCATAAGGATCTTCATCATCCTTGTTGGCCTTGCCTTGAGCGGCAAGTCTAGCTAGCTCTTCGGCATTAGACTTGAACTTCCAGTAGTGAATTCTCCACTCGCGGCCATCCCAAAGAGTGGTCTCCTCAGACTCCGTGGTCAGCAAGTCATAGTCTTGCAACTGGTAAAACAGGTTGCGGTCAGTAGGCTCTAGGGCGTTATCGATAATGCGGTTTGAGAAGCCGAAGAATCCGAGTGCATGCTCGGCGATAGTCTCGGCTACTGAGGTCTCCATATCGACATCGACCTTGTGCCGAATGGCGTCGGTCAATTGTGCTAGTGTCAATCCCATCGCATCCCTCCGCGGTGAGTATAGATGGGAGGCCGCGCTATTTCAACAGTCCTTCCCTGTGCCCCGAAAACTGTCATTTTCTCGCCGAAGCGGTTAATCTTCCTGTTACTTTCGCGGCCTCATGGAAGAGCAGCAGAAAGTTACGTTCCTCGGCCTCGACGAGTCCGAAGACGGCCCTTGGGACATTGTGGTTCTGCCAATTCCATTCGAGATGACAACAAGCTGGGGAGAAGGCACAGAAAACGGCCCCGTCGCTTGTATTTCTGCTAGTTCTCAAGTCGAATTGTACGACCCTTTGCTGCCAGAGGAGTTGCCATGTGGGATGAATATGCATACAGCAGAGGCGTGGTCTTCTGATGCCGGGACTTTGATGGAGCAATTGGATTCGATTAGGGATTATGCAATTGAGTGGCTCGATGGTATGCAATTTCCCATATTCCTAGGTGGCGAGCACGGCATTCTGCCCCCTTTGATGCAGGCTGCAGCAGAACATCCCTCATTAGGCGGGGATTTGAGTCGCCTAACCCTGATTCAAATTGATGCCCATGCCGACCTAAGGGATCAACTCGGAGGAGAGAGATTCTCTCATGGAACGGCAGTCAGGAGATCACTCGATGCCGGGGTCGGCAAGGTGGTCCAAATTGGCACACGTGCTCTTTCCAGAGAGGAGGCAGAATTCTCACAGAATGACGAGCGTGTCGAGACTTGGTATGCTAGAGATTTCATGGGCGTTTGCGATGGGCAAGCAGGATGGGGTGCGCTCAAGGAAAGAATTGCGCGAATAGAAGGTCCCGTTTGGTTGACTTTTGATGTAGACGGTCTGGACGGTTCACTTGTCCCCGACACCGGTACTCCGGTTCCCGGGGGATTGAGTCATTGGGCGGCTGTTGAGATAATCGAAGGACTATTCGCAAGTTCTGCTGAGGTCATCGGGGCCGATGTAAACGAAATCGTTCCTGGTGAGGATCGTCTGACCCAATTCAATGCAGCACTCATCACCACCAAAATTCTGGCCGCTCACATCGCTAGTTGCAACTAATTGAAACAAAGCACAACCAGTGCCAATGATTGTAGGTGATGACCACTACAGCGGCGCATGCGCCGCTGGGCAGCAATCGTTCTCGCATCCCTGATGCTCACTGTGCCAGTTGCACCGGCTGCATCAGCACAGATTGGCCAGCCGGACATCATTCAGGAGCACTGGTATCATTCCTATGCAACACTGACCTTGGATGTCAACGCATGGGCTGATGATTACCCGGAAATCGTAAATCTGCTCGTCGTTGGTCAAACTGAATTAGGAAGAAACCTCTGGATGCTGCAGATTTCTGATTGGAGTCAGGAAACCAAGCCTGATGGGACTGCCAAAGAGGTGGTTTACATCGACGGTGGCCACCATGGTAATGAGCATCTGGGTACGGAACTTGCCTTCCTCGTTGCAGAGTATTACATCGAGGGTTGGGCTGATGGCGAGCAGGAAGTGATCGATGTCTTGGCTACTACTGAATTACACATCCTAATCATGCTGAATGCGGACGGGAATGACTTCGACACAAGATGGAATGTCAACCAAGTGGACCTAAATCGAAACTATGACCACTACTGGAACACTTGTCCCACGACTCAGCCTGGAAGTTCTGCA
>CEVA01042386.1_pt1 | contig 12217 bp, 11 predicted proteins | sample 361521 | NCBI WGS metagenome assembly CEVA01 (sample SAMEA2622823, study PRJEB7988) | marine metagenome | isolation source: saline water (ENVO:00002010), including | reverse complement strand
GCATAACAAATTTTTACGAATATTATTGATGATTCTATAACAAGTTGGTTTAGAACTTTTTCATATTCTAATTTATCTACTATATCTAATAAGTATGATTGATTAAAATATTGTACTGCAGATATGAACCATTCTGTTTGTTGAAGGTTAATTTCATAAGGTACAGGTCTTTTTAAACCTACAACATTTTTTACTCCTCTTGCAAGCCACTCTTCAGATTTTAATACTGCAATAATAATTTCTGATATTCCTAACGTAGCTATTGCTAAATAATCAGAACGAAGTCCTAATGTAATTTTCCCAATTGCAAATGCTACTCCAGCAGCAAATAAACCTCCAACAATCCAAGAAAAAATAATTGGTAAACCCATTCCACCTAAAAAACCAGTTAATGTTGGATTAACCGCTTCAATCGCTTCTACAGAAGGATGATAAACTAATTTTACTAATATTAAGCCTATGATAATTACTAATGTAATTATCCAATATTTCTTTTTATTGGTTTTAAATCTTTTATTAACCCAATAAACAATCAATGAAATTAGAACTATTACTAAAAAACTAATCATTATTCCCATACCGCCTGCACTCCAAGCTTCGTTAATAGGGGCATGCGAAACTAACACAGCGGCCAATCCTCCTAGTGCTGTAAATCCCATAATTCCAACATTAAATATGCCTGCATAGCCCCACTGCATATTAATACCCATACTCATTATTGCTGAAATGATACACATATTTAAAATCGAAAAACTTAATGACCATGACTGCATAAAACCAACAAATAATAAAAGTAATGACATAATTAATATTGAAAGAATTTCAGTTCTTTTAGAAGTAATCATAAGGTCCTTCCTTTAAAAATACCTGAAGGTCTCACTAGTAATACTATAACTAAAATAGTAAATGACACTGCAAATTTATAATCAGTAGATAATAATTGAATCATTCCTGTTGGTTCAAGCGATTCAGGAAGCAGGTATTTAAAAAATTTTTTATAAGCATAAGTAATCATAATTTCTGAAAATGCTATAGTATAACCACCCACAACTGCACCGATTGGATTACCAATTCCTCCAACAATAGCTGCGGCAAATATTGGTAAAACTAAACCTAAATATGTAAATGGTTTATACCCTTTATCTAACCCATATAATGTACCAGCTACACATGCTAAAGTACCTACTATTAACCAAGTAATAAAAACAACCTTAGATGGATTAATTCCAGATAATAAAGCCAAATCTTCGTTATCAGAAAAAGCTCTCATTGATTTTCCAGTTTTAGTTTTTTGGAGAAACCAAAAAACTAAAAATAAAAGAAAAATAGTAATAAAAACGGTAATAACCTGAGTTGATTTTAAAGCTAAACCTTCACTTAAACCTGTCATATTTTTAAATTGCTTCGCCTTAATAATAAATTTTTGACCATCAAAAAATTTGATATCATTTGGTCCGATTACTATTCTGATAATCGCATTTATAACAAACATTACTCCAATAGAAGCCATAGCAATTACTACTGGTGCACTTCTTTGAATTCTATAATAACTAAATACAAATTTGTTAAATAGTAAAGATAGTATAATCGTACTAAGAATAGCAAAAGGTAATGCTAAAAGAGCAGTAGGAAGATACCCAAGATTAATATTATTTGACTGAAAGAACCATGTAACAAGAATACAACTCATTGCACCAAAAGACATAAATTCACCATGTGAAAAATTAGCAAATCGTAAAATTCCATATATAAAAGTTATACCTAAAGCCCCCAATGCTAATTGAGATCCATAAGTAATTGCAGGAATAAAAATAAAATTCGTTAATAAAACTATAGCATTAAAAATATCTATCATTTAACCACCTAAAAATGACTTTCTTACTTCAGGATTGTTTAAAAGGTCTTTACCCGTTCCCTCTCTATTATTTTTTCCATTAACTAAAACATATCCTCTATCAGCTATGGCTAAAGCTTGTTTTGCATTTTGTTCAACCATTAAAATTCCTACCCCAGTCTTTCCAACTTCAATTATTCTAGAAAACAATTCATCCATAACAATTGGTGATACACCTGCTGTGGGCTCATCTAACATTAAAATTTTTGGTTTTGTCATTAAAGCTCTTCCAAATGCAACTTGTTGACGCTGACCCCCGGATAATTCACCCACATGCTGATGTCTTTTTTCTTTTAATACCGGAAACAGGTGATAGATTTCTTCAATAGTCTCAAATATATTGTCTTGTCTTAAAAAGCCGCCCATTTCCAAATTTTCCTCTACAGTCATGCCAGTAAAAACATTTTGATTTTGGGGAACAAATGCAATACCTAATTTCACCCTATCTTGAGGAAGCATCTTTGTTATTTCTTTATTAGAAAAAAATACTGTACCTTCTGTCAAACTAAGCATACCTAAAAGTGATTTCATTACAGTTGACTTTCCTGCACCGTTTGGTCCAACAATCACAGCTATTTCTCCTTCATTAATAATAAGACTGATATTATTAATTATATCAGCTCCTCCATATCCAGCTGTTAAGCTTTTTCCAACCAAACTACTCATTTTCTATTTTTTTTTGATTTAATGCCTCTACCCAAGTAAGCTTCAATTACCTCTTCATTAGATTTAACCTGATTAAAATTTCCTTCAAACAAAACTCCGCCTTCTGCCATTACTATTACTGGATCACAAATTTTTTCTATTAAGTCCATGTCGTGTTCTATTACAAAAAAAGTATAATTTTTTTCCTTGTTAAGTCTTATAATTGCATCTGATATTTCATTTAAAAGAGTTCTATTTACTCCAGCACCAACCTCATCAAGCAATACTATACTTGGTTCAACCATCATTGTTCTTCCTAGTTCAAGAAGTTTTTTTTGACCTCCTGATAAATTACCAGCGAGTTCTTGTGTGAGATGATTAAGATTTAAAAAATCAATTACTTCTACTGCTTTTGCACGTATTTCCTCTTCTTGTTTTTTTACCTTTTTATTATCAAATAAAGCATAAATTAATTTTTCTCCATATTGACTGTTTGGGACCATCATTAAATTCTCTAAAACAGTTAATGTAGAAAATTCATGAGCAATTTGAAAAGTTCTTAAAACTCCTTTTAAAAATAATTCATGAGGTTTAAGCCCTGAAATATCCTCATCATCTAAATGAATGCTTCCCTTGCTAGGTCTATAAACTCCTGCAATTGTATTAAATAGTGTTGTTTTTCCAGCACCGTTTGGTCCAATTAAACCAGTTATTGATCCTTTATTTACCTTCAGGCTAACATCATTTACTGCTTTTAAACCTCCAAAAAATTTATCTACATTTTTAATATTTAGCATTATTTAACTTCTTAATATTATAATTTAAGTCTACATTTAAAACTAAACCCATAGAAAGCATTATTGATAACATTGCTGATCCGCCATAAGAAATTAGAGGGAGTGGAATACCTACTATAGGCATTAATCCTGATACCATAGCTACATTCATTATTACATATATAAATAAATTTGAAGCAACACCTATTGATAATATTGAGCCATAAATATGATTGGACTTAATGCTAATGTAAAAACATACCGTAATTAAAATTATAAATAAAATAACAATAAAAACTGTTCCTATAAAACCAAATTCTTCACCAATTAAAGTAAATATAAAATCAGTTTGTTTCTCTGGCAAAAACTCTAAATAAGATTGAGTTCCTTGTAAAAAACCCTTTCCATAAGCACCTCCAGACCCTAAAGCAATTTTGGACTGTATTAGTTGATATCCTTGTCCTAATGGATCAGATTCTGGATTTAAAAAAGAAATAATCCTATTTCTCTGATATGGTTCAATAATATTTAATAATATAGGAACACTTAAAATCGAAATTATAAAACCTAATACAAACTTCCAAAACATTACTCCGGCTACAAATAAAATAATAATCCCTAAAAACAATATACTAATTGATGTTCCTAAATCAGGCTGCATTAATACTAAAAGGAAAGGAAGGAAAATAAATAAAAATGGAAAAAATAAATAAATTATCTTTTTAATATGTTGAAATTTGATTTCATGATAAAATTTGGCTAAAGCTAATATTATCGAAACTTTTATTAATTCAGAAGGTTGTAAATTAAAACCAAACATTCTGATCCATCTAGTAGCTCCCTTACCTAATACTCCAAATAATTCAATTGATAACAAAAGGCACAAACTTAAAATAAAAAAAACATAAGTATACTTATAAATAAATTTAAGATCCATTAAACTTATTATGATTGCTATAAATAAAAAAAAATAAAATCTAAATAAATGTTTTGAAGTCCAGGGACTGTATGAACCATCAGCAGCTGAATATAATCCTGCAGCACCAATAAAAGAAAGAAGTATTAATAAAAAAATTAATAAGTAATTTAAATTTTTGATTTTATTAATAATCATGTCTCTAATTGATTGATAAATTTAAAAAGTTGCTTGGCAAGTGGTGCTGCTGTTGATGCTCCAGATCCTCCATGCTCAACTACAACTGAAATTGAATATGTAGGATCATTATCAGGCATATAACCCACAAAAAGTGCGTGATCTCTATTTTTCCATTCTTGTTCTTTTTTTCTAAAATCTTCACTTTCTCTTTCAGAAAGAGATATTCTCTTAACTTGAGAAGTGCCTGTTTTTCCAGAAAATTTAATTTCCTCTAATCGTGACTTAAATGCAGTACCTTTATTTTCATTTACTACTTTAAACATTGCTTTTTTAATAATTTTAATTTCATTTAAATATTTATTATTTCTTTCAATAAATTGCTTTTTATTTTTTATTATTTTTGGTCTTATATAGTTTCCGTCTGAAGCAATGATTGAAGTCATTACTGCTAACTGTAGTGGATTTGTTAGCACAAAACCCTGTCCTATACCTGCGATTAAAGTCTCACCAGCATACCAACTTTCATTATACTTAAGTTTTTTCCATTTTTTTGAAGGTATTATACCCGCATTTTGATTGTTGAAATAAATATCAAATGTATCTCCCAATCCAAAATCTTTAGCAACTAATGCAATTCTGTCTATGCCTAATTTTTTTGCAATTTCGTAGAAAAAAACATCACACGATTGTTTTATAGCTTCATAAATATCCATACTACCATGACCCTTTGTTTTCCAACAATGATAAAATTTATCTCCAAATTCAATCTTTCCTTCACAAAAATTTTTTGATTTAGTATCAATAATTCCATATTTTAAAGCAGCTATAGCAACAACCATTTTGAATGTAGAGCCTGGAGCATATAAGCCTTGAATGCTTCGAAATGTTAAGGGTGATAGTTTGTTTTCTAAAAGACTATTCCAATATTCTTTGTTAGGTTTTTTGATAATTTTATTAGGATCATAGGCTGGTATAGAAACCATGCATAATATTTCTCCATTCTTAATATTAATAACCACTATTGATCCAGCGCGATACGCTTTAAGCAAATTTAAAGCATATTCTTGTATTCTTCCATCAATAGTAATTATGACCTCTTCACCTTTTTTACTATCGATTCTAGAAATCTCTCTTATGATTCTTCCTCTTGAATTTACTTCAACTTCTCTTTTTCCTGCTTTACCTATTAATGTAGGATTAAATGATTTCTCTAATCCGCCTTTTCCTATATCTAAATTTGGCATTTGAGAAATATAAGGTAAGGATAAATCATTTTGATTAGGCTTACTAATATAACCCAACATATGAGAGAAAATATCTTTGTAAGGATATATTCTAGTAAAGTCCTGCACAATATATATTCCAGGCAATTTAAATTTATTTGTTTCAATTTTTTCTAATGTTTCCCAGTCTAAGTTTTCAAAAATTTTAATTTTTTGAAATTTTTTAATTTTTTTGCTTAAATCGATAATTTTTCTTCTTTTAGTAAAAGTTATTGGCATGAAGTTAGACAAGGCATTTAATGATTCATTAATTGAATCTGTTTTTTCAGGAATTAGATAAAGATCAAACACCTTTAAATTAGTGGCGATTATTGTATTGTTACGGTCTTTGATTTCCCCTCTTAATGGAAAAATAATCTCAAGATCTATTTGGTTTTTTGCTGATAAAGTTTTATATTTTTTAGAATCAATTATTTGTAAATTATATAAACGCCATCCAACTAAAGAAAAAAGTGATAATTTAAAAAGATATAAAAAAAATCTTCTTCTATTAAGAGTTAATATCCGTTTTTTTTCTGTGTAATAAAACATTTTTATAAATTATCTAATTTTGAAAAAAAATAAATAATAGGTATGAAAAAAATTAATCCAATAAAAATTAAAGTTAAAAAATTATAAAAATTAAAATAATAATTAAATATAATAGATGCAATTATCATTTCTAAAAATATAGATGAAAATAAAAAAAAAAATATAATATAAGATATTTTATTAGGATTTAAATTTATAAGATTTTTTTTAATTAAAGTAATTATTAATAACAATGATAAAAAAGTTAATAAATGAGGAGTAATATAGTTAATTAAAATTAAATCAAAAAAAATTCCATAAATAAAACCTGTTAAAAATAATAAATAATTATAATAATAAAATGCTAAGTAAACAAAAGTAATATGAAAAATAACATAACAAACTAAGTTTACATACTTTAACTCTATGAAGTAATTAATACTTATAGAAAATAAAAAAAATAAAATTAAATGATAAAAGATTACAGGATTATATAATCGATATGATGCCATTATTTAGATTTAACAATTTGAACATACTCAATATTATTAAAATCTACAAAAGGTAAAACATAAAACTTATTTTTTGATAGTTTTACTATTTTCCCAACTAAAAGATCTGATGGAAAAATTTGTGCTGATCCGCTTGTTACTATTAAATCTCCAATTTTAGGCATTTTTTCATTTTTGATAAAAGAACTAACTAAATGAACACCATCCTCTGAACCTTTTATTAGAGCAAAAATTTCATTAGACACAGTTTTAACTGAAATTGATGAGTTAGGATCTGTGATTAACAATATTTTTGAATGATCTTTAGATAAATTTATAGTTCTACCTACCATACCCCGATGATTAATCGCAGCCATTTGATTTCTTAAACCATCTTTAATGCCTGCATTAATATTAATAATCTTAGCAAATAATAAATCATTTCTTTGGATAACGGCTGCAGTTTTAATTAATTCTAAATTATTATCTGTTGCATTTAATAATTTTTTTAGAACTTTATTTTCACTAGAATTTTGAATTGCTAATGTCTGCCATTTTTTTAAACGCATTATTTCTTCTCTCAGAATATTATTCTGATTTTTTAAATTTCTAAATTCTTTTATTTGAATAGACATGTTAGATACAAAATTCATAGGAATCGAAACTATTTTAGTAATTGAATAAATATATGTATTAGAGACAGTTTTAAGTTTGTTAATGAAAAAATAATCTGTTTTTGAAAAATAAATTAAAATAAAGGTTAGTAAAAAAATAAAAGAAACTAATATATTTTTAAATAATTTTGAGCTTGATAATGTTTTAACGTGAAATATTTTAGCCATACAAAATATTAATCAGATTCAAACACATCACTTAATCTGGATTTCTGTTCAAGAGCTTTTCCTGTTCCCATAACTACACATAGCAAAGGATCTTCTGCTATTGAGATTGGTAGACTTGTTGATCTTCGAAGAACTTTATCAAGATTACCCAACAAAGATCCACCTCCCGTTAACATTATACCTCTTTCAACAATATCAGCAGATAATTCTGCAGGTGTTTGCTCAAGTGCGCGCTTAATAGTATCAATAATTTGAGCTACTGGCTCTGACAAAGCTTCTGCAATTTGTCTTTGAGAAATTGCAATTTCTTTAGGAAGACCAGTTATTAAATCTCTACCTTTAACATGCATACTTTGACCATCTCCATCATCTGGTGGGCACGCTGAACCAATATCTTTTTTCATTCTTTCAGCAGTTGTTTCACCAATTGCTAATTTATGGGTTGATCTCATATATTCAACAATAGAATCATCGAATTTATCTCCAGCAGATTTAACTGAAGTTGAAAGAACTACACCTCCTAATGACAAAACAGCTACTTCAGTTGTACCTCCACCAATATCAACAATCATAGAACCTGTAGGGTCAGCAACTGGAAGACCAGCACCGATAGCTGCTGCTACTGGCTCTTCTATTAAAAAAACTCTTCTTGCTCCAGCAGCATCAGCTGATTCTCTGATTGCACGTCTTTCAACATTTGTAGCGCCAGAAGGAACACATATAACTATTTGAGGATTTGAAATAGTTCTGCCTTTATGTACCTTTTTAATAAAACTTTTAATCATTTGCTCAGCAACTTCAAAATCTGCAATTACACCGTCTTTCATTGGTCTAATAGCTTTAATTTTTCCAGGAGTACGTCCTAGCATTTGTTTTGCCTCATTTCCAACAGCTAGAACTTGTGTTCTTCCTTGATCTTCAATTGTTGCAACAACTGATGGTTCATTTAAAACCACACCTTCTCCTTTTACATATACAAGAGTGTTAGCAGTGCCTAAGTCTATTGCCATATCTTTTGAAAATAATCCAAATAATGTTTCAATAACCATGATAACTTATACTCCTTCTATTTTAATTTCTGCAGAATTTTCTACAATTGATTTCGATTTTTTAAATATCAACCTATTTAAAGCGTTTATATATGCTTTTGCTGATGCAACTATTATATCAGGATCACTCCCTTTTGCCTGTGAAGACAATTCATCATCTTCTAACCTTACAGTTACCTCTCCTTGAGCATCTGTGCCAGCAGTTATTGCATGAACTTGATATAGTTTAAGTCTATAATTTGTTGATGTTAATTCTTTTATAGCATTAAATGTAGCATCAACAGGACCATTACCATTACTTTTTGTCATTTTTGGTTCATTGTCTATTTGAATTGATAAATTAGCTTCATGTTTTTCAAATGATCCTGCATTAACTGCTAATGATACAAATTTAATATGTTCATTGTATGAAGCTGCTCGATCTTCAACTAATGCTATTAAGTCTTCCTCAAATATTTCCTTTTTTTTATCTGCTAAATCTTTAAATCTTCCAAATAATTCCATTAAAGCATTATTTCCTGGCTCATACCCTAATTCTTTCAACTTTTCTGAAAAAGCATGCTTACCAGAGTGTTTACCTAAAACTAAGGAAGATTTATTTAAGCCAATAGATTCAGGTGTCATTATTTCATAAGTTCCAGCATGTTTTAGCATACCATCTTGATGAATTCCTGCTTCATGTGCAAAAGCGTTAGCGCCAACAATTGCTTTATTTGGTTGCACTGGAAAACCAGTTATAGAAGAGACTAATCGTGAAGCTTTAATAATTGACTCTGTTTTAATATCTGTATGAAAAGGCATTAAATCTTTTTTTACCTTTAAAGTCATAACTATTTCTTCTAGTGCTGCATTACCAGCCCGTTCTCCTAAACCGTTTATAGTACATTCAACTTGTCTGGCACCTTCTTTAATTGCTGCCATGCTGTTTGCCACAGCAAGACCCAAGTCATTGTGAGTGTGAGTAGATAAAATTATTTTATCAATATTTGGTACATTGTTTCTCACAGATTTAAAAATAGAACCAAACTCATTAGGTAAAGTATATCCAACTGTATCGGGAATATTTATAGTTGAAGCACCACATTTTATAGCTAATTCTATGCATTGATATAGAAAATCTAAATTTGATCTACCTCCATCTTCACAACTCCATTCAATATTAGGACATAAATTTCTTGCATATGAAACAGTTTTTTGAATTGCTTCTAAAACTTCTTCCTCTGATTTTTTTAATTTATATTTCATATGCAATGGACTTGTCGCAATAAATGTATGAATTCTAGGTGATTTAGCTGATTTAACAGCCTCCCAAGCCCTATCAATATCTTTTAAACTTGCTCTAGCTAAACCAGCTATTGTTGAGTTATGTAATTTTCTACTTATTTCTTGAACTGCTTCAAAGTCTCCGTTTGAAGCTATTGGAAAACCAGCTTCAATTATATCGACCTTCATATCATCTAAAACTTCTGCAATTTGAAGTTTTTCCTCCAAATTCATTGAAGCACCTGGAGATTGTTCACCATCTCTTAAAGTTGTATCAAAAATAAATATTTTTTCAGTCATTTTTTATCTATACACTAATATTATCAATATTAAATAAGCTTCTAATTTTTTGATTTATCAACCATTTTACCTTCAGCAATCCAAGGCATTAAGGTTCTTAACTTTTCACCAATGGCTTCAATTGGATGGTCAGCATGTTTTTTTCTCATTACTTTGAATTTAGTTTGACCACTTTTATGTTCTTCAATCCATTCTTTAGCAAATTGACCAGATTGAATTTCCGAAAGAATTTTTTTCATTTCTTTTTTTGTCTCATCAGTAATTAAACGTGGTCCCCTTGAATAATCCCCATATTCTGCAGTATTTGAAATAGAATACCTCATATTAGCCATTCCTCCTTCATATAATAAATCCACAATTAATTTGACTTCATGAAGACATTCAAAATAAGCCATTTCCGGAGCATATCCTGCTTCTACGAGTGTTTCATATCCAGCTAAAATTAAATGAGTTAATCCTCCGCATAAAACTGATTGTTCTCCAAAAAGATCTGTTTCACATTCTTCTTTAAATGTAGTCTCTATAATTCCTGCTCTTCCACCACCGATAGCTGAAGCATAAGCTATGCCAATTTCAAGAGCATTTCCTGATGGATTTTTATCGACTGCTACCAAACAAGGTACTCCTGCACCTCTTGCATATTCAGCACGTACTGTATGACCTGGACCTTTTGGCGCAACCATAATAACATCAATACCTGCTTTAGGTTGAATTAAATCAAAATGAATATTTAAACCATGAGCAAAAGCTATTGTTGTTCCTTCTTTAATATTTGGTCCAATATCGTTATCGTAAATTTCTGATTGAAGTTCATCTGGTGTTAGAATCATTAATATATTACCCCACGATGCTGCTTCTGCAGGAGTCATTACTTTAAAATTTGCATTCATAGCTTTTTCACGAGTGGGCGAACCTTCTCTTAGAGCAATTGTAACATTCTCTATACCTGAATCTCTTAAATTCATAGCATGGGCATGTCCTTGACTACCATATCCAACTATGACAATTTTTTTATTCTTAATTAAATTAATATCAGCATCTCTATCATAATAAACTCTCATCATTCCTCCTCTTTTTTTTGATGGGTGAATATTGCTACTGGACCACTTCGAACTATTTCAATACTTGTGATTTCATCAACTTCCTTAATAAATCTATTTATTCTTTCTGAAGCTCCGGCAATTTCAAAAATAATAGCATTATGTTCATTTTCTATTTTTCTAGCTCTATAAAAATCACATATTTCATAAATTTTTTTCTTATTTGATTCATTAACTTCAATATAAACAAGAGCTACTTCAGCCTCTACAGCACTACCTTCTTGATTAAGATTTGTTACACTATGAACAGGAACAATTCTAAGTAATTGTTTTTCTATTTGATTAACAACTTCTGAAGTTCCTTCAGTCACAATTGTAATTCTTGATAAATGCTCATCATTACTAACTTCTGCAACATTCAAACTATCGATATTGTAACCTCTTCCTGAAAACATACCTATTACACGTGCCAAAACTCCTGGTTCATTATCAACTAAAACAGTTAAAATATGTCTTTTATTTTCTGATATTTTTTCAGGTGTTTCATAAACGGATTTGTTTGTCATACTAAAATTTTTCCTTTTTCTTTTGCCATTTTATCCTGTATTTGCTCTTTATTTAGAAGCATTTCATTATGAGCTGATCCACTCTGAATCATTGGGAAGCAGTTTTCTTCTTTATTAACCCAGATATCAGCAATTACAGTTTTATCAATATTAATCATTTCCTTAATAACTTCATCTATTTCCTTTGCATTTTTTGCTCTAAGTCCAACAGCTTTATAACTTTCGGCTAATTTAACAAAATCTGGTAAACTATCTGTATAACTCTCAGAATATCTTCCTCCATGAAGAAGTTCCTGCCATTGACGCACCATACCCATATATTCATTATTTAAAATAAAAATCTTTACAGGCAGTCTATATTGAATTGCAGTACTCATCTCCTGAATATTCATCAAGATTGATGCATCGCCAGCTATATCCACTACCAAAGCATCTGGATTAGCTACTTGTGCGCCTATTGCA
>CEVA01240882.1_pt1 | contig 12239 bp, 11 predicted proteins | sample 361521 | NCBI WGS metagenome assembly CEVA01 (sample SAMEA2622823, study PRJEB7988) | marine metagenome | isolation source: saline water (ENVO:00002010), including | reverse complement strand
GTAATGACTGGATTTGATTGTGAAACATTATAATATATTGGATCAACGCACGGGCGGCATGGGATGGTTTTCTTAAAATGGGTGAATGGTACAGTGTCCCAAAGCTAATATTGAGGCATTATTTGACCAAAAATCGTGCGGAAATATGCATGAGCGTCTGCGGATTAGTTGCCTTAGTCACCCCTTTACTTCTTTGGGTGTCGTGGTCTAAGGAGATGCTCAAATTGGTATTAGCGATGGGGTTTGCCGCTTTTCTCTTGGCGACATTTTTCGCACAATATGCATGTCCCGAAGCGGTAGAACCGGAAGAAAATGACATACCGAAGCCGGAGGATTTACCTATAAAGGTTGAGGGGCAACTGACGGTTTCAAGACAAGCTGAAAAGGGTTGGAGAAATCGTTCTTAGAACTAAAAACCAATAGTTCTATTATGAATTAAATGACCGTTATAGTCTTTCTGCGATGTGATTATTTTTTTATGGGCAGTATGTGATGCAAAAAGGTACAATTAACTTAGGCATAATGGAGCGGGTAATTTTTGGGCAGCCGAGTGCTACTGCTCTTGTTGAGGAAGTAGATCGCATAGGTGCCAAGAATGTTTTTCTGCTAGTTGGAGGGACTCTTAACAAAGAGACCGACGAAGTAAAGAAGATTGTAAAAGCTTTAGGACATCGGTTCTGCGGAGTCCACGATCGTATGCCTGCTCATTCTCCAAGAGATGCAGTTGTTGAATGTGCTAATTTAGCTCGTTCATGTAATACAGATTTATTAGTTACGTTTGGCGGGGGCTCTGTTACTGATGGTGGAAAGGCGGTTACGATTTGCTTAGAGCATAATATATTGGATGTCGACGGTTTGGAGCCATTTCGAACGGTAGTGAATGAGAAAGGGAACCGAAGATTTCCAGAATATGAGGCACCAACTGTTAGACAAATTGCTATCCCAACCACTTTGTCAGGCGGAGAATTCAACGCCCGTGCAGGGATTACTGATTCTCGATTAAAACTCAAGCAATCATTTGTTCATCGCGGGATAATGCCTATATCAGTAATTCTCGATGGCGCTATAACTCGCCACACCCCGGAATGGTTGTTTCTGTCCACTGGAATTAGGGCTGTTGATCATGCAGTAGAAACATATCTATCGCTTGACGCCAACGATTACTGGGATGGTGCTGCTTTACATTCATTAAAACTACTTCATGAAGGCTTAACCAGGGTCAAACAGGATGCCGACGATCTGGAAGCTAGGCAAAAATGTCTTATGGGGGCCTGGCTCTCCATGACGGGAATAGTGTCAGGTTGTCGTTTGGGGGCTAGTCATGCGATCGGCCATATACTAGGCGGCACAGCTAATGTTCCTCATGGATATACCTCCTGTGTAATGTTGCCTCATGTACTCGCATGGAATAGATCTGTAAACGGTGAGAGGCAGCACAGTCTGTCGATGGCTCTGGGGCAGCCGGACGTGCTTGCGGCCAAACTCATAGCGAGTTTAGTTGAAGAACTTGGAATGCCTCAGAAATTGGGGGATGTAGGGGTAACGCAAAGCCAGTTTGTCGACTTGGCGAAGAATTGTATGCTTGACGACTGGACATTTTCTAATCCCAGAATGATTCGTACGCCAGAACAAGTAATAGAAATACTGGAGCTAGCAAGTTAAGTTATCACTTTTTCTGGGGTATTCTTCCAAACTCACTACAAAGAAAGCAAGCAGTTTATGGTAGGTTGATAGAATTTGTCGCCTGGCCTATGTTTCCGATAAAAGATTGACTAACAAAAATAGCGGGTCTAGATGTCTCAAAAACGCGATAAAATGATACAAATGGATTTCCAGTCGTTAATCTTGGCCCTTCAAAACTACTGGGCTACACAGGGATGCGTTATTTTGCAACCGTATGACATGGAAGTTGGCGCCGGCACATTTCATCCTGCGACTACTCTAAGATCACTTGGCCCGGACGACATTTGGAATACCGCGTATGTTCAACCATCTCGCCGGCCCACGGACGGCCGATACGGTGACAATCCAAATCGTCTTCAGCACTACTACCAATTTCAAGTTTTACTAAAGCCGTCTCCTGTGGATAGTCAAGAACTGTACCTTGGTTCTCTAAAATCAATTGGTCTAGACCCGCGGGACCACGACATTCGTTTTGTCGAGGATGACTGGGAAAGCCCTACTTTAGGTGCATGGGGACTTGGTTGGGAGGTGTGGTGTAACGGGATGGAAGTATCTCAATATACCTATTTTCAGCAAGTTGGTGGAGTGGAGTGTACGCCCGTACCTCTAGAATTAACATACGGTCTAGAGAGATTGGCGATGTATATTCAAGATGTGGACTCCATATTTGATCTTGATTGGAACGGCCTGCCGCCAGAGAGTGGAGGAAAAACATACAGAGAAATATTTCATCAAGCGGAACAAGAGTACTCAACGTACAATTTTGATGCGGCAAATACCGCCCAATTATTCAGACATTTCGCTGATACTGAAGCGGAGTGCGAGAGCTTACTTCTTCGAGATCCACCTTTACCGCTACCCGCATATGATCAATGCATGAAGGCAAGTCATCTTTTCAATCTTCTTGATTCCCGCGGGGTGATAAGTGTGGCAGAACGCCAGAGCTATATTGGCAGGGTAAGGGCTTTAGCTCGAAGATGTTGCCAGATTTGGGTGGAAGAGGGTGGCCGATGGAAAGCGCGCGAGCTCGAACGAGTTGAGGAATGTGGAGATAGCGGCAATGGCTGAATTCCTCATGGAAGTGTTTTCCGAAGAAATTCCCGCGCGAATGCAAAAGCAGGCCGCTGAAGATCTTACACGATTATTAGATTCTAGGCTCAAAGATGTGGGGTTAAAGTTTGATAAAATAAGTCATTACGTTACACCCAGAAGGATAACGGTTGTGGTTGGTGGGTTGCCGACGGAACAGCCGCTGTTGCGGGAGGAACGCAGAGGGCCTCGTGTTGATGCACCTAAGGCTGCCCTAGACGGGTTCCTCCGATCTAATAATATTCATAAAGAACAGCTCGAGGAGCGGAAAACGCCAAAAGGAGAATTCTATTTTGCAGTTGTGGAGACCCCGGGAAAATTAACCAAACTTATATTACCCGAAATTATAGAGGAAGTATTGCGTCAGCTGCCATGGCAGAAAAGCATGAGATGGGGCCTGAATTCTTTTCGCTGGATACGCCCGTTACATCATGTTTTGGCAATTTTTAATGGCACTGTCTTGGAAGGAGCGTTTGAACTTGGGCATGACACTTTATTTTTTACCGATGAGACGCGAGGGCATCGCTTTATGGCCCCAACGGCCGTCAAGGTATCTTCTTTTGCTGATTATGAACAAAAATTAAAAGAATCTTTTGTGATAATTGATCGAGAAGAACGGAAGTTAAGTATTAGAAGAGAAGGGGAGAGACTGGCGGCTGAGCAAAATCTTATTCTCCGGCAAGATGAAACTCTTTTAGAAGAGGTGTGCGGCTTAGTCGAATGGCCGAATACGATAATGGGAAGGATTGATGAGGAATTTCTAGAAGTCCCTTCAGAAGTATTAATATCAGCAATGCGAAGCCACCAAAAATATTTTTCGTTAGAAAACTCGCTTGGCGAACTAGCGCCATTCTTTATTGCGGTATCCAATATGCCGTTCGACCAGAAAAGGAATAGAACTACTATAGCAGGAAATGAAAAAGTATTGAGGGCCAGGTTGTCAGACGCGCGCTTTTTCTGGAAGCAAGACTTGGAGTCGAAATTGGAGACGAGGGTGGAGGCTTTAGCTAATATTAACTTTTATGAGAGGTTAGGTTCCCTAGCCGATAAAACTGTTCGGTTGCAGAATTTAGTACGAGTGTTATGTGAGTTCATTCCCAGAGCTAAAAAAGAATACGCCCAGCGGGCGGCAAGACTAGCGAAAGCAGATTTGACTACAGCTATGGTAAATGAATTTCCGGATTTACAGGGAATAATGGGGGGGCATTACGCTAAAATCGATGGGGAAGTCGATAGTGTTTGTTCCGCAATTTCTGGTCACTATGCTCCGCAGGGACCTTCAGATGCCTGTCCGACGGAGCCAGTAACGATTGCAGTAGCATTGGCGGATAAATTAGATAGTCTGGTCGGATTTTTTGCAATCGACGAGAAACCCACCGGTTCCAAGGACCCCTTTGCACTGCGGCGTTCAGCTCTGGGCGTTATAAGACTAATCACGGAAAATAAACTTCGAATTCCACTGACGGAAATTATAGGAAAGACTTTAGAAGGATACCCAAAGCTTGAAACTTCCAACAAGCTATTAGAATTTATTAATGAACGCATGAAAATTCATCTAAGATCTGAGGGTGTTTCCAAAGACTTAATCGCGGCAATTGTGTCTGTTGGAGAAGAGGATGACCTATGCCGGCTTGTCGCGCGGATTAACGCATTGGATAATTTTTTGAAAACAGACGATGGGGCGAATCTACTTGTAGCTCACAGACGTGCAGCTAATATTTGTGCAATCGAATCAAAGAAGGATAAAACTTCATACGTGGGCGCTCCAAATCCAGAAATTTTTGAAATTGAGGAAGAAAAAGTAATAGCGGAAGTGCTGAAAAATATTCAAGAAAGGGTAGCTGTTTCTCTAGGACAGGAAGATTATGAGGCGGCTATGCATAGTCTAGCCACTTTGCGGGTTCCTTTGGATAGGTATTTTGAAAGAGTAACGGTTAATGCAGAGCATGCCGAAGTTCGCAGAAACAGATTAGAGTGTTTGGCCCTAATTGTATCCACAATGAATAGGGTGGCGGACTTTTCCATTTTGGAAAACTGATCGACAATAAACGATATTTGCATTGTGATTCTGTATTTCCGGATAACCGACCATAAAAAAGTGTGCTTTTGGATTAAAAAGAATTATCAGTTTTAAGATTAGTGCATTATAAAGTAGAAGCGTAAGCGGTAAGCGGGCGTGGCGGAATTGGTAGACGCGCCAGACTCAATTGTGGGTCCTCGTGACTGGAAACTACACGAGAGTAGATGTCAAATTCGGGGAAGGCTTCCAGGTTAAGCTGATGCTGATCCCGAGCCAAGTTTGCAGTTAACTGGTTGATGAACTGTGAAAAGGTGTAGAGACTTGACGGCATCCACCTAAGCCTCTTCCAGAGGTAGGGTGATGGGAAAGTCCAGACCACAAACGCTTCTGATTGAGGCGGCGACGAAAGGCGTAGTTGGTATGCAAAATCTGGTTTCCTCTGGAAGTGGGAGTTCGAGTCTCCCCGCCCGCACCACTTTTATATACTTGATATGCAACAAGTCATTGATTCACAAGTATTGTGTAGATCACGTGGCTTGGAGTGTAGAACAAAGTGTGCAACAAAAGAGAGACACCATATGTGCTATGCCGTGATGGGGTATATTACTTTGTCAGGCTTATACCAGTCGATATGCAAGAGCATTATGATAAATATCCATTATATTTCAGTTTACGTACCCAGTCTAAAATACGTACAGTCAGAGTTACTCAATCAATAACTCATAGAATCTTTGCGAACATAATATTAAACTATTCAAGGTGCATGATTAGGGGAAGTGGTGTTCTGCATTGTGTGTTGAGAAGTTTAGCCAAAGCAACGCAGGTGATGAATTGGAATTTGATGTAGTCATTGTTGGATCTGGGGCGGCTGGCCTCTGCGCCGCTCTGTCTGCAAAATTTGCCGGTGCCCGAGTATTAGTTATCGAAAAAGCAGGAGTTCTTGGTGGAACAACAGCGATGTCTGGTGGATGTATTTGGGCCCCCCGTCATCATTATACAAACCAGCAGGGTGTTACGGATAGCCGTGAAAGTGTTCTGGAATATATAAGGGCTGTTTCTCCTGATGGCTGGCATAATACAGATGAAGCACATTGGTCTGCTTTCGTCGATACCGTGCCCAGGGTTTTACATTTCCTGGAGAATTCTAGCCCTTTAAGGTTTATCCCAAATAATGATCCTGATCCTTATGCCGAAAGTATTGGAGGAATGGTGAAGGGGCGCAATGTTTCTGCGAAACCTCTGCCTATAAACATTCTTGGTGATTGGGCAGAGCGAGTAAGAAAACCTACATCATCTATCTGGCTCACCTACGAGGAAATCATTGATAATCACTTTTTTTCAAACCCCAAAAAATGGGCGCTCCGCTATACCCCTCGATTGCTCTGGAGAAGCTTACGTAAAATACGGACACGGGGTAACTCTCTAACTATCGGCCTTCTAAAGGGGTGTCTAGATGCTGGTATTGAAATTAGAATTAATTCCCCTGCCAGAAAGTTAATAACAACGAACGGAAGCGTAACGGGGATTGAAATAGAAACTAATGGAAATTTATACGAACTGAAAGTTAAGGAAGGCGTTATCTTGGCCAGTGGAGGGTTCGAATGGAACCCGGAAATGATGAAACAACATTTCCCCGGACCCGTTGAATGGACGGCTAGCCCGTCTACAAATACGGGAGATGGCCAAAAAATGGCTTTAGAAGTTGGAGCCCATTTGGATAGAATGGACCAAGCACTTATAATGGGTACTACACCAGTAGAATATGAAGGGAAACTGCAGGGGCAACCAGCAGCTGACTATTTTCTGCCCCACTCAATGATTGTAAATCGCCATGGTAAACGTTTCGTTAATGAAAAACAGATGAATATTGGTTTAGCTTTTAGTGAGCGGGACATGGAAGGTGGTGCCCCAAAAAACCTCCCAGCTTGGCGTATCTATGATAGTCAGTTTGCAAAAAAATACCCACACGCACTTCCAAATAAAAAAATAAAAGATAACTTTTTTAAAGCTGATACGCTGGAAGAACTTGGTAGATTAATAGATGTAAATTCAGAAAATTTAAGCAAAACTGCTCGTAGATTTAGCGACTTTGCAAGACTCGGAACAGATAAAGATTTTGGTCGTGGAGATTCAATTTGGGATATCAATCGAGGAAGTGATCCCAACAATAAACCCAATCCAACGCTTGGTTCGATAGATAAACCTCCCTATTTTGCGATGCCATTTAAGGCAAGCTTTCTAGGAACAAAAGGTGGGCCGCGCACCGACGAAAGAGCTCAAGTTGTAAGATCGGATGGCAGTCTAATTGAAGGTTTGTATGCCGCAGGAAATGTGATGGCGAATTGTTTTGGGTCTAAAGGAGTAGGGGCTGGAACAACCCTTGGACCTTGCTTGACTTGGGGGTATATAGCAGGTGCGAACGCGGCAGCAGGTGGGGCAAAAGAAAAATAAAATTATATTGTAAAAGGAGTCACGGATATGCCAAGCCGCTGGAATTGCTTGTAAGTGACCTGTTGTTGGTGCAGGACAAAGGCAATTAAATCTTCCTGCCCGCACCACTTAATACTTAAATCTATCCGGGAACCGCGTCGAAAGCCAGAACGATCCGCTTTTCTTCTGATTCGAAGGGAATGGTATAGTGAAGAAGGGAGGCGGGAAAAAGGCACAAATCGCCGGTAGCCACATCCAGGATTTTTTTACTACTTTTGTCTTTGGCTGTTAAAGTCTCTTCGTTATCTATACAGACAACTAAATTGCCACTGTTTTTATTTTTTTTAGGTGGAACGTTGATATAAATACTTCCACTTATCCAGCCTTCTTCATGCATGTGTGGTTTTAATGTTCCTCCACTTTCCATGCTTATAAGCCAACCATTTAGCGCATATTTGGCGGGCCAGTGCTTGATAAAACCCTCTTCACTACCCCTAAAAGTGTTACGATAATTGTTTATTTCTTGGTGTATTATTTTTTCAATTCCATCGACAAACTCATTTTCTTCTAAAAACAGATTGCCAGCGGTTTGCTGACCGTTTGTAAGAAGCTCTTGATGTGTAGTCGGGGACTGTTCTTCATATAAAATGACTTGAGCTGCTTCAACAAATATCTTGTCGAAATCATATTTCTTCTTCAAGTCCACCTTCGAAACATACGACATTGGATTGTTACAAAATAGGTTAGATTTTGTTTTCCCATATTTTAGCGCTGCTCTGCTACAAAGTGAGCCGATCATTGGATGCACTTCACCTTGGTCTATCAAATAGTTTAACTGCCTGTAAAAAAGGTTTTTTTCTCCTCGGAGATATAAACAACGCAGCAGGTAGTTTTGACTCTTGTTAAAAGAACTAAATTTAAAATGTTCCTCAGCTTCTCTGTATTTACCTAGGGTGTAAAGGGCAATGCCGAGATTATAATGAGCCACAAGATCGTTGGGTTGAAGTTCGAGTGATTTTTTCACACTACCAATGGCCTCTTCATGCTTGCCGAGATTACTAAAAGTAATGCCTAAATTGTTGTGAGCTTTCGCAAAATCGGGGTTAAGCTCAATTGCTTTATTCAAGTGGTGTATAGCCTCTTCTTGTCTACCAGCAACACTCAGAGCGAACCCCAGATTATTTAGTGCTTCAACGTAGTCTGATTTTAACTGGATCGCTCTATTATAACACGACATTGCTCGCCTTATCAGGCCAGTTCTATAGAAGGAAAATCCAATATTATTGTATGCTTCAGCATAGCCAGGCTGCAATATAATTGCCTGACGGTAACTTTCAATTGCTTGTTCTTTGTTACCCACCTTGCTATGAGCGAAACCTAGATTATTATGCGCTTCGGCAAAATCAGGCTTCAATTGAACAGTTCTTTTGTTAATATTTATGCAGGTTTTGTGGTTGCCTAATTTAAAGTTTACCACGCCAAGGATATTCATAATAGTTGGGGTATCAGGAAATTGGGTAGCTAATTTATTCCCTAATTCAAGGGCTTTAATTAAATCCCCCTTGGTAAAAAGGGTCATCAACTCATTAACTCGTGTATTAGGAATATCATTGGTGTCGGCTGATATATTGTTGTTCAACTTCTGTTCCAAGTGATCTGCTTCTTTAAAGGCCAACCCTGTTCGCCGACCAGTTAAAAGGGCCTCAGCAGCTTCCGTTCTTTGAGCGGTATATATTAGGGCTTTTATGTAGGTACACCAAAACTGACTATTTCGATCGTTTTGATGTAACGCATTTTGGAAATGGTTGACCGCTTCGTCTATTTTGCCCAAGTGGATTGAAAGAACACCTAAATTGTGATGAGCGTCGCCATGATTTGGTTGAGTCTCTAAGACTGATTTATATTTGCTTTCCGCCTTCGAAAGATTACCGTTCTTATGTGCGGATAAGCCCTCAGAAAATAGTGTATTAACGTCTGATTTCATAAAGCGGTTTATTACACGTTATCCGTAAAAAAGCACCCAAATTCATGCCGGCTAGACGTTAATATTCTGCGTGTACTAGAACTGTAATTAATGTGTAGCTTGTCTACCCCTATACCGTATTGGTGCTATTTACTTATGCGCTGGTTTTCAATTTATAGTATAAATACTAATGTATAGTGTGAGGATAAGATTGAAATTGAAGGAGTGTTTCAAATGCCTTCTGGTAATCTGAATTATAAAATGATAACTCCAGCTATTGGTGCTGAGTTTTCGGAGTTTGAAAAAGGTTCAATGGTCCCAGAAATACAGGAGCAATTGCGTGAACTTCTTGTAGACCGAAAAGTTCTAGTTTTTCGTGACCAACAACTCACACCCCGGGAGTTTCTTGATTTTATGAAGACCTTTGGGGTTCCCTATGCAGAGGACCTTAAGCCTCAGGATGATAATCCACCGGAAGTAGGAGTAATAAAAATCCGTCCTAACCAGAGGCAAACAATTAATTTTTGGCACATGGATTACTCATTTACAGAAAGGCCGGCTCGAATTCTTGCTTTACACGCAAAACTCATCCCACCATGCGGTGGTGATACATTGTTTACGAATCTAGAGGCTGCATACGAAGGACTGGACAATGAGACTAAAGAGCGCATAGATCCTTTATTTGGGAACCACAAGCTGGATATAGAAACACAAAACGCAAAAAATCGTTGGACTCGGGAAGAGCTTGAGGAGATGGCTAAGGCGCCGCCGCTGCAGCATCCGCTCGTGTGCACAAACCCAGACAATAGGAAAAATTATTTGTTTGTTAATGTGCCAATTTTTTGTGGAAGTATTCATGGCATGGAAAATATGGAAGGGGATAGCCTGCTGAATAAATTATACCTCCATGCGCAACGGCCAGAATATAGTTTCAGATTGACATGGAAAAAGGACACATTAGTTGTATGGGAGAATGACCATTGTTTACATTATCCTGTGTCCGACTATTTCCCATATGAACGAGAATTATTACGTGTAGCAATTCAGGGAGTTTCGCGGCCAATACGCTTGAATTCCTAACCGATTAACGCAGCAAAAAAATAGCATTGTATGGATGATAGCCTAGCGATATTGGGAATTGTATTTGCAGGGATTGTAATGATCGCGCTTTTCTCGGCTGTGTTCGCAATCCTAACGGTTGTGGGGATGATCCTGGGTTCGATATTTTTTGTTGTTATAATTTTTAAAAATATCGAATCGTATGCACTCATCGATTTTATGTTTTTATCCCCGCTAGCAGGTTTGTGTGTAGTTGTAGTCGCGATTTTTTTAGGACTATGTACTATTTTTCCCTTTCGGATTTATGGTCCAGAAAAACCTTCTTTTATGTTGAGATTGTTAAATATCTTAGGACTAAGTTTGGTAATTCTGGTGGGGTGCGTCTGGTGGGGTCTAGAAAAAATAACGCTCATCCACAAACAGCTGCCCACCATACTTATTTAGGGCATTGATAAAGCATAAGTGTTTATTATTGTGCGATGGTCGTTTTATAGAAAATCTAATTTTGTGGGGTCAAGAGCTTTAACACAACAACAAACGGGTGTTAACAGATGCTAATTAATAAGGCCATCAAAAGTTGTTGTCCTGTGCAGAGATTATAGGAGCTTATTATGATCAAAATCTACCATTCAACAGGAACGCGAGGATTTAGGGTTATCTGGCTTTGCGAGGAATTAAACATCGATTATGTCGTACAAAAAGTCGATTTTTCTGTAGAGTATCGGTCGACCAAAGAATGGCTTCGGATAAACCCGTTGGGTAAAGTTCCATCACTTAGAGACGGCAATCTATTAATGTCGGAATCGTGTGCCATGATGCAGTATCTGCTTGATCGCTACGGTGACGGTCGATTGCAACCCGAAAGGGGTTCGTTGGAATACGCCCACTTTCTGCAATGGTTATGGTTTTCAGAGGCGACCTTTGCGCGACCCATTGGTGAAATTGTTAATCATCGAAGGGAATTTCCGGAAACAAAGGAAATTCCCGACGTCATTGAAGAAATGAAGGGACGAGCATTTAAGTGTGTTCTGATTATTGATCAGTCTCTTAAGGATGATCCCTATATTCTAGGAAAGGAGTTTAGTGCTGCTGATATTAGCATTGGCTATACCCTGAGAGCAGCGAAAAAAATACTGAATGCACGAATGCCAGAGAAGGTTGAAACCTATTTAGATTCCCTGTCAAATAGAGATGGATTCACTATCGCCGCTGAAGCTTGAAGGTTTACTTGAAAATATCTCGGATTGAACCGAAAATTATGAAGCAAAATAGGCGAAGCCTTGCTATTGTTCCTACTCTACTTTTAAGCTCATTGTACTTTTGCATGCCGCAGGTGGTTTTGATTCTCACGTTTTAATAGCCTTTTTCAAAAGGTTTTGAGGAAACTTATTATAGTATCAATTATTTGAGTTTTGGCCTCAGGATTTTCCATTAAATACCACATTCCAACAGCTCCAATGAGCAACCCACCTATAAATCCCATGCGATACCTTCCCTTTTTAGCCTGATTAGTCTACCCGAGTGTGGAGAAAACGAAAAGTTAACTTTTAGCAGGGAAATTGCCCTTAGGCGGTTTTTTTTCGGCACGGAAACCAAATTTAGGAAAATTTATCTAATTACAAGATTCTATCCGAAAGCAATGGTAGTACTGCCGAAAGTTTGATCTTATTTAACATCACTCCTCGGAGGCTCGATCAGTTTGTAAAATTACTGACGATGCATCGATGGATGGGTTTAATTTTTGCCACGGAGGAATTCAGAAATGACAGTTATTTCAGTGCGAAGAATGATCCCTACTATAGGGAAAACAGAATTAACCATTAGCCGTGTTAGATCTATGGCGGGTATCGTAGCAAGAGCGGGTGGGCGAGTCCGGATAGGCCGAGTTGTCGCTGGTGAGGGAGCCGGGAGCTTACAGATGTACGCGGCTTTTGAAAATTTTGAGGCAATCAGCAGGGCGACCCTCGTGATAGCTTCAGACCCAGCTCGAGAGAA
>CEVA01041191.1_pt1 | contig 12253 bp, 7 predicted proteins | sample 361521 | NCBI WGS metagenome assembly CEVA01 (sample SAMEA2622823, study PRJEB7988) | marine metagenome | isolation source: saline water (ENVO:00002010), including | reverse complement strand
TCTGCATCAACGAGCTCAGTAAGTAGTTTTTGTGTGCGTCGTGTTGCTTTCATCAGTTGTACTTGCTTAAAAAGAAAAACCGCCCACGTCAAAATGGATGCGGCAAGCAATGAGAGCATCACTCCCTTTACTACCCAATCAGCAGCGTGGTACATACCCATTGGGGACAAATCGTGGGTGATGAGCGGGTTAGAAGGTGGTGCTATTTGTGTTTCAGTGACGGGGCTATTTATAGAAGTCTCATTTGACTCAGTTGCAGATGAAGAAAGGGGAAGAAGTGCCAGGCTACAAGATACTGACACTAGGAGAAAAAAACGCTTATTCATTATCCATTGCTCGTTGTAAAATGACTGATGGCGCAAATAACCTTTTCGCGCCTGCTCTATCCACTACACCGAATGAAGTTACGAAATCCGTAAAATAAATTTAAATATTTAGATCAATTTACACTGTAAAGCATGTTTGCAGAAATTTTAGAGTCAAAAACGCTTTTCAAACTTTACGCTCACCTCATTTTGCTGATAGGTATACAGCCAATCAACGTTGCTGTTTACCCGTTTATGAGTCCACTCTAAAATTGGATTCAACGTCCAAAAAACCAACTTTGGAGAGGACAGTGTGACAGTATAGTTTTGCTCGGTGTCTCTTCTTTTTGCACTGAGTAGGGCGTTATATCCCTCGTATTGCCTTTCTCGCAGCGATGCAAACAGGTTAGCGTCTAGCCAACCTTCGACGCTTTTCACGACTCCGATTCGACCACCGTAGAGTTGGTAAGCATGTACATCTTGATCATTTTGTTTATGCGTCCAATCTATGCCACCGAATGCGAGCCATTGTTGTGGCAATTGGTGCCAATAGTTGATGCTTGCATTCCATTGCCAATCTGATTGATAGTCGAGCTTCGTTGGACGGTAATCTTGGTATTCGCCTTTTAGTTCCCATCTCAATGCGCTTTTCGAGTCTAAGCTATGAAATCCATTCAATTTTAGGCCTGTTGACCAATACAAACTCTTATCCGCGTATGTGCTGTACTCGATCAACGGCGCAACCAAGAGGCTATGACGCTGGTCTTGAAAACTGTAACCAAAGCTAATATTTGCCGTTTGCTCGTTGTATTCACTGTGATTGTTGTAACGAGAACCATACGTCAGTGCTTGCAAGCTCATACCATGATGACCTTTGAAACTAATGCGCTTATTCGCACTTGCGTTAAAAGTTAACCCTGCTGCTCTCTGTTTTTCCGGTGTGACTCGATCAAATAAACACTTTCCTGTCTCATGACGGACTAAGCAAGTATAGGTTTCTGAGCTGCTATTGAGATTGTCATTGAAAGTTGGACCTAAACTGAGCGCACCTTGCCATGCATCTCTGTGTTCTAGTGCTGATATAAAAGCATCGAGAGTACGTCTAACACCATCAGCCCTTGGGTTATCAATAGGGAGAGTGGATTTGATTTGTGAGAAAAGGGTGTGTGCGTCTTGGTTTTTCTTACGCTCAAACAAAACGCGAGCAAGCTCTAACTGAGCGGGAAGAAAATTCGGATTTAGGGATAAAAGCGATCGGTATTCTGTTTCTGCGTCACTTAAATGACCTAAATAGCGTGATAGACCGCCTTTGGCATAATGGATCAGCAAAGGATCTGCATAGGGTGAAGATTGATACTGGTTCAGTAGTACTTCTACTTGTGACCATTGTTTTCCTTTAACTGCTAGGTACAGTGCTTGTCCTATGTTGTAGTGGCTTTGATCTGATGAGCTTTGTTCCTGAGCTTGCTTCGATCTCTGTAGTTCGAGTTCTTTTTCTTCTTGCAATAGACGCTTTTCTTTTTCTTGCGCTGATAGCGCATCTCTTTGCTGGATGCGAAGATTCGTATCTTGATCATTGGCTGCAGCGGGAAAAGAAAACAAAGGTACTAACAGAGATGCCAGAGCAATGGTGTAAGAGGTTCTAACCGCCATAAATATTCCATATAAAAAGAAGCAGCACGGGCTGCTTCTTGGTTATCACTCATTGAATCGAGAGTTATTTTTTCTCGCCGCCAAAAGCAGTGTCTAGATCGCTATTGTTGGTAAAGGTGGCGATACCAGCTAAGCCAGCTGCATCCGCACCAAAGAAGTGGCCTTGAGAAGCACCATTCGTGGTTGTGCCATTCTGCACCGCTTTAGCAGTACCATTAAACGCTGCGGTTGCTGCATTAATCGTTGCGTCTACACTTACTGTTAGATTGCCGTTGTTGATTGAACCATCAAGTGTTTTGGCTCCGAAATCAGCGTTAAACGTACCAGAAAGTTTGTTTGCGCCAGAGAACTTGTTAATACCAGTCACGTTGTAGCTTGCTTTGCCGCTGGTTGGTACAGTCGTCCCAGCATCATTACCTACGTAGTAAACGGTACGGTTGTTAAACTCAGAATCTTTCTTACCTTCGTACCATTCTCCGAACCACACATCTTGATTCGCTACTTGGACAAAACTGTAAAAATTATCTTGAAAATGTTTACTGCCTGATGTGTGAACACCATTTCGCTCGTCATCAAAAATACCACCGGCTAGACCTTCAAAGTCCACTCGTTTGCCGCCTGTTTTACCGATGCCTGCATTGCCTTTCGAGTGAATAAACGGGACCCAAACTTCTGATTCTCCTACTTGGCGAAGCGAATCATCACTGATCGCGCCATCAAAACCTGCATGAGCAAATGGGCTTAGACCAATCATTGCTGCTGCAATCCATGAAAGTTGAAGTGGTTTCATTGTCTCTTCCTTTTGTTGATTGAAATAGTTAAAGAAAGAGACCAGGCCAGTGCATCCGGTGCGCGCGACAGATGACTAACGTGGTCTCATTTAGTACACCGAAATAGGGGACAAAACCCGTAAATAAGTTTTCAATTATTTTTAAGTTACTGGCGAAGACAAAGCAAAACGCCCACAACTGTGGGCGTTTTTGATAGCAGCTTGTGTTTTAACGGCTGGTAAATTCAATATCTGTGTCAATTCTTTCAACCATACTAAAGTCATTAGGACCGTTAAGGCTCCAGCTGAAGCCCATGGAGGCTTTTGTCACTTTTCCGTTGGTCGGCGGACTTTGTAGTTGGAAGGTTAAGCTGTCACCTGCGGGGATAACAACAATGACATCGTTATCTTGAAGGTCTTTACTAAAGTAGCTTTGCGAGCCAACTAATATCCTTGGTGTTACAACGTCGTCGCTACCACTAAACGTATACTTTCCGAGAGTAATGGTGATTGGCTTTCCTACTGCTTCAAAAGTGTAGCTATCGAGAGTGTAATAGTTAGGAATAGGCCCCGTATCTGAGGTTTTATCGATGACGTCATTTTGCTCGTGAGGCAGTCGCAAAGGAGTGGTATCTGAGCCGCGTGTGAGTTTGGTGTGCGGCTGGGATTCAGAAATAGCTCTTACTCTAACACCTATAGAATGGCTATCTGAAAACTCGCCATCACTCACGGTCAAATTGACGACGTAATCTCCAGGGATATCTGGCGAAAATGAAGTTTGCACTGCATAAGGATCATCGATGACGGCTGATGAGCCGTTTGGTTTTTGAGTGAAGTGCCATTCATAAGTGAGTAAATCGCCGTTGGCGTCACCACTGGTAGTGCCATTTAATGGGACACTCATGTTATCGAGAACCCAAAACATTGAACCATCTATCTCCGCATGTGGAGGGACATTTTCATAAAAAAAGGAAGCGGTGGTCTTAGCGGATGCTTCAGAAAAGCCATCGAATGCAGTCACTTTAACGACATAATCACCTTCCGTATCAGCCTTTATTGAGGTGGAAGAATGCGTAGTCGATTTGGCTATTGAGTAGTTGCTGCCTTGTGGGTGGGACAACACTTCCCATGTAAATGATAATTTATCGCCATCAATATCTTGAGATCTTGTGATCAGGTTAATTTGCTGAGTTAGGTTACCGGTGTACTTATCTTCGGAAAATTTAATCGTTGGTGGTGTATTTTCGTCTTCCCTGATGACTTCTATCTTTACTTGGTTAGGGCGGCTGTCTGTCTTGCCATCGTTAACCACCAACTCTACAAGGTAAGTGCCCAATAAATCTGGTTCAAAGCGCGGAGTTCTGGATTCTGGATTAATGAGTTCCGCCTTACTTTTGAATGGTTTGGATACCATTTTCCAAGAGAAGGTTATTGAGTCTTGATCGTGGTCTACGCTACCTGTGCCATCGAGATGCACCACTTTTTCACTCAGCTTTACATGTTGATTGATCCCTGCGATCGCAATAGGGGGTTGGTTGTTAGGCGTTTGAGGGGCGGAGGCATCATTCCCACCGCCACCATTACAACCATTAAGAAGTAACAACAGCAATGGTGTGAGAGTACATTTCGAGCTTAGACTCATCTTAGTTCATCCTAATTGATTAGAAGCGCGGTCCACAAAGCGGCGCGATAAAAGTAAGGCTTTATCTGATACACCGAATGAGATTTGAATATCCGTAAAAAAGCGCGGAGATACCGCGCTTTTTAATGTGTCGTTGTTGTTAAGGACGATCAGTTTGTTTGGAAGCTGTAACCAAGGCCTGCATAAAAGTCTGGTTGATCTTTGATCATTAGACCGTAAGACAATAGAACAGTATTTCCTTGCGTTGGCGCTGACCATAACTTAACAACTATTTCATCTCCGACAGGTAGCACGCTACCATCTTCAATGCCACTTAATTTAACGTCGTGAGTGAGGTTGACTGCGTCCATTGCAAAGATCTGCTGAACCTCATAATCGTGTCCAACGGCTTCAAGAGTTAATGACCCTAGAAGTACGTATTTGGGCGCTTCACCTTTAATTTCTTCATTCAGAGCAATCTCCTCCGCGAAGGGCCATTGTTTTTTCTCACCGTTGAAGTGCAATACGAGGTCGCTTGTACCTGCTTTCGATGCCGTTACTCGAACAAAGTCTTTTTCACTACTTAGAGCGCCATCACTTACGGTTAGAGCAAGCGCATAATCACCCTCGATATCGGGTGTGAATGTTGGTTTTGCTGACGTCGCATCCGACAATTCTGCAGTACTTGCCGAAGGCTTGGACACAATCTCCCACTGGTACGTGACATCTGAATCATTACCATCCATGCTTGCGCTAGCGTCTAAGGTTGCGGTTCCACCCAGTTCGAATGTGGTATCTCGTCCTGCCATGGCAATCGGTGCGACGTTATCTGCAGAGTAGTTGACGGTAATCTCTTTCGTTGTCTCTTCTTTACCGTCTGAGACGGTTAGAGTTAGTTTATATTCACCAGCAACGTTTGCTTTTAGCTCTGCTTGTTTGGTGCTTGCGTTGCTCAACGACATCGTGGTGTTTTGTGGTGCTGAGTTGAGAGCCCATTGGTAGCTGAGAACATCGTTATCAGCGTCGTAGGCTTTCGCGTCTAATTTCAGAGTTTGATCAAGCGCTGCAGTGTAGGTTTCCGATGCATAAATAGCTGGCGCCACGTTGGTATTTGCGTCTGTTGCGGTGATAGTCAGCGATTTTGCGCTACTGTCTTTTTTACCATCGTTTGTTACTAACTGAACGGTGTAGTCTCCTGCCATGTCTGGAGTGAAGTACGGAGATACCGCATTGACGTTATTTAATGTGACGTTACTGCCTTGTGGTTTTTTGCTGATAGACCAAGTGTACGTTGCGATACTGGCATCTACACCGTAGCTACCCAGTCCATCTAAACGAATTCTGTTTCCGACTTTCGCTGCTTCGTAACCAGAGACAACGGATACAGGAGCTTTATGTGAATCTGCAGCTGCTGTGTTTGAGTCTGAACCACCGCCACAAGCGATAAGCGAAGGAATGGTGATAGCGAGAAGCGTCCATTTCATGTTGGGTTTCATTAAATCATCCTAAATATACGGTTCTACAGGCTCGGTGTTGTTTGGGGCACCGAGCCTATATTGGGCTTTATGAAGTTTCATCCAATACACCGAATAGCAATTGGAAATCCGTAAAAATAAAATGAAAAAAGAAAACGCCTCGGGTGAGGCGTTTTCTTTTTAGGGGGCGTTAATAACGCTTAGAAGCGTCCGTTCAACTTGAGACCTATTGTTCTTCCTGGCGCTGGCATCCCAGATACCGAGCCTGCTTCAAGATAATATACGTCGGTGATGTTGCTTCCGATAAGCTCTGCAGATAGGTGTTCGTTAAATGCATATTTGATGTAAGCATCAAATGTTGTCACGTCGGTTCGTTTAATTTGTTCATCTTCGTGACTGCCAGAAACATAGTTGGTACGTAACCCGCTTTCTAAGGCTTGATTGAAGAACCTTGCACCGACTAATAGGCTACCTGAATACTCTGGTGCCGCTTGTGCTGCCAGATAGCTTGCTGCAGTGAAGCCACCGCGAACACAGGTTTCTGTTGATGGTGTGGTTTTATCGACAAGAGCCGGTACAAAGCCTTGAGCTGCAGAGTTTTTGTCACACACTTCATTGCGGAAGTTATAAGCCAATGACGCATCGGCGAAGTACAGCTGGTTATCGAACATGCCGTTGATTTCAATACCACTGGTGCGTTGGCTATCCAGATTGGCAAATGAAAAACTGGAACGATCGCGATCCATTACATCATCAATTGTTTGATCAAAGTAAGTGAGCTTTGCGCTTGCGTTCTCAAAGTAGTGAATGTACGCGACCTCGAAGAGTTTCGCTCGTTCAGGCTCAAGGGGCACTGATGCTGATGGGTTACCAGAAAATCCACTGGTACTCTCAAATAAGCTTGGGAAGCGCAGTGTTTCTGCATATCGAGCATACGCACGGCTGTTTTCATTGATCAGCCATGTGGTGGTAAGAGATGGCATCCAACCACTGCCGCTGTTCTTGTAGCTGAGGTTACGGTTGTCCTCGCCATCAATTTGTCCTTTGGTTTTACAACTGCCCTCAACAAAGTTGTCTTTCTTTTGGGCAATCAAACAAGGGTTGTTGGCAAGATCGAGTTCGTTTTTACTGTTGGTTCGCCATTCAACGAGGTGATCCTCAACGAAACTGGTTTTGTTTTTGGCTTCTGTGGTTTTCTCTTCTACCTTTGCACTTAACAGAGAATCAAAGTTATCGATCTCATTTTGACGCAGTTTCAACTCTTCACGGTAAGTATCAGCTTGGGTGGGATCGGTGGTGATCAAATGTTGCAAGCGATTGATTTCTCGGTTTATGTTCTTTTTTGTGAATGTTGCGCGAACTTCATGCTCAGCATTCGCGACATTTTGTGCGATTTCTTCTGGGGCGTAAGTTTCAATGGTTTGAAATGCGAGACGATAACCATCTTTCTTGTATTCCTTAAGACCAACATCGTCGCTGTTACCCGTTTTGATACGATTCTCGATGTAGAAATCGGTGGCTTCATAACTGATGTAGCGCACGCCTGCGTTGATAATGAAGGCGTCTAGGGGACGCCATTCGACGACCGCGGCCCCGTTGTATTCTTCTCTTTCACCCGAGCGTACAGGACCATCGTAGAAATCAATGAGGTATTCCAAGCCTTCTTTTGGTGTCAATTCATGCTTCATGTAGCTACCGGAAACGGTGAGATCCAAGTTATCGAGAAATAGCATTTTGTTTTTAAAATCAAAGCCAAAACGGTTTTCATCACGATTGACGGTCGATGTATTGATGATGATGTCTGGTGTCTCGCTACTAAAGTTCACAAAGTTGGGAAAGCCATAGCCTGTATTACTTCTGGAATCTGTTAACGTTGTCCATAGGTTAGTACTGAGGTCAATGTAGCGGTTTTCTGGGTTTGCTCGAAACTTGATGCTGTAAGCTTGCATCTTGGCATTCGCTAGCGGCCATTGAGGCAGACCGTCACTGTTTCGATAATCTGAACGACTTGCGAGGATTTCCCCGTGAGTACTCTCTGTGTAGCGGGCATTCAGTTGTAACTTATAGTAATCGCTGAAGTTAATGGTTGTTTTTAATAGGAACGATTCCATTTCAGAGGACGTATTTGGTACTTCGTGTCCAGGGATATGGCTTAATGCAATGTGTTCTGGATTCAAATATGGGTTTCTACCCGTGACGATCTCGCTACCGCTACCATCCCTTGATTTGGAGTAGAAACCCGTTTTATTTGTGCCTGAGTAGTAGTTACCACGATTACGATATGCATACGCGCCAAGCCATTCAATTTTGGGTTTTACGCCAGCAATGGCTAATCGATAAGCGCTATCCTCACCGTTCAACGGATTGTCGTCTTTGTCATCTCTAGTTTGGAAGCGTACTTCAGGATCGTCATATAGTGGTACGCCACCTAATTCATTGTATACGGGAACATCTTGCCATCGCTTACCGGTATGCAGGCGAGCTTTGTTGGGCTTTACTGAGTTGCTGCTGCTTTCCGCAACGAACTCCATACCAAAATCATCACCCTCCGGTATAATGTCTTGTGGCTCTAATGTCGTGACTTGTACTGCTCCCCCTACAGAGGTATTCACGTCCGAACTGATCTGTGCACCTTTGTAAACTTTCAGACCACCAATCAAGTTTGGGTCAATGTAGTTTCGGTTTGAAGCGCCTCGGTAACCGTTATAAACGGAAATACCTTGTTCTGTGCCATCAATGACGACAGGGACTCGTCCAAAACCTTGTACCCCACGAACGTTAGGATCAATGCTTCCACCGCCATTGCGAGCCTCACCACTAAAGGTATTTGCCATTCCAGTAAACAGATCGGCAGCACTTGCGCCTTTGAAACGTTCTATTTCTTCTTTACCCATGTATGCACTGGCAACATCGGCATCATAGATCGCCATCTCACCATCACTATCGCGATAATAGGCATCTTCAAAGCTCGTTCTTACCTGAATTGCGTCGAGTGTCATTTCAGAGGAAGGAGAAAGTTGATAAATACCATCAGCCTGCTTCTCTGCATTCAATCCCGTGTTTGCCAGCAGCAATGTCAATGCTTGTTCTGGAGCATAGTTACCTGTTAATCCTGGACTTTGCAGGCTTTCTGAAAGTGAAGCATTGAGATAAAACTCCACACCAGACTCCACCGCAAACTGATTTAATACATGGTCAAGATAACCTGCTGGAATATCGTAATTTACTGACTGTTCTGCCCATGCGGCAGAAGGTGTGATGAGAGAGGCTAATCCTAGATTGGTCTGGATCATAAGCGCCAATATCTGGCGTCGTTGAGGGAGCGGCACCTTGCTTTCCTTAATCGGTCTACTAACTGCTCTTTACACCGAATGAGATGTTTAAATCCGTAAATCTTTTTATGGTTTTGCTTTTACACTGACCCACATTGGTGTCCGGTAACGGATTTCGATTGGTAATATTTGGCTGATGTTAAAAAGCGTTTTATCGACGTTTTTTGTCGAGAACACTCCGGTGATCTTCAAAGAGGACAATTGTTGTTCGACGGAGAGAATACCGCGACGGTATCGACTTAGCTCCGCAATAAACTCTGTGAGTGGCATCCCCTGCGCCATGATTTTTTGTTCTAACCATAGAGCGTCGTCACTCAGATTCTTTTGTATATTCGAGGTTTCACGCTGCGTGAAGTGGGCGTTTTCACCAGCAAGTAAGTGCTGCGCTCCCATACCAAGTAAAGGGTAGAGCGCTACTTCGCCTTCATAAACGGAAACTAGCGTATCGTCGTCTCGTTTTTGTACGGTGAAACGGGTACCTATTGGAACAACTCGACCCTGAGGAGTGGTGACATGAAAAGGGGTGAGATGGTGAGAGCTATTGACCATAATCTCACCTTCAAGCAGGTGTAAACGTCGTTCTTGCTGGTTAAAGTCGACAAATACGCGGGTGGCGGTGTTCATTGCCATTTGGGTGCCATCTGAAAGTAATATGTCTTTCACTTCACCCGTAGCGGTAGTGTACTCCGCACCATTGGGAAGAGAGGTATGAGTAGACATCATCAAGCTTAACGTGCCAAGAGAAAGACCACCAAGCATCAATACTTGTCGGCGGTTCAAACCACGCTGTTTTGGAGCAAGTACTTTGCGGCTGATCGGGGAGTTTGGAATACCAGTGAACTTTCTTTGCAGCTCTTCTAGTTGCTGCCACGCATAAGCGTTATCAGGGTGGGCGCTTCTCCAGCTATCAAAGGCATCTCTATCTTGTTGTGTTACGTCATCGGCCCACAAGCGTGCCATCCACAGAGAGGCTTGCTCGATGGATTGACGAGAAACTTGCTCCATGTTACTCGTTCTCACTCAGCATGGTCATCATGCAACCTTGTAGGGCTTTTGCTACGTATTTCTCGACAGAAGAGACTGAAACGTCGAGTGCGAGTGCGATTTCTTTATAGCTCTTGCCTTCCAACTGGCGCATCAAAAGTGCTTGGCGTGCTTTAAGAGGTAAACGATGCAGAAGGGCATCAATTTCGACCAGAGCTTGCACAACCACAGCTTGGTCTTCTGGAGAGCCTGCGACTTCTACAGGCTCTTGTTCGATGAGTTCAAGGTAAGCGGCTTCGATGCGACGACGTCGGTAAAGATCAATAACCAAACCTTTTGCTATATGAGTAAGGTATCGTCTTGAATCTTTCGCTTCAGGTAACTTGCCTCGGGTAAGGAGTCTTAAATAGGTATCTTGAACTAAATCGGCAGTAGCTTCAGGGCACCCCAAACGACGTTTAATAAACACAGATAACCAATTGTGGTGCTCTTGGTACATGTTACCGATACGAGCTGCGCTTGCTGAACTGATAGCCGCCATGATGTGATACTCCTTCCCTAACTAATAGTAATGATAATAATTATCATTACGACAGCTGGCGGAATATAACAGAAAAATAAATAGGTTCCAGAGGAAAAATTTATAAAAATTATTAATGATAAGACTATCGTCACTAAATCAATGACTTTAAAAGTAAAAAAAGAGGTGAACAAAGTAAAGTGTTGCTAGTGCGATAGGTAGAGGAAAACGACCGTACACAAGATTCTTTGAGCTATATAATAAATATTCTATTGTCGAAGTTGGTTCAGCATTGATAAAAATCTTGTCATTATTTTTCTTGCTGGAAGGTGACCGAAGGCCAATCAACTTTACGGCCTTTTATAAACCAAATTGCATTTTGTCTAAGATGGTTTAGTTGAAACAAATTTTATGTTCAATGCTTTATATAGCTGAGCTTTGAGCTGGTTAAAGCTTTAGTGATGTGAGCCTAATTCTGAGAATTGAGAGGTTTGTTCAGAAAATAATTTTGGTTAGACTGAGATAAGTGATGGGTAGCAATGGATTGCTTATGTGGAAAATATGCCTTGAGTGGTCAGAAGACAGAACGAGGATTTTTGCCCGCCTACCAGAAGATGTTGAACTGGAAAGTGAGCTAAATCAAAAGGAATTGCCAGAGCAGCTTCAAACGATGGAGGCGAGTCAGGCATTTGTTGATGAAGCTGAAGTGGTTCGATTTATTAACTGTGCTCGTGAGCGTAAAGCAGAAGCATACGAAGGCATCGTCGTCGCACAGATTAAGAATGCTCAGGTAGACGTTGAACTGTTGAACAACGACATGCTTGCTAGTATGAACATCACTGGCGCTTATGGTGGCCGCGGTTTGCGTGGTCCTGAAATCGTTCAAGCGCTTGCTCATGCGCAAGTGTTGAAAGGCATCAACAAATTGGCGCTCAAAAAAGTCATGGTCGTCAGTAATCAACTTAAACCCGGAGAAACCTTCACTCAACCCGTCGCTGTTGGTAAACAACCAACTAAAGGTAAAGACGCTATCTTTACGCCTCTCGTCAAAGACATCACCAAACGTATCCTCAAGCCGAAAGAAGGCCAAACCACTTGTGATAAGATTGATTTACGTAACTTAGGTGAAACCATCGCCGTTGATATTGGCGACGAGGTCATGCGTCGAACGCCTGCTACCAAGGGTATTCCAGGCTTTACTGTGCAAGGTCGCGTGATTCCTCCTCAAGCAGGCAAAGACAGCCCTATCAAACCGGGTAAAGGAACCGAAATCAGCAAATCCGATCCTAACCTTCTTATCGCTTCTGTGTCTGGTACGCCTCTCATCAAAGACAAAACCATTGAAGTTGATAATGCGCTGTGTCTGAACAGTGTGGGCGTAAATACCGGACACGTTAAGTTTAAAGGCAACGTCATCATTGGCGGCAATATTGAATCTGGCATGATCGTTAAAGCGACCGGCTCTATTACCGTTGGTGGCTTTATTGAATCCGCGGACGTGCAAGCTGAAGGCGACATCCAAGTCGCGAAAGGCATTATTGGCCACACAGTGAGTGATGGTCAGCCGAAGAGTTGCCACGTTCGAACCAAAACA
>CEVA01120904.1_pt1 | contig 12255 bp, 9 predicted proteins | sample 361521 | NCBI WGS metagenome assembly CEVA01 (sample SAMEA2622823, study PRJEB7988) | marine metagenome | isolation source: saline water (ENVO:00002010), including | reverse complement strand
CGTAGGTTCTTGATTTAGTTCCATTGAATTACGCAACAAAGCCATTTGGACCCTACAAACTTTACTTGGCTCTGCATTTTTGAACAACTCGAAGATATCTAGCGTAAGAGTATACTTACATTTTCCGATGAGAAAACGTGTACTATAACCTGAGACAATAAATAAGCGTTAATCTCTCATAACTTTATTCTTATTAAGATATTTATATTAGTTTTATCAACTAATAAAGGTTTCTCGTTAAATTAAATCCAAATCTTGCCAGTGCCCTTCACAACGCATAATAAAATCCAATTCTGCATTCGGAGAACACACTGAAACGAGAGCATTCGCAAGCCAACGATCATATTTTTTTTCCTTAACCTTTTCAGCCGCATTTTTTTGGTAGCTTACGATACCTTTCCGATAGTCAAGGTACATAACCAAACGACGTTCTACTGATAAGATAATTGGAGACTGCGAATATTCATCACTAATATTGTCTATCATAAGCTTTGCTTCTTGATACTGTGCGACATCAATCATAATGTTAGCATATGCTGCAACTAATTTAGGTATATTACCTAGCTTTTCCATCCCTAAACTTAAACAATCAATCGCCTTATCTAGATTATTCTGATTGATTAAGAAATGCGCCTTTGCAATATAGAATGTAGGATTTTTAGGGTTGTCACGCAAAGCCTTATCATAGAAGAAACTTGCTCGAATATAATCACCTAACTGCTCGTAACACCTCCCTAAATGCATAGCCATATAAGGAAAATATGTACCAAGCAGTTGAGCTTGTTCGAACATACTCCTTGCCAATTGCCACTGTTGTTTTTGTAGATAGATTTTAGCCGAAGCCAACCACACGATCCCATCCGTTGGATAGTGCCGCTTTAGAACCACTTCTAAATGAGATAAATCCATATCACTTTGTTTATTAGCTATCTGTGCTTCTAACCAAGCAGAAAATTCAACCGCCGATAATTCATGTGGAATTGAAATATTCTCGACAAAAGAGGTTGCTTCCGTTTGTTGTAATCGTACTGTCAATGCTGTTTGATACTGACGCAACAAAGTATCACTAGCAATTTTACTAAGCCTAAATACAGGATTCTCATCTTCAGCTCGAAAGTCTGCCAAATTCAGACCTTGCTCCCAAAGAGAGTCAAGTTTGGTGCGAATACTTAATGAAAGACCATCCTGAATTGTTTTAGAAGCACTGTCACGAAGTAAACTGTTCTCATAGCCGCTATCAACTCTATCATTGAGAGATAGACCGAACTTATCATTAAGGGCACTAATCAATGGTGCGCCACCCAATAAAGACCTTTGTGTAACTAATAATACTTTATCTGGGTTTTGCCTTGCAAAGTGGAGCATTGCATCAGTGTAAGTCAACCATGCTTTGGCAGCTAAATTTGGTTCTAGCCAGAACTTAAAGTGTGCATTCTCACCGAGGTCATTTGGCATTTGGTATGCTAACTCTCGACTATGACGATGTAATAGGGATTCGATACAACTAGACCAATGGCGTAAAATAAGAAGATAACAACCGTTTTCACCTAGGATACTATCCCATTGTGGCAAAAAGAGACATGTGCGAGGATCTTTAACTCCCCATTGGTCACTTTCTGCAGAACGTTTGGTGACATACTCTTGCAGTTGTTCTAGTTTATAGTTCAGTTCGACTTCCCCGTGGTACTGCCAACTCGTTCCAGATTGACGTAACCAGTCATCGTGTATAGAAACAACATCACGATCCTCGAAATGTCCTTTTGGGTTACTAATATTGGGACCAAGCATTTTTGTTCCCATATTAAGACCAGCATTAGCGAGGTAGTGTGCTGTTGCCGAAGTTGCACTTCGATGAAATCCAGTACAAATCAGTTTCTTTTTTCCATTTTTCATCGTACAAAGTTACTCTTCTTAAGATCTATTTTTTACTTAAAGTATCAAACGGCTATAGCTTTCGTAACCTAAAATCATAGATTGAACATCCCTGTCTATATAACTATATATACATCAAAGAAAGAGTAGAACTCGGAACTTCAACTTCAACATATTAACACTAGACTTGACAACTTTAACTATACCCTCTGTGAATCTAAACTAGATAATAAGATATAATGCGTAGTATTATATCTTTCTAATCACTACCAAAAATATCGCGAGTATATACCTTTTCTTCTACATCTTTTATTTCGTCAACTAAGCGATTTGACACAATCACATCACAGCTAGCTTTGAAAAATTCAAGATCGGTTACTACTTGCGAATTAAAAAACTCAGGCTCATCTAGTGCAGGCTCATATACCACAACCTCAATACCTTTAGCTTTAATTCGTTTCATAACTCCCTGGATACTAGATGCACGGAAGTTGTCTGAGCCACTTTTCATAATAAGACGGTAAATACCGACACGCTGGGGGTTACGCTTAATAATTGAGTCCGCAATAAAATCTTTACGCGTTGAGTTGGCATCTACAATTGCACCAATGATTTCATTTGGTACGTCCTCATAGTTTGCGCGCAGTTGCTTAGTATCTTTTGGTAAACAGTAACCACCATAGCCAAATGACGGGTTGTTATAGTGATTACCAATACGAGGATCAAGTCCAACACCTTCAATAATCTGACGAGTGTCTAAGCCGTGCGCCTCCGCATAGGTATCTAACTCGTTAAAATAAGCGACACGAAGCGCTAAGTAGGTATTTGAAAACAGTTTTACCGCCTCTGCTTCTGTAGAGTCAGTAAATAAAACAGATACATCTTTTTTTTGTGCACCTTCTAATAGAAGTTCGGCAAACACTTGGGCACGCTCACTGCGCTCGCCAACGATAATACGTGATGGATGCAAGTTATCGTATAGAGCTTTGCCTTCACGCAAGAACTCTGGCGAAAAAATAATGTTAGCGCAGTTCAGTTCTTGCTTAATACGATCGGTGTAACCTACAGGTACAGTCGATTTTATTACCATGACCGCATTTGGGTTAATAGACATCACATCTTGAATCACTGCTTCAACTGATTTAGTATTAAAATAGTTTGTTTCTACATCGTAGTCGGTTGGTGTAGCAATAATGACATAAGCTGCATCTTTATAAGCCAACTCTTTGTCCATCGTTGCAGTAAATTTTAGTTGCTTATTGGCTAAGAAGTCAGAGATCTCAGCATCAACAATAGGAGACTGCTGGTTGTTCAGCATACCTACTTTTTCTTCAATTATATCTACAGCGACGACTTCGTGGTGTTGTGCCAACAACATGGCATTAGACAAGCCTACATAGCCTGTACCTGCAATTGCGATTCTCATAAATTAAACCAACTATTTAACATTCAAAGATATTTATATATATTAAGTTGTAAATTATTTTTATAGTAAAACACACTCACCGAAAAAATGAGTGTGTTTATAATAACTTTAATTTTAAAAATTATTAAATAAATGCGTAGACAATTTTATATTAGCACCGTTTTTAACAATATCAAATTCAGACTCATCCAATACTAGTTCTTTTTTCTGACGTTCTTTCCACGAAGCCGTCATACTTCTAAACTGGCCTAACAACTTCTCATCTAAACTGATGCTCAAGTGGTCACATATTTTTTTTAATTGTTTAATGTCACCGGAAAAAAGTTCATTATAATTAATTACTACCAGTTCGATGTTACCTTCTTTTATCTGTTTATAAGCAGATATTAAAGAATTATTCCATACTTGTGTAGCTCTTTCGACATCGTTTGATGCGAGCCAATTTACATCTTTACTATCATTAGCCCTGACCTTCCAAGAGCTTGCAACTTCATATGGATCTCTAATTAAAAATATATGTTTTGCATTAGGAAATTCTTTTTTTAGATGCTCAAAAACTTGAAAATACCTGGGCACTTTGTCGCCAATATATGTACATTCGTCAAACTTATCCTTAAGCGGACCATAAAAATAATCCCAATCAATATTGGTCTCATTTTCTTTTATATTGAAAAAGTTATTTTTTTTAAATCTATCATGATTCAAAGTATCTAAAGATTCCTGCTTTCCGATTAATCCTTTATACCGTTCCATACCTATACAAATTTCGGGATGAGCATTTAACATGCGGACCAAAGCAGTGGTGCCAGAACGATCACACCCCGATATAAAAACGCTATTCTTCATCATTAATTACATCACCTTTAAAATTGTTAACTATCTTATTCATCCATTCATTAACATTGTTATCTGCATATTCTATAGAAACTTTAATCTGATTTAAGTCTAATTCTGTATATGGCTTTATGTTACTGCATATGATATTCAAACCTAGAGCGTCATACTCCAGACATTTAAGGTAGCTCTTGTTTTTTGAAAACTCCAAATCAATTAGAGGAGCTATCCCGATATCAAAGTTACCAGATATAGATTTTATCCATTCAATAAACAAATCATACCGTGAGGATTCTGGCGTTAATCTTGTAATTGATTTATTTTCTTCAAAATCTCCACAGCCAATCACGTACAAATGAGCAACCTCTTTCTCTCTGTTTATCTCTTCGACAACCGATATCGCGAAGTCTAAGTCTTCCTGATGAGTTCTAGAACCAAAGTACAGTATATTAATGATTCCTTCATTTACATCAAGTTTGACAGTGTCAACATTGCTGTTCTCCCAACGACATCTTCGAACTTCATTGGGACGAATGTATATATTAGGGTTTAGGTAGCCAATTGTACTAGCTAAGTCAGAGTTCGTTACATGAACTAGCTTAGCGCTTCTGATCAGGCGTTCTAGATAAGGTCGATACGATTTGTAATCCCCTGAAGGATCTGAAATAGCAGGAACATCGAGCAAGTTGTCATCTATTTCAAAAGTATAAGGTATATTATTAAGTTCTAAAGCTTTTAGACACCAATCAACCGCATAAGATGGAATCGCATCACGCTGAATCACCAGTTCGTCAAACTTTCCTATGTCTGCTGTAAGTATAGAACTCCAATGGAAATACTCAACTTTCTTCCCAGTCTGTTCTTCGAAGTAATCAGTCCAATCGACTAATCGAACATAAGCTGTTGGAGGCAAATCCGGAAAGTTACCTTTCATGACAAAACCTAGCTTTTTCGATGTACCTGCAGATAAAATTTTAGGCTTTATAAGATCCTGATAAATTTCGATATAACGCCCCGTCATTTTGCTGACTGTGTTTTCTTTGCCGTAATAATCCTGCCAATACTTAACACTTTCAGCTTTAGAATTAAAATCTTGATGGTCTGTTCTGATTGATTTCAATAAATTAAAGCACTCAGCAGCGTCATTACTTACCAGCCAACCTCCTTTATGTTTTCTAATCCTCTCTTCTACAGCACCATACGATAAGCCTATTACAGGAAGACCAGAAGCCCAGCTTTCAGTTAAAGTATGACAATAGGTTTCGGGCCAAATAGAAAATACGGCTGATACATGCGGATTTATTTTAGCAACTAGAGATTGAAATTCTTCTCTATTATATTTCCCATGATTAGTTACAAACGGAACAAGATCTTCTTGACACACTCCAACTACGTGGAAATCAATTATATTATCTTTATCAAGAGACTTTATTTCCTTTATTAGATCAGCGCCTTTTGATTGTGTTATATTACCCGGAACTAAAACTTTCAACTGTTCAATATTATCCTCACACCTAAATTTTGGAACAGTAAATTCATGAAAATCACGCCCATGAGAAATAACATCAAATGATTTTTTTTCTCTAATCTTTGGTAATTTAGACAACAGTATTTCTTTAGCACTATTACAGGTTGTAATATATTTATCACAAACTGAGAGTTTATCATCCATCCTATTCTGCCAACGTTTTAGCATTTCTTTCGACATTGGTTTAACAGTCTCATCACGCCATAGAGGATTAGGCGCGTCCTCTGCAACTCCTTCAACATGATGAACCCCTTGACTATCAATCAAGTTAACTGTGGGGCATATTGCATAAAAGTCATGGAAAGAGTTAACAACTGGAATTAATAACTCTTTAGCTAGTTGAGGTAATTGAATACTATGCCAACATATATGCCTAATATGCAACAGTTCAATGTTGTATTTATATATTAAATACTTAACTAACTTTTCATACTCTCTAGAGCGGTGGGAACTATATTTCACTTTTTCTTTCAAAGTAAACTGCTCAACAACCTCGTAACCATCATTACCAGCACGGAGAATCTCGACAAGACCAGAATTCGAAGCTAGCGCATAACAGTCATAAACATCTCGTAAATTTCGCATCAAATCCCAGTTAGTTTGAGGGGTTCCACCGCTACGAGTTGAAATGACAAACATAATCTTAGGCTTTGAAATATTACTAATATTAGAAGAGCGTTCCAATTCTTTACTTATATTAACACGAGTATTTTTGAACTTCTCAGAAGCACCAATAGCTTTAATAGAACCTTCGTACTCAGGGAAGGAAGCTATAACTTGTTTTAATCCATCCTCCATAAGTTTATATTTAGATTCTTTAAATGATGCAGATCTCTTATGATAAATATAAGTTTTAGTATCAACTATGTTAGACCAACCGCTTTCAACGGCACGCATACAAAATTCGTTTTCTTCTCCATAACCCATTGGGAACTTTTCTTCATCAAATCCTCCAATGCTATCTAGTAGTTCTCTCTTAATATAAAGACAAAATCCATTTCCTGTGGGTACATCAACATAACCACCATTTGTATGGGATACAATTCTAGATAAGGAATCAACTGATATATTTACAGGTATGTCATTAGTTCCTGATTTAGGAACAGAGAAAGCACCAGAGTTATTGGATACCGCAGTAACTGTACCAACTTTGTCGTCTTGGTATGCCGCTGACATTAAATTTCTAATCCAATTTGGTGTTACCATAGTATCACTATTAAGCAATACTACATCCCGCCCTTTAGCTAGCTTAACCCCTTTATTTACATTTTTTGTATAGCCTAGGTTTCTAAAATTATGTTTTACCCTTATACCTAAAACATCTTTATATTTATTTAACTCTGGTTTCACCATTTTATCAGGACTACAGTCATTCAGCACTAACACTTCAATATTATGACCAATATTTGTATTTCTGATTAAGCTGTCTAAGCAGTTTTTAACTTCTTCAATTGCATTGTAGACGGGTATAACTATGGTTACTTTTATACTGCTAACATCTTTGGATAGAGATGGGATATGCGCTTCTAAAGTACTTTCTTTTTCTATTTTTGTGCCTTTTCGACCTTCGTATATACCATGACATAAAAAATGCACAAGAGGGTTCATCCCTGACTTCCTAACATCAGGGTTATTTTTCAAATAAAATGAACCATCAAAGCTTTCTGATATTTTATATTCATTTGCAGAAGGCTCGGTAAGATAGTGATAAAGAGGATTTATACCCTCCTTGTTTTTTAAATGTTTTTCTTTATAAAATTTATTATCAAAAAATGGATTAGGATTTCTATTTTCTTTATATCCATGACGTATATAGTGCCTCAAAGGGTCATTATTTCTTCTTTTAATATCTTCGTAGCGACTAAGGTAATATGTAGAGTCAAATAGACAGGACTCTTGGATTACTTTACTTATAGTTTCATACATCTAGTATTCCTCACTTACCACTGGCCAATAAAGCATTCCACCAACCACTATTACCTAGATACCATTCAACCGTCTTTCTAATTCCTGTTTCAAAGCTCTCAACAGGTTTATACCCCAGCTCATTAACCGTCTTTGTTGCATCAATCGCATAACGGCGATCATGACCTGCACGGTCGGTTACGTGCGTAATGAGCTCTTCACAATTACCTTCAGCTGCTAATACTGCATCTGGATACTTGGCTTTGATGGTTCCGTCTTGGAAGCATTCATTCATTAGCTTACAAACCACTTTTACAATATCGATGTTCGCCCACTCGTTGTGGCCACCAATATTGTAGTTTTCACCCAAACGACCTTTGTTTAACACTAAGTCAATGCCTCGAGCGTGATCGGTTACATAGAGCCAGTCACGAATCTGTTGGCCATCACCATAGATAGGCAATGGTTTATTGAACAAGATGTTAGTAATGATCAACGGAATTAACTTCTCTGGGAAATGATATGGCCCGTAGTTATTCGAGCAATTGGACGTGGTTACTTCTAAGTCATAAGTATGGTGGTATGCTCGTACTAAGTGGTCTGACGCTGCCTTTGATGCCGAGTATGGAGAGTTCGGTGCGTAAGCTGTCTCTTCAGTAAAAGCTGGATCGTCTTTTTCAAGCGTGCCGTACACTTCATCAGTAGAAACATGGTGGAAGCGATGCGGTAAAGGTGGCTGCCCTTCCGCTTTTGGTTCATCAATCCATATTTTTTTCGCGGCTTTTAGTAAGCTGTACGTACCTAAGATATTGGTTTCAATAAAGGCATCGGGCCCGGTAATCGAGCGATCTACGTGCGACTCAGCAGCAAAGTGCACAATCGTATCTAATTTGTGCTCTTTAAGCAGTGCTTCAACTAGTTCTGTATTGCAAATATCACCATGTACAAACACGAAGTTTTCATTGTTTGTCACTGGCTCTAAGTTTGCTTTATTACCTGCATAAGTTAGTGCATCTAGTACCACCACTTTATCATTTGGGTATTGTTCTAACCAATAATGTACATAATTAGCGCCAATAAAGCCTGCGCCACCTGTTACTAAAAGATTACGTTGTTTCATATTTTAATTCAATTTCAAGTTTATTTAGTATTTTAGAGTGGTAAGCTCATCCGAATGATGAAGAACACCACACCTTTTTAAGGATTGATGTGTTGTATTTTTATACAACTATAAATTATCAATAAATCTAACTTATAGAGTTGAAGATAATTCTTCCAACATTGATGAAAGTTGTTCTCTCCAATGTACGGTGTTAACCCCACTCGCTTTTTCAGCCGTTGCTTTATCGATTACACTAAAGCTTGGTCTTTTTGCTGGCGTAGGATAGGTATCAGCAGGAATAGGACGTACAGGTATCTTTTTATCAAGCATACCTTTCTCGAAAGCTAATTCTTGAATCGCCACAGCAAAATCATACCAAGAAGCAACACCAGCATCTGTCCAGTGGTATATCGGAGAAGAAGTATTTGATTCCTGGATTTTAGAGCAGCTATTCTGTGACTCATTTTCCCTATTTTTTGCAAGCGCCCAAATCATCTCAGCCAAACCTCTTGCCCAAGTTGGTGTACCTACTTGATCATAGACAACTCCTAATTGCTCCTTTTCATCCATCAAGCGCAGCATGGTTTTAACAAAGTTATTGCCATTTGTCGAATATACCCAGGCTGTACGTACAATCGAAGCTTCCAAACCCAAAATTTTGGAAATCTTACGATCGCCTTGTAACTTAGAGTCTCCGTATACATTTATAGGATTTGGAGCATCCGTTGGTTGATAGGGCGTCGTGCTTGTTCCATCAAAGACAAAGTCAGTTGAAACGTGAATCATTTTCGCTCCAATGTGCTTACAAGCCAAAGCTAAATTCTCACTTCCTTGCTCATTAACGGCATAAGCTACTTCTTTATCCGTTTCAGCTCTGTCGACTGCAGTGTATGCCGCAGCATTAATAACTAGATCTGGAGACTCTGTAATCAACACTTCATTTACTTGCGCTGGGTTAGAAATATCCAATTCTTCAACACCGAATGAAACTAATTCAACTTGATCAGGCTTAGTTTGTTCTAACTCCCAGGCTAGTTGACCACCTTTACCTGTTACTAATACTTTCATTTACACTTTTTACCTTTTATGTTTTTAAGTCCATGCCATATTCCAAGTAACATGGACGGCCACTGTTTTTTTCGATCGTGAGCAAAAACGCCATAAACCAGAACACGAATAGGCAATTTCGCCAGTTCGATAACCTTCCAGATAAATGGGATATGAGATTTCCTTACCATTAAAAACACATTGCGTAAGTAATAATAATGTCGCATAGGCTTGTGATATACGATTTTGCAACCAAATATCGTTATAGGCTGCTCACCAAGCTGTTGCTTTAAAACGGCCTGTGTGTTGGTGAGTATTTTAAAACCACAAGCATTCGCTCTAAAACCCCATTCGATATCGACAAAATCAATAAACAGAGACTCATCATGCTCACCTATATACTTATAAGCACGGAGATTAACCAGACTGCCTGAACTAATGCCATAAGAAACAAGGACAAATTTTGAATTTTCTTGATATAGTTGAAGCTCAACGCTATTGCGAATCTTTAGCCTGTTAATAGACCATTTGTTAACCTGAATAAGATCACCAAAACGCTCCAAGTTTTCAGCAAAGTAGCTAGGAATAATTGCTGCTATCTTTTCTAAATTTGCGTCCTCACCTCCGACGTTTTCAGGTGTCTCTAAATGCTGACAACCTATTAGGCCTTGCGAGTAATAGGAAGGAAGCACCCTTATCTTTTGCAAAAACTCCTCATCAACACGGCTATCTTGATCTAACAGTAAGCACCACTTCTTATTCTTTCTAAAAGCAGCTTCCATCCCCTGGTTTAATGCCTTTGCAATACCATGGTTTTCTGAATTCGAGATATAATCACAGTCAAATGTAAGTTGATTTGAGCGTTGTTGACAACCAAAATCACTGTTATCAACAACAATAACATCAATTAACCTTGATAGCTGATTCGCATGTTCAATAGCCTTTGCATCAGGGTAATAAAATATGATTACTGCAACGATATCACTAACACTGACCTTAATCATGTCCGCTTCTTATTAAGTGGTAAATCGATTCGTTGTAGACAGCTAATATGTCTTCGCCATTCCCTACGAGCAGATAGATATAAAAAAACACTTCTCACGTGCTGAAAAAAAGCTTTTGATAGAAAGCGTTGGCTACTTCTCTGGCGATAATGAATTGCATCCACAGAAGAAAGGAAAGAGACATAATCACCTTGGCGATTGGCTCTTAAACAGAAATCTAAATCTTCACAATACATAAAGTAACGCTCATCGAAACCATCTAGCTTCTGATACAAGGAAGCTTGAACAGCAAGAAAAGCTCCGCTTGCCCAACACTCTCTAGGAAGGTCTTGTGGCTTTGTCTTGTCTAGAACGGTACTTCTATCATTCAATAAGTAGTTTTTTATAAACCCTCTTAATGAAGGGTAAGTCCTTATGTTATCGTCAAATGTAGTTTTGTCATTATCTAAATACAGGTTTGGAGCAACCAACGGTAAACGATTTAAACTTAAATTCGAAACCAGTTTTTTAATCATACCGCTAGATATATACACATCGGGGTTGAGCACGATGAAATAGTCCTCTGGTTGAATGCCCAAAGAAACCGCGTGCAAAAAGTTAAGGTTATTATTGCGAGAAAAACCACACTCGAAATTATTTTCAATATGATGAATTTGATGCTCATGACAGTATGCTTTACACCCTTGCTCACTGACATTTTCTCTAAGAATAACAATAATTTCATCGGCCTTTGCTAACCGCACAAGAGAGCCTAACTTTTCAATCAATTTAAAGTGGTCATGTGAGACTACTGAAATGTATAATTTCACAATATTAAGCTCTCTAAAGATATACAACTTCCAATGTTATCAACCTAAAAGCAGTACTAGTTCAAAAACAACCACCTAACTACAATACAGGTGCATCGTTAAAACTCATACCAGCTTCATCTTTTTCTGAAAGACTTGGCATGATACCGTTGACAAGCGGCCAGTCTATATCAATTGTTGGGTCATCCCATTTTATAGACACTTCGGCATTTGGATTGTAATAGTCGGTACACTTATAAACGAACTCAGCCTGCTCACTCACCACATAGAAACCGTGGGCAAACCCTTCTGGAACCCAAAGTTGACGTTTGTTTTCAGCGGAAAGGAATACCCCGACCCATTGGCCGAATGTTGGTGAATTCTTCCTCAAATCGACAGCTACGTCGTATACTTCACCCGATGTCACACGAACCAATTTACCTTGTGTATTCTCAGTTTGGTAGTGAAGACCACGCAGGATGCCGTGTGATGACTTGCTGTGATTCTCTTGTACGAATTCTCGTTCTCCACAACGTTCGTTGAACAACGAAGTTCGGAACGTCTCCATAAAGAATCCACGTTCATCACCAAACACTGTTGGTTCTATGATTTTTACTTCCGGGATTGCTGTTTCTATAAACTTCATCTGATTAATACCATTGTATCAAGAAAAAAGTGCACGATTAACTTTAATAAGTGCACTCTTTATAAATCTAATTTTTAGAATACTTTGTGATCTAACAAATCTA
>CEVA01243586.1_pt1 | contig 12261 bp, 10 predicted proteins | sample 361521 | NCBI WGS metagenome assembly CEVA01 (sample SAMEA2622823, study PRJEB7988) | marine metagenome | isolation source: saline water (ENVO:00002010), including | reverse complement strand
GATTCACCTTGGTCGTCAAAAATATCGGGTGTAATATCACCGGGGTCTACCATCAGAGCGGCCAAGCACAAGACGGTGGCAGCAAGGCAAAATTTGGCTGTTTTAGTCAGTTCGTTCATTGCGGATTTCAATTTAGGATGTGTGCTCCCGAGTAACCAACCGGTCAACGGATGCCCCTATATTTTCGCGGCGCAAACGACGGATCGAAACGAGTACAAAAAGAGCAAAAGCCGGTACTGGTGATAGGGCTACGGCCAAGAGTTTGATGGTGTTCTGGATTGCCCGAATCGAACTTTCCATATCGGCACGCGCATTGTCTATGAGACGTTGTTTTTCATCTTCGATGTTGGCTTGCGCAACTTGCAGGCGACGATTTTCCGCTTTCTGTTGGTTGGCAATCATAATTCGTTTCGTTTGTTCATCTAAATCCTTGCGATTTTGTAAATTTTGAACTGCTTTATCTAAACGGGTCTGAGCTTCTTCCAGTTTTTTTTCTGCAGATGCCTCGGCTGCGTGAATGTCCTTGAGTCGTTGATCTTCATAGGTCTTCGTTCTGGATTCCATTGCTTCCAGTGTGCGATGACGACGACGGCGCTTGCGTAGAGTTATGAATGATTCATCACCAATCAGTTGATCTACCGCATTGAGTAAGAAGTTGACATTATCAAAACTTAAAGTGCCTATTCCCTGTCGGCGAAGCTGAAAAAACTGTTCGCCTAGCATGTCAATGTCTGCAATAACAACTGATTTAATCGGCCTGTCACCAGATTGTCCTAGAATTCGTGCTGCTAGAATGTAGCTCTCTTCACTCGGTCGATGTGGAAGATTGGTCGCTATCTGCACACCGAACAAGCTTCTCTGTACGAGTCTCGTCCATGGGATAACGTTAGAGTTTTTCCCAGTCGAAAGGAGTGGAGTAAAGCTTACATCCGTGTTTTCTTTGGGCTCTAGTCTTCCACTATAAAGTGCGACTAGTTCTTGCATGCCAGAAGTGATCGAGTCAGTCGAGTTGAAAGCATCCTCTGATCCGTTTCCGGGTCCAATAAAAATAACTTCCGGAGGTAAGTTTCTGTATTGGGGATGGGGATTATAACGATCCCAAATAACTTCATTGTGATTCCACTCAACACCTAAAACTTCGAGGAGTTTTGTTGTGTTAGCAGGTAAAGAGGGAGGAGGGGCGCCTCTATTAAAAGGGTTTTGTGGTTTCTTCTGTGGAGACAAATCGATATTGAATGCTGGCAGAGGGTCGACGACTACCAATAAAGGGTTTCCAGCCTTAGCGTATTCGGTTAAGTTATCGACTTCGGACTGCTGTAAAGTGTTTGGAAGTGTCACCAGTAGTGCATCAATGTCGGTTGGGTAGTTGTCGCCAGGTGTAACTTTGGTTACTTCATACTGTTTGCGTAGTTCCGTCACTATCGACCAATCAGCCGTTTGTCTTCTTTCCTGAAAATTAAAACCACCGAAAAGTCTGGCCGGAGTGTCAAGGATGCCGATTTTTTTGCGTTCAGTCCGAGCGACAACACGCACTGAGCGAGTGAGTTCATATTCGACTGGTAATCCGGGGTCGAAGAATGGTATGACGAATTCGTCGGCTCCTGAAGTGAATGCAATTCCCATGAAAATACTATTTGTGCCGCCTTCAGTTTGCTCCCAAAGGGGGACATCTCTGGAAGAGATATTAAAGCGTTCCTGAGCCTCGCGAGCCGCGGCTGTGTACTTCTCGGTCATAACGATGCGCGAGTGAATTCGGTCGCCTCCTTGTAGGTCAAATTCACGTAGCAAATTGACAATGTTGTTACGAGTTTGAAGATAGCTTCGTGGCACCACTGGGCTAATGTAAGCCTGGATAAAAACAGGTTTATTGATATCGAGTTTAGTTAATAATCTTGCGGTGTCTCTAGAGAGGGAATGTATCTTTTCGGCGGTAAAATCTAGGCGCCCACCGATTCGACCTGCAAAGATAGTTAAAGCCGCCACCAGAACTACTAGCGATAGGCCACGAGTTGTGTAATGTAGTCCTAGTTTTGGGACATCTTTCCCGGTAGGCCAGTGTCTGCGACCCAAAAGAGCTACGTTTAAATACAGCATGGCTGCTGCAAAACCTAAAAAGTAAAGCAGAGACGAAACTGGAATGATGCCGTTGGATAGATCTCGAAACTGTTCTGTGATCGACAGTTCTTCTACCAAACGAGCTAGGCCACCACTAAGGATTACGCTGGCATCGTTGATAAATATGGGGACAGCACAGAAAAAACCACCAAGAATAAATGCCACGGTTAGATTATCGGTTAGCAATGAAGCAACCATGCCCAACGCTAACAGAGCAGCCCCCATTAGCCAATAGCCGAAATAGGTTGTAAAGAGAAGGCCAAGATCTGGACTGCCTAGCCACAGTAGAACGAAAACGTGACTGACAGAAAAAAACAGTGCCGCCGTATAGATGGATAGTGCAGCTAGGTATTTTCCAATAACAATCTCAAAATCTGTGGCAGGTAAAGTAAGCAACAACTCATCCGTCCCATTGCGTTTTTCCTCAGCCCACGTTGTCATAGTGATAGCAGGAATAAGGAAAATCAATAAATACGGAAAAAAGTTATTCAATTGCCTCAGGTCGGCCAGATTGTTGAAAAAAAATGCCTCTTGCCAAAAAGCCGCGATGGCACTCAAAAACACAAAAAGGGTTATAAAAACGTAGCCTGAGGGACTACTGAAATAGCCCCTCAATTCCCGTTCAAGAATCGCTCTAGATAGTCGCCACGAATCACTCATTGTGTCTTACTTTCACTGGATTGCTCTACTTGCTTTGGATCATCTTCAAGTGCTGAGTTGCTTATTTTGTCAGACTCATAGAGGCGGCCATTTTCATGAGAAACTATGTCAGCTATTCGCCGTTTGTTGTGATTTGTTAGTTGGTAGAATGCATCTTCCAGAGTTGACCCTTGAGTCATTTCATCTGGAGTTCCGTCGAAGACAATGCAGCCTTCGTTGATTAAGATCACCTGATCCGCCACAGCTTCCACCTCTTGGAGGATATGTGTTGAGATCAGGATAGTTTTCGTCTTGCCAAGTTCGCGAATAAGTTCTCGGACATCACAGATCTGATTGGGGTCAAGGCCACTAGTGGGCTCGTCCATAATTAAGATGTTTGGCTCATGAACTAGGACCTGTGCCATACCAATGCGTTGACGATAACCTTTTGACAGTTTGTAGATGCTCTTTTCTGTCACAGACTCGAGGTTGCATTGTTCGATAACCGCTTCGATGCGGTTGTGTAAATGATGATCCTCTAATCCACGGGCATGTCCTATGAACTCGAGAAATTCTCTCGGAGTCATCTCTGGATAAAGAGGACCATTCTCAGGGAGGTATCCTACGTTTTTCGCTGCTTCTATGCGGTTACAAGAGACATCTAGCCCTGCGATTTTTGCTATCCCTGTACTTGGACTCAAATATCCAGTGAGGATCTTCAGTGTGGTCGATTTGCCCGCTCCATTCGGTCCAAGAAAGGCGGTTACTTGCCCTTTATGTACGGAGAAGTTGACATCCTTGATAGCTGTAAAGGATCCGTAGAACTTGCTGAGGTCTTTAGCCTCAATCATGAGAGAGTGTTCCATCGCAACTGATTGATTTTTATACAGTAACACTCGCAACGAAGACGGAAACAGTGAGTGAATGATGCCAGCGAAACCCTGGTCTGCGACTCCTGAAGCGTGCTCTCAGATCATCGAGAATACACCACATATTATATCAGCTATGCAATAGTGGGACAAAGTTGTTGGGAAGTCATAAGAAATAGAGGTTTACTCAACAATTAAGCGCTCTTCCCGAGATCCGTAAAGCCCTTGATCTTTATTTTGAGAATTTCTCATCCCATTCACCTTCAACCCAGATTTCACCGTCTTCGAAGTATTCCTTTTTCCAGACAGGGACGTTTTTTTTAAGTTTGTTGATAGCTTCTAGGCTTGCTTTGTAGGCTGCTTGACGGTGTGCAGAGCTAACAATAATGACGACACTTGCTTCTCCTATCTCAAGTCGCCCTATTCTGTGCACCATGGCGATGGCTTCGATCTCATTTTTTTGCAGCACTTCATGACCTAGTCGTTGCATTGTTTGTAGTGCGAGGGGCTTATAGCAGTCGTAATCAAGATAGAGTGTACGACGTTTGTAGGAATTGTCCCGGACCACGCCTTCAAAAGTAAGCAAAGCGCCAGCACGAGATGAAGCAACCTGCTGTTTGAGGTCCTCCACGTTGATGGGGTGATGGGTCAAGCCATAAAAACCTCTTTCTTCACGAATCCACTTCAGAAACGGTGTAGTTGAATCTTGATCTTCGTCATTGAGCGGAAAAACACCTTTTGTGGTTCCACCACTAACAGGTGGCATTAAAGCGACTTCATCTCCATCTGAAAGCGCAATATCTGGCGTTGCGAATTTCTGGTTATGGGCAAGTAGGATACTGCTGGACATTTCACGAAGTTGGGGATGTAGGAGTGCGTAGTGATCAAAGACGGTTTTCAGACAGGCATCATCAGCAATTTCCAACTCTTGCTCAGAATGGCCTACGAGGTCACGCAACATGCCGAAGAATAGAACTTTTACTAGCATCTTGTCGGTCTTCATTGTAACGTAAGGTTTTTGGAACACTTTAACTAAACTTTTGCTTTTAGTCGTGCGGTATACGTCACTTGATATCCTAATCAGTAAATGCGTCACCACTTTCGGTTTTTGATACTCACCCTTCTACTGCTGTCCTTGATTGGGTGCTCGCTTAAAAATCAGGCCATCAACATGGTAGGTGATGTATTGGCGTCTGGTAATTCAGTTTATGAAACTGATGGAGACGTCGAGTTAGTGGGTGATGCTCTCCCGTTTGGCCTTAAACTCATAGAGAGTCTTCTCGAAGAATCACCGAATCATCGTGGTCTTCTGCTCGCTGCGGCCCGTGGGTTTGCACTTTATTCTTACGTGAGAGTTGCTGACCGGGCTGAAGTTCTCGAGGATGAAGACCTAGATAAGTCTCGTGCATTGCGCCTACGCGCGAAAAAGCTATACTTGCGTAGTCTGACTTTTGGGCTACGAGGTCTAGAAGTCTCTTACCCGGGGTTCAGTAGTAAATTGTTTGCGAATCCGGAGAGTGCAGTCGTAGAGATCCACAATCAAAAAAAGAAACAGCAGGACCTTCCATTTCTTTATTGGAGTGCAGCTGCACTAGGGTTGGGGATATCGGTCTCAAGGAATGATGCTGCTATGTTGGCTCGTCTGCCCGAAGTAGATGCGATGTTGGATCGTGCGTTGGTGCTTGACGAAAGTTGGGGAAAAGGATCATTGCACGAGTTTGCAGTTCAACTGGCTTCAGCCAGGCCCGGTAAGGCGGATTATAAAACACTTAAAAATCATTTTGACAGAGCACTTGCACTGTCTGCATATCCGCGTGCTGGCTTGTACGTAGCTTATGCGGAAGCTGTTCCATTACCGCAACAGGACAAGTTGCAATTTAGGGCACTACTCGAAAAAGCACTAATGCTTAACCCCGACACTGATTCATCAAATCGGCTCGTCAATGTTCTGGCACAGCGTCGAGCACTACGATTACTAGAAAAGATCGACGACTTAATTTTTGACTTGGGGATTCCTGAAGAGCCTGGGGAAACGCAATGACTGTCTTTCGCCGGCTGTGTTTTTTGGTTTTAGTCATCGGTGTAGTGATGACATGGTGCCCTACTTCCCTTGAGGCTCGCAAGGTTAGACTGCGCATGGGGACAATGGTGCCACGTGGTTCTCCTTGGCATGAGACGTTGCTTTATATTCGACAGGAATGGCGCAAACTCAGTGATGGCACTGTTGATTTGGTTGTGATTGCGGATGGTCAACTTGGCGATGAAGTCGAAATGGTACGTAAGATGCGTTCCGGTGTCATTCACGCAGTAGCGCTTTCCTCTGGCGGGCTTTCGAATATCGACACTAGTATTCTGGCCCTACAGGTGCCCATGATGTTTACTTCGTACGAAGAGTTGGATTACGTTCGAGATAGGATTACCCCAAAACTTAAAGAGCAAATCGAATCGAAAGGTTTTCAATACAAGGTATTGTTTTGGACTGATGGTGGCTGGGTGCACATGTTTTCAGAAAAACCAGTACGGCGGCCCATTGATGTTAAGAGAATGAAACTTTTTACGTCAGCGGGAGACCCAGAGAGCGAGAGTCTTTGGAGAGATTTTGGTTTCAACGTAGTGCCGTTGGCTCCAACGGATATGTTGACTTCTTTGCAAAGCGGAATGGTTAATGTTGTTAGTGTCCCGCCACTTCTAGCTCTTTTTAATCGCATCTACGCTGAAGTACCACACATGCTGGATCTCAAGCTGGCACCGTTGATTGCAGGAACAATTATTAGCAAACGTGCATGGAATCGAATTCCAACACAGTACCACGAGCCGATGCTTGCAGCTGCTCGTGAAGCTGGGATGAAATTACGCAATGAGATCCGAAGTCTTGGATCGCAATCGATCAAAGAGATGAAAAAACGGGGTCTCGAAGTGACTCAACTGGATAAAGTAGGCGTTGCTGCATGGCAAACCTTTGCGGAAAGTACGTACTCCAAATTACGAGGTTCATATTGCCCGGCAGACCTTTTCGATGAGGTTAAGCAGTTGCGTGATGAATTCCGAATCAAATCGAAATGAATCATGAGTGCATGTGCATACTCCGAAACAATACAACTGAATAAGTGATGTCAATGGGCATGAACAGATGTTTTTAAATGCAGATTTCGACAATCTTATCTTGAACCCTGCCCGTCGGACCGGCATCCACAGGTGAGACGTAACAGTCAATCTCACATCTTACGCCGAATTGGGGGAGGTATATCCCTGGTTCAATTGAAAAACATGTGAATGGAATAATCGGTCTATCATCACGAGTCTCAAGATTGTCGATATTGGCCCCATTGCCGTGTACTTCCTCGCCAATCGAATGACCAGTGCGGTGCAAAAAATGATCACCAAATCCTCTTTTTTCGATAAATTTTCGTGCAGTGTTGTCAACCTCAAATGCTGCCAGGGTTTTGCCATCACGAATTGCAGAGCGTACTGTTTCAATTGATTGATCGCGGGCTCCACAAACAATTTCGAAAATGTTCTGTATGTCACTGGGCGGTTCCGAGCCGACAAACCCAACCCAGGTGATGTCGTAATACACTGAGTGCGGCAAATTTCTTTTAGCCCATAGGTCGATGAGTACGAAATCGTTGGCCTTGATTGGTGAAGTCTGTTCTACCGTAGGAGCATAGTGTGGATTACCACTATTTTGATTTACAGCAACGATTGGTCCATCTGAAGTGTGTAGGTCTTCTTCAGTAAACCGATTGCGTATGAATTCGGCAATGGTGAATTCCTCTACTGAGCCTTCTGTGACGATATGTCGTCCGATTTCCGCAAAAGATTCACTAAGTATTTGATCAATTCGACGACCAGCTTCTAGATGTCCGTTCAGTTGTTGTTCTGACCAGCGTGCTTCAAAATGCTGCACTAGCGCTGAGGAGCTAACCACGTGTTTCCCCATTGATCGTATGAGATCTATGGTGCCACCGTCGACAAGTGAAACGTAAGGAATCATGCAATCTGGCGAGTATTGCATCGCAATCGTTTTGGCTCTGGCTATCAACCTTTCAAGACTTTTACGTTGTTCTGGCCAAGCCGAATAAGTGGTTTTTTTACCGGGAAGGGGATCGAGTACCCAATCTTCTATCTGGTGGACAAGTTTATGAGGTTCACCATCCGCTGGTATCCAGTAATACCATCGCCGTGAAATGTGACCAGAGTCACTAAGTCCAAGCACTCTATATGCAATAGGGTCTCGATGATGATGGTCGAAAAAAAGCCACCCATCAACTTTGTCAGTACGGAGTTGCTCCTGTATTTCTAAAAGTTCCATTACCACAAATTAGCAAGCTTTAAATTACAGAAGTGAAATATCTTGCAAACAAGATACTTAGAGGATTCCAGGAAGTGCTTTGATACAATCTAGGGTCCGTCTATGATGAGTCGACCCCGCGTTTGTGCTGTCAGCTACCTGAACACTGCGCCGCTTGTTTGGGGTTTTACGCATGGACCTCAAAAGGGCTTGTACGATCTTCGGTTTGAAGTCCCAGCCGTGTGTGCGGATGCACTCCGAATGGGTGACTCGGATGTGGGGCTGGTGCCTGTAATTGAATTGGCCAATCAGCCAGATTTGCTGGTTATGCCTGGCGTTTCCATTGCATCCAGAGAGCGAGTGCGTAGCGTTCTTTTGTTTTCTCGTAGACCGATGGAAGCAATTGAATCCTTTGCTGCTGATACGAGTTCACGGACTTCGGTTGCTCTGACGCAAATATTACTGGCTCGTAACTATGGCATTAGGCCACGTGTATATCCTCATGCTCCAAGACTTAATGAAATGCTCGAGTTAGCAGATGCCGGACTAATCATAGGGGATCCAGCGTTGCGTTTGGATTCAAGCCAAGCAGATTGGAAGGGGCAACCTCTTTTCGTTTATGACCTGGGTAACGAGTGGTGGAAGCTGACTGGATTGCCGATGGTGTTTGCTGTTTGGGCTGTAAATAGTCTGTCTGGCACCTCGGCTATGTCACAGATGTTTCAAGACTCTGCTTCCTATGGATGTAAACGTATAGATGAGATTGTCGATTTTGAAAGTCCTCGACGCAAGCTTGACCCAAGCCTTGTCCGTAGATACCTCACCGAAAACACAAAATTTGATCTGGGTTCAGAGGAACAGCGTAGCCTTATGCGATTTTTAGCTGAAGCATCGGATCTAGGTCTTGTGGATTGGCGGTCCGAAGTAACATATCTTGACGAACCAGCTGTAGCAGAAACAGAATGAGAATTACTACAACGCAAGCTCTCACGTATTTAGAAAGCGATGATCTAATTGGCATCGGTCAAGAGGCAGATGCTGTACGTCGCAGATTCCACCCCGAGCCTGTAGCGACTTACATAGTAGATCGCAACATTAACCATACAAACCTTTGCACTGAATACTGCAGCTTTTGCGCTTTCTATCGACCGATGGGAGATAAGGAAGGGTACGTTTTATCGAAAGAAAGTATCGGGCAAAAGATTCAGGAAACAATCGATCTAGGTGGTACTGGTGTGTTGATGCAGGGTGGCGTCAATCCCGATTTAAAGATTGAGTATTTCGAGGATCTTTTTTCGTGGATCAAGAAGCACTATGCGATCCATTTGCATTGTCTCTCAGCGCCAGAAATCTTGACAATTGCTGAAGTGAGCAATCTTTCAATTAGAGATGCTATTGCCAGAATGCGTGATGCAGGCCTAGATTCCATTCCAGGAGCAGGCGCGGAGATCTTAGATGATGAGGTGCGTGTTAAGATTGCGCGCCTCAAATGCAATAGTTCTGAATGGCTTGAAGTACATCGTACGGCTCACGAGTTGGGAATGCGAACCACGGCGACCATGATGTTTGGCTGTGGTGAAACTCATCAGCATCGTATTAACCATTTAGAACTGCTGCGTCAGTTGCAAGAAGAAACAGGTGGTTTTACGGCCTTCATTCCTTGGCCTTTTCAGCCGGACAATACGGCCTTGGGGCGACGTGTGACACAAGAAGTGACGGCTGTTGATTTTCTCAAGACATTGGCGGTTTGTCGTGTTTATCTCGATAATTTTGTCAATATTCAGACTTCTTGGGTGACTCAAGGTTTGAAGGTTTGCCAACTTGGTTTACGTTTTGGAGGTAATGATGTGGGTAGTGTAATGCTGGAAGAGAATGTTGTGAGTCAAGCCGGCGCTTCTCACAGTGCAACAGAAGAGGATTTACGCCGAATGATTCGCGATGCAGGCTTTATTCCCAAACAACGAGATACTCTCTATCGAACCCTATACATTAACTAGTAATCTTCAAGTACCTTAAAAAAATTGATTTACTGGATCGATATTTATCTATTTGATCGAGGTTTAACATTTTTATTATTGTGGTCGCACTCATATTGTCTCCGAAACTTTCGTAGCAATTCATATATCACTACACCACCAGCGGTTGCTACGTTGAGCGATTGTTTAATTCCCAGTGATGGGATTCTTACGTGAGTTTCAGCTCTTTCAGCAATGGCAGAACTTACACCAGTGATTTCATTGCCAAACACAAGACAGATAGGGAAAACTGGCTGCCAGTCGTATAGATCTACTGCATTTGGTGAAGTCTCTACAGCGACAATTTCCTGGCCGGACTTACGGATTCTCTCTATGAGTACTGTAACGTCAATGTGGTGATACCAAGAGACGTTATCTTCGGCTCCTAACGCTGTTTTTGAAATACCTCGATGGGGTGGGTGTCCTGTGATGCCACCCAAGTAGAGTGTATGGATACCCGCTGTGTCACAAGTTCGAAAAAAGGAACCGACATTGTACAGACTACGGACATTATCGAGTAATACGGATACAGGTATACTGCCGATCCCGTCGTAAAGACAAGACTGTTCAGTTTGACGAAAAGGGAAAGCCTCCATGATAGTTTGTAACTGTTGATGAAAAGCATCCTACACCACCACTCACTACCGTTTATCTAGGGCCGTGGCGGTTTTATTGTTTTATCTTTAAAGAAATCAGCTCGGTATAAGTAGTAGACTTAGATAACTTTGAAGTTTGACACTATTCCATCCTGAAGCTATTCTTAAACTTCTGATTCATGATCCCTTTTTAGTTTATATTGTCATGGCAAACACACCTTCCGCAATTAAGAAAGTGCGCCAGATAGAACGACGCACAGTGGTTAATAGCCGCAACAAGAAGAGCATGCGTACGCAGGTAAAAAAACTGCGTAGCGCTGTTGATGCTCAAGATCCAGATGGCGCTCGTGAACTTTTGGCTTCCGCCGTCAGTGCATTGGACCGAGCAGTTCAAAAGGGAGTCATGAAGAAGAATACTGCGTCGCGCTTGAAGTCCCGTCTCAGTTTGCAAGTCAACAGATTGACTCCAACGGCATAGTCGTTTTTAGACTGAGAGTGTCACTATTGCCGTAAGCACACCAGATTGCTGGTTGGCAGTAGTTGAAAGATTACGGTGGCCTTGTGACTAATGAGTGGACACCTGCAAAGGGTTAGTTTGAGTAGTTGTTGGCAACGTAATCGTCAAGGATAGAAATGAATTCTTGAACGATGTGGTCACCCTTGAGTGTTGTCATCAAACGTCCGTCGACATAAACAGGCGCTTTAGGTGCTTCTGCCGTGCCTGGCAGTGATATGCCAATATTTGCGTGTTTCGATTCGCCCGGTCCGTTCACTACGCATCCCATTACAGCAACTTTCATTTCCTCTACACCGTTAAAAGTTGATTTCCACAATGGCATGCGATGACGAAGGTAGCCTTCTATCTCATCTGCCATCTCTTGAAAGAATGTGCTCGTGGTTCGGCCACAACCCGGGCAAGCAGCAACCTGTGGTGTAAAGCTACGCAGGTCCATGGACTGTAAAATCTGCTGACAAACACGCACTTCTTCGGTGCGATCACCTCCAGGTGCTGGCGTGAGGGAAACACGGATGGTGTCACCAATCCCCATTTGAAGTAAAATGGCCAACCCTGCGGTTGAAGCAATGACACCTCGTGTTCCCATCCCAGCTTCAGTTAACCCGAGATGAAGAGCGTAGCTACAGCGTGCAGCGAGATCTTGATAGACGGCGATGAGATCTTTTACATTTGAGACCTTAGCGCTTAGGATGATCTTTTCAGGAGCCATTCCGTAGGATTCAGCTGCTTCGGCAGAATGTAAAGCACTGACGACGATTGCTTCGCGGGTTACCTCCGCAGCAGTTTTTGAGCTAGACCTGGAAGAATTCTCATCCATTAGCCGAGTCAGAAGAGATTGATCGAGTGAGCCCCAGTTAACTCCAATGCGGACAGGTTTTTCATTTGTGATTGCAACTTGAATCATTGTGCGAAAGTTATCATCATCGTGTTTGCCAATGTTTACGTTGCCGGGGTTGATACGGTACTTGGCAAGAGCCTGAGAGCAGCCAGGGTATTTTTTTAGCAATATATGGCCGTTGTAATGAAAGTCGCCGATGATTGGGACATTGCAACCTGTATCGCGCAGCCTCGTGACGATTTCTGGTACTGCTTGTGCAGCTTTCTCGGTGTCGACAGTGACGCGGACTAATTCAGATCCAGCGTGTGCTAGTGCCAAGGTTTGGTTGACGGTTGCAGACACGTCAGCTGTGTCTGTGTTGGTCATAGATTGCACCACAAT
>CEVA01239669.1_pt1 | contig 12264 bp, 11 predicted proteins | sample 361521 | NCBI WGS metagenome assembly CEVA01 (sample SAMEA2622823, study PRJEB7988) | marine metagenome | isolation source: saline water (ENVO:00002010), including | reverse complement strand
AGCATAGCCTGAGCGATTGAATCAGAACCATAAGCATCACGGACATGCGGGTCTTCCTGGCTAAGATCAAACGCATTTCGAGCTCGATCACCGGTCACCATTTCGTATGCCCGATGGCTAAATTTGTCCATCGCGTCGGCAACGCCGTCTCGGTCAAGCAATCGCCGGGTCAAATCCAACTTGGCAAGTAAAGACCGACGGTCCATAAGTCGTCCGGTTGTAAGACCCTCGGCTGGAGACAGGTGCTTGATCTGATCCAGTTTCCTTGGGTCATTAACGTCAAACGGATCATAGGCGTTTCCCAAATAAGCGCCACGACCCTTTGGCCCAAAGCTTCGGTCCAATACGTTGACATACGGCGGTAGACCTGCCGCATTAGCGCCTCTTAGACGTGCTGCAATTGACCCGATACTCGGATTGACGTTCGCATGTGCATCACTAAGGTCACCCACATAACCCGTCTGGGTCAGATGCCGTGATATGGTATGTCGATTATGTTGGTGATGGATTGACCGAACAATCGCCAACTTGTCTGCAATCTTTGCCTGCTGAGGCAACAATTCACAAAAACGTTCGCCGACCAACCGTGTAGGGATCGATTCAAACGGACCGCGATACTCTGCCGGCGCCTGTGGTTTAGGATCATATGTCTCGTGTTGACTGGGGCCCCCTTGAAGCTCAATGAAGATGACTGAGGTCGAATCAACCGGCTTACCCTCAGCTGCCGCTGCAGCGCGGACACGCAACATCTGCGGCATTGATAAGCCAGCCACCCCCAAAAATCCTGCTTTGACAAAGGAACGACGTTGAATGCCGTCACAACATCCCTCCGATCGTCCAGTCACAACCGTAAACATCTACTCACCCTTATTAATTCGCCACAGCCCAAAGTGTCGACATTTCTTAACAGGGCTCTGTCACAAAAGACAATTTGATCCTAATATCGTATCAACCCGTACTGGTTATTCCAAGCCAAATTGGCTCCAGACAAGCTAATTCACGCGATTTCAAGAGCCCATTCACAATATATAGACACATACAAACTGTCACCCTGAACATGATACGTGCCAATCAACCCCATATCGAGAATCTAATTGGCCGACCCATTCACGAACTGGACAGTCCCGCATTATTGCTCGATCTGGCAGCAAGTGATCGCAACATCGCACAACTTTCCCAATTTTTTAGCGACAAGCATGCACAACTTCGGCCCCATTTTAAAAATCATAAATGTAGCACACTCGCCCGGCGCCAGTTGGATGCCGGGTCGGCGGTCGGAATCACCTGCGCGAAACTCGGTGAAGCGGAGATCCTGGCCGATAATGGATTTAATGATATTTTGATTGCCAACCAGATCGTCGGCGACATCAAACTGCGGCGACTGTCAGATGTTGCACAGAAAACCAACGTAACGGTTGCCATTGACCATTTGGAGCAGGCGAGAACACTTTCACAAATGGCCTCTGCAACAAATATAACCGTAGGTGTCCTTGTCGAGGTTGACATTGGAATGAATCGTTGTGGTATAGAACCGGGCAACGCGGCACTGGAGCTGACCCAAAAGATTCAACCCCTTCCAGGGATCTATTTCAACGGCCTGCAGGCTTATGAAGGGCATCTGGTTAACCTTGAAGATGCCACGGAACGGCAGGTCCAATCCCACCAAGACATGCAACTAGCTATCGACACACGACGAATGATTGAAGCAGCAGGCATCCCGGTCAACACGCTGAGCGGTTGCTCTACCGCCACCTACGATATGACAGGAATTATGGCCGGCGTGGATGAAGTTCAGGCTGGAACATACGCAACGATGGATTGTACTTATCACAAGTTGCGACCTGAGCTTGAAATGGCCTTGACAATTATTTGTACCGTCATCAGTTGTCATGGTGGCAATGCGGTTCTGGATGTTGGCGTAAAAGGTGCCAGCGGTGAGTTCGGATCGCCCATCATTGCCGACCACCCCGACGCACAGATCCCTAATTTTTGTTCTGAAGAGCACTGCGTTGTACAGCATATTAGCGGACTGCATGTTGGAGACAAGGTCCAGATGATCCCCAGCCATGCCTGCACGACGTGTAATCTTTATCATCAACTGCACGTGCATCAGGATCAACACATTGTCGATATCTGGCCTATAGAAGCGTCCGGATTGCTCACCTAATACACTGGTCCATGTACGGACCATGGCTTTCACTGAAAGCATGCAGCCAAAATGAGCAGGCCCAACTAGAATAACATGAACGAGACATCTAATCGGCCTGCAGGCAACGACGGGAAATATATGTTGCGATTCACCAATTGTGCTCTATCGAGATGATCGGCAAGCAACTGTACCAGCCCGGTATCATTCAATATACGCAGGATTACAACCATGAGTTCATCGGATCGACCAAACCTTCTGCTGATCTGCACTGATCACTGGCCGGGGCTACTGACACGTATGGCAGGACACCCCGTAGTCATGACACCGACGTTATCGCAACTGGCAAATAATGGTGTGTGGTACTCCAATGCATATACTGCCTGCCCTTCATGCATCCCCGCGCGACGATCTTTGATGACCGGTGTTACCGCACGCACACACGGTGACCGGGTATTCAACCAACATCTCGAAATGCCGAGCCTTCCCACTATGGCCCAATGTTTTCGTAATGGTGGGTATCAGACATATGCTGTCGGAAAACTGCATGTGTATCCACAGCGTAATCGCATCGGTTTTGATGATGTGATCCTTAATGAAGAGGGGCGGCATCATTTGGGGATGCTGGGCGATGACTACGAACAATATATCGCCGATGCGGGCTACGCTGGCCAGGAATTTCTTGGTGGTCAATGCTCGAATGACTACAACGTCTGCCCCTGGCAACTACCCGATCACTGCCATTCAACCAACTGGACGGCTCAGCAGATGTGCCGTGTAATACACCGGCGCGATCCAGGCCGGCCAGCCATGTGGTACATGTCGTTCCAAATGCCACACCCGCCCCTTTGGCCGTTACAGGCCTACCTTGACATGTACGCCAACGTATCGATCGACCCACCCATCATCGGTGACTGGGCTGGCAACCCCGAGAAGTTGCCTTACATGTTCCGCGCCTACTTCATGGATGGTCGGCATTCAATTCAAAACGCACCGACACATGAAATTGAACTTGCGCGACGTGCATTTTATGCGACTCTGACACACATTGATCACCAAATACGCCTTGTGATTGGAACACTCCGTGAGGAAGGCATCCTCGACCAGACGATTATTGCCTTCACCTCAGACCATGGAGATATGCTTGGTGACCATGGCTGGTGGGCAAAGACCGTCATGTATGAAATGTCTGCTAATGTGCCGCTGGTGATCATGCCAGCAAAGAATGATCAACGTGAATGGCTTCGTACCGGGCGGATCGATGACCGCTTGGTTGAACTCCGTGACATCATGCCCACACTGCTGGATATGGCTGGACTTGACATCCCGTCTCACGTTGAAGGGATGTCACTTGCGCAAGAAAATGAACGTGAATACCTTTACGGCGAACACTGGGAAAACGAGCACGCCAGTCGTATGATCCGCAGCGCAGAATATAAGCTCATTTATTACCCCGTCGGTAACCACTTTCAGTTATTTGATATGAAAACTGACCGTCGCGAAACAAAAAACCTCGCGGATCATCCAAAATACATGGACATACGTGCAAAGCTAACCAAACAACTCGTCAAGAATATGTACGGCAATGATGGTCGCTGGATCAATAACGGGCAGCTCATTGGTGAGCCTGACCGCCCAACACCAAATTCCTCAAGCCGACACTTTGGAGGTCAACGTGGCATCCGATTCGTTTAAAATTTGGTGCGGATATGGATGGCAACCTTGTTCTCACTGTGGTTTTTTCTGACCCGGTTCCTAATAAAAACCAATACGCCTCCTGTTGTATTTACCGTTACATTCAATAAGAACACCTTAACAACACCAGCCACCAGATTACGGCGATCCATTTGGTACTCTACATTAAATACTGCTTAAGGAACGCAACAGCTGGTTCCACATTCACTTCGTGTCCACCTGAAAATAAATCCATTTCAAGACGATCTGGTTTCCCTGAAGCAGCATAGATCTCCTCCAGGTGCGCATAGGCCATTTTCGCATCAGGTTCAATAAAACAAGCGTCCTCTCGGCCCGTCTGTACCAGGCAGGGCCGTGGCGCAATCAGGCCGGCCACGTCAGAAATGTCACCATATTGATAAAGGCCAAACAGAAACTGAGACCCGCAACAATTAGCCACATTGCGCTCACCCAGCGCGTCCATAAGGGTACTGAGATAACCGCTGATAACAGCAACCTTGATTCTTCGGTCCAGTGAGGACAGATAGGTTGTCATCGTGCCGCCAAATGAACACCCCATACATCCAAGGCGGCGTTCATCCACATCCGGTCGGGCCTGTAAATAGTCCAAGCATCTTTGGCCATCACAGATATCTAATCGCAACAGGTGATACCCGAAATAACCCAAAGTCATGTAGGCCAGATCGCATCTATCACGTTTGGAAATATTCACCCATTGTTCACGATCCTTTCGTTCACCAAATCCTCTCCAATCTGGCGCCATGGTGACAAAACCTTGACGCGCCAGTTCAACGGCATACTGATTTTGATAATCCCCCAACACATCCTCCACCAAGCCAACAACTCCATCTTTACCCACTCCGTGACCGTGAGCACAAAGAACCGCTGGACATCGATTACTGCTGCTGGCGGCGTCAGGGATCAGTACGTAAGCAGGAACAGATGAAAATGGATCTGAATTAAAAATCACTTTCTCACGCAAGTAGCCGTCCATTTGCCTCCGTTCTAACACCTCAATATCCAGTGGCACTGAAGGTGGGGTTGGGCCAAGCAATCGAACTAAATGTGAACGGAACTTCTTGCGCCATTGATGCCAATCCTCATTTGACTTTCCCGTAAAGTGACACGATCCCTGCTGATGCAATAGCGACTTAACACCACTTTCAGTGTTTAAATACCGACCGTTATTTTCCACCATTGTGAACTCCATGTGTTACCGAACACAAAACAACCTTTCCATGCACTGCATCTTGCATTCAAGATCCAAATACACGCTGTAATTTACGCTTGATCAACACTATATCGTTTTCTAAAATAGGGGGAAACACCTTAACACTTTGCACAACAAACCACGCAATATTTTCTACTATTGCACCCATCAGGGATGATCGAATGAAACTTGCCCCAGAGAACTACGACGAATATTGGAAACGCGGGTGGACCGTCGTAGAGGAGGTCTTCACAGAAGATGAGGTGGACGCCATCTCCAAATTAGCGAGCCAGATATGTGATGAAAGACTGAACAATCAACTTGGGGACAAGCACAAAACTGATTGCTCCGAAGACGGACAGGCTGCCCCACGAAAGCTACCCAGACCTTTCCTGACACATCAGGTCTTTCGCAACTTCATTCTTGATCAACGCATGCGATCGCTAATAGAACAATTAATAGGCAAGCCCCCACATCTCATGATTGATCAGATTTTCATGAAACCGCCACATTTTGGATCTGCCAATCCATATCACCAGGACAATGCTTATTTCCGCTGCCATCCTGATGATGAAGTCCTGACCTCATGGATCGCCCTCGATGACGTTGACGAACATAATGGCTGTTTACGTTATATCGACGACTCACACCTTGGCCCGATCCTTACGCATCATGATGTCCCTGGTGAACCGCATAACAAGGTTCCATCTGATGATGAAATCGATTTGGACCGAGAATCTTTGGCCGTGGTACGCAAAGGCGGAATCGTATTCCACCATAGCAAGGCCCTGCATACCTCACATCGCAACGAATCTGACCGATGGCGCCGCGCCTACGCTTCGCACTGGGTTAGTGCTGATGTGACCTGTGATGAGATCCTTTTCGAGACCCGTTACTATAAACATGACTCAGAACTATACGAAGCAGCACTACGGGTGAATGCAGACAATGTATAAATCGTAAACGTCATATCTCTAATTTTAAATACCATACAGTTGAACACCTGTGGCCGGCCTATCCCCAAACGGACCGTTACTTGCTTTCAGTCATTTTGGGATAAACTTCCGCTAGTTATAGCATCAAGGCAAACTACCCATCAAAACACGGAGGGCGGCATTGACATTAAATTGGATGCCCCCGTAAAGGTTCTCCCCAAGTCCCCACTGCGTGTAACGATCTTGTGCGATTAGCTGACATCTCATCTGGCTTTTAATCCCGCCCGCATCTGTGACTGACCGATACCTCGAAGCTTTGGCTCGTGCAGCCATGCGCACACAGCGTCCAATACAAAGTGATTGGCAAGCGAAGGCAACTGCACTTTTAATTCATCTTCATTAAACCAGTAAAACTCATGTTCCACTGAATACGGCAATGATGGCAACTCGTTAAGCGGCCGTGCATAGACACGACACAACCCATTACCTTCTACGTAATCACCGACATAGGTCATCCAATCGATCTCCAGCCCTGTCTGGTCCTTCACATTGGCTTCCAGCGATGCAATCACATTGCCGATATCCCAATCCGTGATAACGTCCCGCTGTTCAGCAACCCCACCTGGCAGCATCCAACCTGCACCTTGACCATTACGAGGGTCTTTCATGCGGACCATAAGAATTCGATCCTGATGCTCAACAATCAAGCGGGCTGTTCCAATTGAGCGGTGACTGTGATGACGGATTGTCTGCCTACCGCGGTCGTTGAGTGCGTTATAGGCATCATCGCTGAACACAAATGGGCCACAGCCAGGAGGCGCATCAACACCCATATACTTGTTGTAAATTCCCCAACGGTCCTGGTTGGAACGATTGCCTGGTGCTTCGTGCCAGCAGAACATGTGCATAAAGACCAGGTCGCCTCTACGCAGTTTGCTGTCCACCATGGGCGGGATTTCATCGGCCCGCGCACGGTGAACATGTGTAATGCGTCCGCGTTGTTCAAGACGAGTACATTTGTGGGAGCCAGGCGACAGGTACAGAGGTCCAATCTCCTCCGTATAGTCTGCGAGGGCGAGAATTGTAAACAGCCAATTCAACGACGACCCCGCCGGTCGAAAAGGCTTGTAATCACAGTGGCCTGTCTGGCTACTGCCCTGATAATCACCGACGGTACCCCGATCTCCAGGCGTGCGCAAATAGGCGACAAACGCCTTGAGGCATGGTTGCTGTCCCAGCAAGATCTCAACAGTATCAATAATGGACGGGTCATTAGCGATAGGGGCCAGATCAGGATCGAGTAAACCTTCGTGGGAGATGGTATATTTTGAAGGTTCAGGATAATGGGCTTTCCGATCACTTGATTGACAAGTTGGCAACTTGGCAAATTTCAGAATAGCCTTGTCAAACGCGGCAAGTTGTTTTTCATCAAAAACATCCCGAGCGATGAGAAATCCATTTTCCCGGTAGAAGTCAATGTCTTTCCCAGATGGCGACCACGACATATCAGTACTCCAATATTGGCGGCAGAACTCCCTGCATCAACCACAAAGCCGCTTGCGATCCTTCTCCAGGAGAAACGGATCGTGCTTTTCTAAAAATTCCTTGAAAGTCTCTTCAACTGTCACGCACGATGTATCCAGGATTATTTTATTTTTAAACAATGAGGCCTTAAATTCTTCCTCAAAACGCCTGAGTACATAATCGACATCCTTGTCCTGTACGACACCACGGACAGGCTCATTGGTTTCGGCTTTTAAATCCACGCCATCGCGACCGGTTCGATTCTTATTCTCAGCCATTCGTTGCCGGATGACATCCGCATCGGCTTTTAGCAATACAAGTACCATGTTGGGTGCGTACTGAAGAATATCCTGCTCAAACTGACGAGCCATCTTCGTCCTTTGCCCTTCCTCGCTTCGAAAGCCAGCTTTGTTGTCTTGCCCACCGTAACCATAGTAAAGCGGGGCGTAAACAGCCTCCTCTATAAAGAACCCTAAATGGTGCCAATCAGGCCGTTGATAGGCATCTGGCTGCATGTGGTAGGTAATCATGAACCGTTGATACATCTCCTTAATCTGAGGTGGCGCCTTGACAAACCACTGCCGCGACTCGGCATTCATCTCAGTGTTTGGAATTGTAAAGTGATCGTGGAAATGCAAACCGGGCCTTGTCCCAGACATATGCTCGTTCTGCCATGCAATAATCTTTCCCGCCAAAGTGGTCTTGCCTGAAAATTCGCATCCAATCAGGTAGATATTCACAAGCAGTTTCACCTTTCACAAATGAAGTGCATTACCAGCCAACACATCCTGGACAGACATGCAAATTCCGAAGTTGCATCACGGTTACTTGTCTTTTTCAGCAGAACGTGCATGGGATGGTTCGGCTAATACGGATGTAGAAGTCGCCTGTTGTACACGCGCCACAATATCCGTTGGCAATCTGGGCTGTTCAAGGGCATGGACAAGACCGTCAACCTGATCAACCGTATTGAGGCCTACAATCACACTGCTACAAACCGGATGCGCAAGTGCAAACCGGACCGCAAATGCCGTCAGCGAGGATCCAATTGCATCCCCAAAAGTTTCGCGCACCATTCCGAGTGTTTTGTACACCTTGCGATAGGAATCAGCAGCACAACGATCATCAGAAGACAACGAAGAAGCATCAGCCCGCTGATCGGTCAAAACACCTTGGTAAAGTGGACGAAACGGCATAAAACCCAAACCCCGACTCGATAGATCCTCGAATAGATCGGAAAACTCCGTTTCCAGAACATTAAAAGGTGCAATCAGACCGGCAAAATGCCCCGATTCCAATGCCAAGCGACCGCACGGCAAGGTATAGGGATACGTCATAAGGTATCCCACTTTGCCCTTATCATGCAGTCGATCAAAGGTTTTGCTTACATCCTCAATGATTCGACCGAAAAGCGGTAAACGCTTGTGGTCGCTGTTCGGGCTGCTACGCCACATCCACTGGAGGACACTGATTCTCTCTGCGTGCAAGTCCTGCAATGCCTCATCGATGCGCATTTCAAATTTAGCCGGATGAAACTGCTCTTCATCTTCTGCATCGGGAACGGGCAACTTAATTACATGGTGTACCTCACCCCGCTTGGGATGATCCTTGAGCACCCGTTCCATCATCCACCGGGTTCCATATTCATAACTGGAATGTAAAAAGTTAACCCCGCAATCCAGTGCATAACGAAGGGCTTGCTCGCCCCTTCTTGATTTATCATCATCTTCAGGCTGCCTCGAAGCTGAACGCATGGGTCCAAAGCAGATGGCGGAAACATTTAAATCAGTCTGACCTAATGTTCGGTATTTCATCGTTGTGTAGAAATTACAAGGAATCCATCATCTTTACCAATTTCTCAGTAAACTGCCATGCTGGATGCCAGCAACATGATCAAAGTTCGGCAGCCAATCCACAGATCTCATCCATCAATCAATACGCGAAGACCCTTCACAAGACGACCAATCCCTTCTGCCACTGTTTCCTTTTCCAGGGACCCGTAGGCAACTCGCAGATAACAGCCATTGCTCATCCCGAAAGTGTCACCCGGGATGGCAGCAACGCGATGCTCACGCACCAGACGTTGCACAACCTGCATCGCGTCCATCTCTGTTTGCAGGCACAACAGAAAGTAGAATGCACCATCTGTTTTTGGAACAGTGCAAAATGAACTGATTGCCTCTAGTTCCTCAAGGACCAGTTTCCGAACCTCTCCCATTTCTTCCAGCCAGGGTTGACAATAGGCAACACCGGCCCGTAATGCTCCCGCTGCAGCAGCCTGACTAATGACCGGCGGACAGATCAAAACAGTGTCTTGAACTTTTTTTACCGACAGGAGCAAATGCTTGGGTATGACCATGTATCCAATCCGCCAACTGGCAAACCCATAAGCCTTGGAAAATGAATAGAGACTGATCGTATGATTCCCGCTGCCATCGATTGCCCCTGGTGAAAAGTGCTTCACCCCATCGTATGTGAAATATTCATAGGCTTCATCACTAATGTGATAGATACCGTGGTTCTGGCACATCTCGTTGATCTGGCACAATAATCGTTCGCTGTAAATCGCACCGGTGGGATTGTTTGGACTGACAGTTACAACCGCGCGGGTGCGTTGGGTAATCGCCTGCTCAATCAAACCCACATCGGGTTGATAGTTTTCATCTGTCGGCACCAAAATAGGCTTGCAGTTGGCCATTGTGATGGCCATTTCGTGGTTAAAGTAATAGGGCACCAGAATGATGATTTCATCACCCGGATCAGTAATTGACAAAAGCGCGTTGACAAAAGCCATATTACCACCTGCCGTAACGACTACGGCACGATCCGGTCCAAGCAAAATACCATTTTCCACCTCCAGTTTGGATGCAAGTGCGGTCCGTAATGAGCGGATACCATCAACCGCACGGTATTTATGGTTCTCTGGTTTTGCTAGCATTGGCTCAATGCTGGCCATGGCCTCGGGGGGTGGTCCATAATGGACAACACCTTGCCCCAAAGAAATGGTCCCCGGATGAGCTAGAATCAGTTCACCAACTACTGGGATAATTGGCGACTGCACATTTTCCATACGTTGAGCCTGATGATTCATCAACTAGCATCCTACCAGATTATGCGTGGTTCTTAGGACTCAGTCGCCACACTATGGGTTCTGCATGCCCTAACCCTAATTGAAGTTACCGCTACGTCCGCTAAGATCTTGTAGTGTCAGTACGTGTAAGATTGCACCGGCCACAGCCAACAGTGCCTTGAAGCCTAAAAAGAGTAATAAACGTGAAAGCGGCGGTACTACATCAACCTGAAGACCTACGAATAGAGGACACCAAACAACCCCAGGCTGGTCCCGGCGAACTTCTGCTCGAAGTCAAAGCATGTGGCGTATGTGGAACTGACCGCCGTGTATATCTGGGCACCAAAAGCCGTGGAATTCATTTTCCGTGTGTGATAGGCCATGAAATTGCAGGCGTTGTTGTTGAGTGCGGTACAGGTCAACAAGCGTTTCAGACCGGGGATCGAGTCGCGGTTGTCCCAGTCATTCCATGTGGCAGTTGTGCTTACTGCATACGTGGGTTGGATAACATCTGCCTGAACCGAACCGCCATTGGTTATGAGTTTGATGGTGGTTTTCAAGAATACATGAAGGTCCCAACCGCCGCACTTCAAGTAGGTAATGTGGTCAAGATTCCCGAACAACTCAGCTTCGATGAAGCTGCCCTGATCGAACCCTTTGCCTGCTGTGTTAATGGCAACCAGCGGTCGAATATTCCACCGGGTGGAACAGTGGTCATCGCGGGTGCAGGGCCAATTGGCTTGATGCATCTGAAACTGGCCAAGGCGGTTGGCGCTGCCAATATAATTGTAAGCGAGCCAAGCCCACAAAGACGGGACTGGGCAGATCAGATGGGTGCAGACCTCATTATTGATCCGCAGGAAGATGATCTCCACCAAATTGTAATGGATCAAACGGATGGACTTGGTGCCGACTCTGCAATCTTGGCCATAGGCGTGGCACCGCTCGTCAGTCAGTTGGCTCGGCTGCTGCGTAAAGGCGGAACACTTAATCTATTTGCAGGTTTTCCCGAAGACGCTGAAGCAAATATCACCTGCAATCTAATCCATTATGGCCAGATTAACATTACCGGTTCCGCATCCGCATCCCGGCAACATTTTCGCCAGGCAATAGCATTAATTGCATCCGGCAAGATTGTGATCGACGATCTCATCACTAACCGATTTCCACTCAATCAGATCCATGATGCCCTTGACATGATGGCCCGCGGACAAGGGCTTAAAGGCATCATGCTTCCCGCATGATGAAGGACCAGTTCAATGGACTCACTTGGAAAACAGATCCGATTTAATCGAATTATTAACCAGGAAAGCGGCAAGGTTTTCTTTGTTACTATTGACCACGCAATCAACCGCGGCGTCATGCCTGGCATAACCGATATCAAGACGACGATCGGCAAGTTGGCGGCAGGAGAACCCGACTGCCTGGCCATGCACAAGGGTCTTGCACGTGAATACTTTCATCCATACGCGGGTCAAATCGCCATGGCGCTCAAGGTCTCAACATTTTCCCCCTACCATCCCACCCTTGATACAGTTGTAACTGATGTCGAAGAAGCTGTGTCGCTGGGGGCTGATGCTGTTTCAATCGGCGCCATGGTCGGTGGCAAACAGCAGCCGGAAATGATTCGTGAATTGGGAAAATTCTCAAAGGAGGCCACGGCGGCAGGGATGCCATTGATTGC
>CEVA01027394.1_pt1 | contig 12268 bp, 7 predicted proteins | sample 361521 | NCBI WGS metagenome assembly CEVA01 (sample SAMEA2622823, study PRJEB7988) | marine metagenome | isolation source: saline water (ENVO:00002010), including | reverse complement strand
CATTCCCGCCACCACTGCGGAATTGGAGACTTGTGGCGGTGATCTGACTCCACACAAAGCCGGTGTCCTATTTGATGAATGGCCGGAGATTGTCGCGTTGGGTGAAAAAATGGATTTCGTACCGGTTTGCATGGGTGATGACCGGTCGCATGGGGTGATTCAGGAAGCTTTGAAACGGGGTAAACCCGTTTGTGGCCATATTTACGGAAGAGAGTTTGTAGGAGCTTACGCTTCCAGCGGTGTTACGGATACCCATGAAGCGATCGATCGGGAGATTGCTGATGATTTTCTTGAAGCAGGAATCTGGATTTTCCTTAGGGGTGGTCCACCAACTACTCCCTGGCACAGTTTGCCTGAAGCCATCAAAACCGTGACTGAATTGGGTGCGAATCCTAAACGTGTCTGTGTCTGCACGGATGACCGCGATGCTGACGACCTTTTTGTGTTTGGGATGGACTGGGTCGTTACAGAAGCAATTCGTGCGGGCGTAAATGTCCCCACCGCCTGGTCCATGGGATCTCTGCATCCGGCGACCCGCTATGCCATGGACGGAGACATCGGCGCACTTGGCCATGGCCGGCGTGCTGACTTCGTGTTGTTAAACGACAATCTGGAAGTCAGAAACACCTGGTATGGTGGTGAGCTTGTTGTTGAAGATGGGGAAATAACTTCTTCTTTGGATGAACAACTCTCGAATCATCGCTACACGTATCCAAAAAAAGCCTACGAGACGGTTGATATGCCGGAGAAACTATCACTGATACCGTCTGCTCCGGATGGTGCCTGTGAGGTAACGATCCTGCGTACCGAATTACCAGGTATCGTCACCTTGCAGAAAAGCGCCAGACTGGAGAATCCGTCCAATGATTGGAGTTGTTTTTTGGCCGACAATGACTGTTGTCACATGTCTGTTATAGAGCGCCATGGAGTGGAAGGAAACATAGCTTACGGTTTTCTACAAAACTTCGGGCTGAAAGAAGGAGCAGTGGCCAGTAGTGTTGGTCATGATGCACACAATGTCATTGTGGCGGGTTTTGATGAGACCTCAATGCAGTTGGCTATTGAGACGATTCGAGAGTCCCAAGGTGGAGTGGTCGTCATCCAAGGTGGAAAAGTGGAAGCCTTTATTCCTTTGCCAATAGCCGGACTCATTTCTGATTCGCGTGCCGGGGATGTCGCCGAAGCTGCTTCAAAGGTAAAAGCAGCCTGGGTTGATGCTGGATGCACTTTACCCTACATGGGATTCAACCTGTTGCCTTTATCTGTGATTCCCGAAATTCGTCTGACGGATAAGGGTTTGGTCAAAGTCCCCGAAATGGAAATCGAACCGCTCTTTAAGAGTCTATAGCGATTTTTCTTTAGACAACATTTTTGGTTCAGACTGGCTGCAACTGCATGATCCTGTACCGCAGGCTTTTGGAGATTTCCATTTCTTATAGTAATGTCTGCCCAGATATACCAAAGCCCCCAGGACAACAAGAATAACCAGTAATGTGTCTAAAGCGGGCATTTTAAAAAAACCTAGTGCCTATTTGATAGCACAATACTGCTCCCAGCCAAGCTAAAGTGGTCATGTAGACAAAGGACCAAACCGCCCACTTTAGGCCGGCCTCCTTAATGATGATGGAAGTGGTCGCTCCACATTGAGAGCAGAGAGCAAAGAAAACCATAAGTCCGATCACCACAGGTACGGTATAAATGGGCATGCCTTTCAACTCACCTTCCTGCCATTCACTGTTTTTCAAAGCGTCTCGTAAACTACCGGCTTCCTCGTCTACATCCCCACCCAGGCTGTAAATAATTCCCAAGGTTGAGATGATGACTTCCCGTGCTGGATAGCTGGCCAAAACACCGATGGATATTCGCCAGTCAAATCCTGCTGGTGCGAAAATCGGCTGAACCACTTTACCCAATTGCCCCATATAGCTTTGGTTAATTTGGTTGCTGCCAAGCAACAGGTTTAACTCGTGGGAAAGCTCGGAATCAGGATTTTCCAAGGCACTCATGATTTCGGCTTCTGATCTGATTTTCTGGGCAACTTTTTCTGCGACGAATGTAGCCAGGAGCTCATCCGATTGGTCATCTGTTCTTGGGAAATACAGGGTAGCCCAAATGATGATCGTTATGAAGAAAATGATGGTTCCTGCTTTTTTAACAAATTCCCAACCGGCTTCCCACATGCGGAATCCCACATCTTTAAGCCTTGGAGTCCGATATTTTGGCAACTCCATAACAAAAGGCTGGGATTTTGTTTTCAAAATGAACCGTGTGACAACCCAGGCAGTGGGGACCGCTATGGCCAATCCGACAAAGTGCATCATAAACAATGTGAATCCAGCCCACCAGGGGCCGTAAACCGGTTCGATGAAGGCTCCGATACACAGAATGTAAACGGGAAGCCGCGCTGAGCAGCTCATAAATGGAGATACAAAAATAGTCGCCAGTCGTGATTTGGGATTTTCGATCGTCCGCGTCGCCATGATTCCAGGTATCGCACAGGCATAACTGGAGAGTAGGGGCACAAAACTTTTTCCGTTCAGACCGCACCAGCTGAACAGTTTGTCCATTATGAACGCGGCGCGGGCCATGTACCCGCTGTCTTCAAGAAAAGAAATAAATGCGAAGAGAATTAAAATTTGTGGGAGAAATACGAGGAAGGCTCCAACCCCTTCGAGGACTCCGTCTAGGATCAAGCTTTGCAGCATCGGTGTCCCATCCAGTGCGGGTCCGGTCATATTCTGTGTCCAAACCTTGCCCATCTCGATTACATCCATGACCGGACCGGCCCAAGAGTAGACGGCTTGGAAAACCACGTACATCATGGCGATAAAGGCTGCCAATCCCCAGCCGCGGTGAAGCAGCAAGCGGTCGATGGATTCGGTAGCCCCGTGCGCCAGTTTCGTATCCTTTAATACAACACCTCCGATGAGTCCGTCGATATGCCTGTAGTGCAGCATGGCTTCAGCGACCAAGGGATTCATACCGTCTTTTCGGAGGAAGCCTCTGGCTGTGCTCACTTCTTTGGTGGCTTCTTCGGGACTGACCTTTAGGCGTTGAATTTCAGCGGAATGGGTATCAAACAACAGGCGGTGGGTTTCACTATCGCTTAAAAAGTCTTTATCCTCGATGGCCAATGAAGCGTTGAGGTGGTCTAGTGCCAAATGCATGGATTCCGGCCATCGGATTTCCGGCAAAAACTTGGGTTCTTCCATAAGGCTTTCAACCGCCTTCTTAATTTCTGTTGATCCTTTGTCTTTGGTTCCAATGGCTGGGATGACAGGAATATTCAAGCGGCCCTTCAGCAGATTCAGATCAATTTGTTGGCCAGAAGGTGCGACCGCGTCCCATTGATTAAGAATTAGCACCATGGGAATTTTTAATGTCGCAACCTGGGAAGCGAGAAAGAGGTTACGTCTCAGGTTAGCAGCGTCTGCAACAAACAATACATAATTGGGCTTTCCGATTTCTTTAAAGCGTCCGTTGAGAACATCGATAACCACCCGCTCATCCGGTGAGTGCGCTGAGAGGCTGTAGGCACCTGGCAAATCGATGAGTTCCGCGGACACATCGCCAATTTTCATAGTGCCGATCTTGCGGCTTACCGTTACCCCTGGGTAGTTGCCCGTTTTTTGCCGTAGTCCGGTTAGGTTGTTGAAGATGGTACTTTTCCCGGTATTGGGATTGCCAATAAGGGCGATGCGAATCGTGCGCGAAGGCGCCTGCATAGTTGCCGTTTTCATGGCCTAGGAATTATACCGGCTCTACGAGTATTCCTTCAGCTTCCGATTTGCGCAGCACAATTTGGGCTCCATCCACTTCCACGGCGATTGGATCTCCTAGAGGTGCGATCTTACAAACCTTCAACTGCACATCCTTACCAATACCCAACGAAAGGATACGCTGGTCAATATGGTTTTCGGTCCGAATGTCTTTTACGCGGGCTAATTGACCTAACTTCAATGAAAGCAAATTTTCCAATTTCCTATTTGAGAATGATTCTCAAGAATAGAAGTTTGTCAAGACTCTCGTTCGTAAAAACAAAAAGGAGCTCAAATTTTACAACCTTTTCCGTTTAATTGGAACTTATCGACCTTGGGTTGCAGAGCAGGGCATATGAATCCTTCAACGTATACGCCATCTTCCCTTGTTTGTTCTGTTTTGACGCATCCGGCCTTGTGCAAATGAGAAATCAAATCGTACCTATCGAAAGGAAACAGGTATTCCCCATATTTGGAGTTTGTTTCCAATAAATCGTCCATGTGGTGGACTAGATTATCGATTCCCTCCCCATTGAGGACGCTTACGAATTCCGCTTCTGGATACCGAACCTGCATGCGATTCAGCGCAAAACTGTCGTCGTTGAGGTCGGTCTTGTTAAAAACGGTAAGTATACGTTTTTCGTTTGCTCCCAACTCCTTGAGAACTTCTAAAGTGGTTTCACTGTGTTTTTCTACCTCCGGACTGGAAATATCGAGGACATGTATCAGAAAATCCGCTACAACTGCTTCCTCCAAGGTCGCCTTGAACGCCTCAATGAGATTGTGAGGCAATTTTCGTACAAAGCCTACGGTATCGGTCAGTAGCAACTTTTGGCCAGAGGGAAGAATGACCTGCCGGGTTGTGGGATCGAGAGTCGCAAATAGTTTATCCTCAGCCAAGATTTCGACACCGGTAATCTTATTTAAGAGCGAGGATTTTCCGGCGTTTGTGTAGCCGACGATTGCAGCTGAAGGAACCGGTTTTTTCATGCGCCGTTTGCGTTGGGTTCCCCGATGGGCTCGGACAACGGCCAGGCGACGTTTTAAAGAAGCAATTCTGTCTCGAACGATTCTTTGGTCGGCCTCGAGCTGGGTTTCCCCTTGTCCGCGCATCTTGGTACCACCGCCTCGTTGCCTGCTCAGGTGAGTCCACGCCCGGGTCAATCGCGGAAGGCTGTAAACCATTCTGGCCAGGCCTACCTGAAGGACTGCTTCCTTGGTCTGGGCGCGGCTGGCAAATATATCCAAGATCACCTCCTGCCGATCTATGACGCAAATCCGGGATTCCTTCTCCCAGTTTCTTTGCTGGGCCGGGGTTAGGGCATCATCAAAGACGATGCAGTCGTAACCCTTCGATTTGGCATGTTTTATTATCTCAAAAGCTTTGCCTTTACCGATGAAGAAGTGGGGATGCGGCTTACGAATGGTTATGGCCATTGTTTCCATGACTTCTATTTCGAGGGTCGAAACTAGATCTGCCAGCTCAAGCAGGAGACTGTCCACATCGTCTTCGCTTTTTTTCTGGATCTGCACACCAATCAGCAGGGCGCGCTCAACCATCTTGGGTTTTTCTCTAACTTCAAACATGATTAAAGGAGGTCCATATTTCTCACATCGGTGGAAGATGTCAAAGGGACGGAGGGTGTTTCAACAGGGTCTTCACAATTTGAATTTGTATGTTGGCGAGGAGCAAGCTCCCTTCCACTCTAATTTTGGGTGATTGGAATAAAAAAGCCCTTCCAGGAAATTGGAAGGGCTTTTTGAAATGGATCGTAATCGCCTGGGTTTAGTCCTCCAATGCCGCTTGAGCGGCTGCAAGACGAGCAACAGGTACCCGGTAGGGCGAGCAGGATACGTAAGCCAGACCTGCACGGTGGCAGAATTTGACTGAATCCGGATCACCGCCGTGTTCTCCACAGATTCCCAGCTTGATATCCGGGTTGGTCGCACGGCCTTTCTCTATTGCGATTTCCATGAGTTGTCCAACTCCGGACTGGTCGATGGATGCAAAAGGATCTGTGGCCATGATATCTCCTTCCTGATAGGCACCCAGGAAAGAACCGGAATCGTCGCGAGACATACCCATGGTTGTTTGGGTGAGATCATTGGTTCCGAAGCTGAAAAATTCTGCAGTCTTGGCGATTTCGTCAGCTGTTAAAGCACCACGTGGCACCTCGATCATAGTTCCCACTTGGTAGTTCAAGGAATGGAGTTTTTTGCGTTTCTTAACATCGGCAGCTACTTCGTGAAGAATTGCCACTTGCATATCGAGCTCCTTCTTGAATCCGACTAGGGGAATCATGATTTCTGGTTTGGCCTTCAACCCGCGTTTATTGGCGTCAGCTGCAGCTTCCAGAATGGCTCTTGCCTGCATGCGAGTGATCTCGGGGTATTTGACTCCGAGGCGGCAACCACGGAATCCCAGCATAGGGTTAAATTCATGCAGGTCGTGAACCCGATTCATGATGGTCTCGACTGGAATTTTAAGTTTCTTGGCGAGGTCGAGTTGCTGCTCTCTGGTGTGCGGCAGGAATTCATGGAGCGGTGGATCCAGGAGGCGAATGGTAGCAGGGTAACCTTTCAGCGCCTTAAAGATTCCATAAAAGTCTTTGCGTTGATGGGAAAGCAGTTTCTTAAGCGCTTTCTCCCGGTCCTTTGGAGTATCAGCTAGAATCATTTCGCGCATCGCGTCGATTCGGTCACCTTCAAAGAACATGTGCTCGGTACGGGTGAGCCCAATACCGACTGCTCCGAAGGCAATTGCCTGTTTGGCTTGTTCAGGTGTATCGGCGTTGGTACGAACCGACAGTCGCGTTACCTTTTTACACCAGCCCATTAGCTTCATGTAATTTTGATAGGTGCCGCTTTTTTGGGCTTTCTTGTTATTCTTCAAAAGTCCTTGGAGAACTTCCGAAGGAGCGGTCTTCACTTCGCTGTCGTAAACGGTGCCCGCAGTCCCATCAATGGAAAGAAAATCACCTTCTTTGTAAGTTTTTCTACCAACCTTCAATCTGCGCTTTTCGTAATCAATTTGCAGCTCCGACGCGCCGCAAACACAGATCTTGCCCATTTGGCGAGCAACCAGAGCCGCGTGGGAAGAAACTCCGCCCCTTGCCGTCAGGATACCTTCGGCCGCGATCATACCGCGCAAATCTTCCGGCGAGGTTTCAACGCGAACCAGAAGAACGCGCCGGCCTTTTTCGGCCGCTTCAACCGCGCGTTCTGCATTAAAATAAATTTGTCCTGTTGCGGCCCCAGGGCCAGCTGGGAGACCGGAAGCAATTTGCTTGGCTGACTTTACTGCCTGGGCATCGAAGATCGGCGCCAGCACTTGTTCGAGCTGTTCTGCCGGAACACGACCTACAGCGGTCTTCCAATTTATCAGTCTTTCTTTGACCATCTCACAGGCGATGCGAACTGCCGCTACTCCGGTACGCTTTCCGTTGCGGGTTTGAAGCATGAAGACTTTTCCATCTTGGATAGTAAACTCAAAGTCCTGCATGTCTTTAAAACGCTTTTCCAGTACCTTGCAGATTCGATGCAATTCTTTGAGAGACGATGGCTGCACCTGGGCAAGTTCGGCGACCGCGTATGGAGTCCGCACTCCAGCAACCACATCTTCGCCTTGAGCGTTCATGAGGAACTCTCCGTAGAGGACTTTTTCCCCGGTAGCAGGGTCGCGAGTAAAGGACACGCCTGAGCCCGATTCGTCGCCGGTATTACCGAATACCATCGCTTGGACGTTTACGGCTGTACCCCACTCTGCAGGGATGTTATATTTACGACGGTAGACAATGGCTCGGTCATTCATCCAAGATCCAAAAACTGCGCTCACTGCCCCGTCTAGCTGCTCCCACGGATCACTAGGAAAATCTTTGCCCGTGCGTTTTTTAACGAGCTTCATCATCCGGTCGATCACCACCTTGAGGTCGTCTGCAGAAAATTCTGTATCCTCCGCATCGACATTTCCCAACAGGTCTTTTTTCGCGTGTTCGATGACTACTTCGAACGGTTCGTGATCTTCGTGTGGAAGTTTTTGAACACCGAGCACGACATCGCCATACATTTGAATGAAGCGGCGGTAGCAGTCCCATGCGAAGCGGGGATTGCCGGTGGCTTTTTCGAGGGCAAGGACGGTTTCGTCATTTAATCCCAGGTTTAAAATAGTATCCATCATGCCCGGCATGGAATCGCGAGCACCCGATCTTACTGCCAGGAGAAGCGGAAAGTCCTTGGCGTTTCCAAACTTTGTGTCCATGACCTTTTCAATCTTTTTGATTCCTGCTTTAACCTGACCTTCAAGGGCAGCCGGGTAAGTGCGGTTATTTTCGTAATAAGCTGTGCAAACTTCGGTGGTGACGGTAAAGCCCGCAGGTACTGGGAGACCGATTCTATCCATTTCCGCGAGGTTTGCGCCTTTGCCGCCCAACAGGGCTTTCATTGAACCATTGCCGTCCGCTTTGCCTCCTCCCCAGGAGTAAACGTATTTGGGAGCTTTGGCTTTGCTTGCTTGCTTTTTACTGACTTTTTTAGCCATGTTATTGGAGAATTCTGTGGTTAAAGCGATTCTCTCAGAGGCACCCACCCCTTGAGAAAAGGCGCAATTGAACCAAAGGATTTTTTTCTGTCAATGGTTAAGGAAGTGCGCGAAACCTTATGTTTATGATAGGCAACTCGGGGGTTGCTGTTTTCCGATCAACCTGTTTCTTGGAACGTTTTTAAATGGAAGAAGATGAGAAAATCGTCCGCCATGAGGACGAAGATGTAGCCCTTCTCGAGGAGACGGTTCAGGAAGGCCATATGACCTTTCTTGAGCACTTGGATGAGTTAAGGGTGGTTCTCTTTAAGTCTGCTGCTGCGTTCCTGATCTCATTTATGCTGGTAGCAGCCTTCTTTCGTGATATTAATCGTCTCTTGCGTCTTCCGCTGGAACGGGCGATGGAAAACAATGGCGTAACTGAGGTGCTGGTTACGACTGGTCCATTTGGAATCTTCTCTTTCCTGTTGCAAATGGGCTTTTTGGTTGGGATGGGGTTATCCTCCCCTTTTATTTTATATTTTGCATCGTCCTTTATCGCCCCTGGGCTTAGCCAAAAGGAAAAGCGGGCCCTGTTACCCGGAGCCTTGGTAGCTTTGTTTTTGTTATGCCTCGGGTGTGTGTTCAGTTACTTTGTGTTAGTTCCGTCCGCCTTGAATGTTTCGATTTACTTGAATAATCTGATGGGGATCGATCTGATGTGGGCCGCTGATCGTTACATCAGTTTGTTGCTGTGGATGGTGCTTGGCGTTGGTTTGAGCTTCGAATTCCCACTCATAATTGCCATCCTTATTTACGTAGGCATACTTTCTTCAGAGCAGCTCAGATCCTTCCGTCGTTATGCGGTTGTGATCATTTTTGTCATGGCTGCGTTTATTACGCCAACTGCCGATCCTTTTACCCAATTGTTGATGGCCGGTCCCTTGGTATTACTTTATGAGCTTTCGATTTTTATGGGAAAATTTATCGAAAGACGAAAGCAAAAGGCGTATGAAGCTGAATTCGGCAGCTGGGACGAGGATGAAGATTCCGAAGACTAGGAGATAGGTGGGTGAAGAGTCAGGCGGAGGACGAACAACTGCGGTTTTTTATCTTTTATTCTTAAAATCGTTGTAGTCGTTCAGACAAACACGAAACATGTTTATACACAGATAAAAGGTGATTGTTAGAGCGATGGATGCAAATGCAGAACCGGCCCAGCCTAAGAGTTCCGTCTGTGCGGGAACATGGGGCCTAAGTATCCATGCAAAAAACAGAAATACCAAACCTGTCCAAATAAGATTTACTATGGGATTCCCGAAGTTGGCTGTCTTTTCTTCATACGAACTCACAGAGTTGAATGGGAATCATTTCTTTTGGATTGTCCACCCTTATTTACGTTTCCATACGAATTATAAGTAAAGAAAAAGACCGGTCAAAGCCGATCTTTTGATTAATTGGAATTTTTGAAAGTTACTTCTTTTTCTTAGCAGCTTTTTGGCTGCCTTTTTTCTGGATGCTTTTTTAGCAGGCATAGTTTTTCTTCATTTAGCGGTACGTATCAAGATATCGGATGCACAATTAATTTATTTCTCGAAAATATCGATTACCCCTTTCAAATTGTACAACACTATTGAATTTGATGACCTCAGCCTTTCGTAATTGTGGTGACCTGAAGCAATTAACACGCAGTTTATTCCCATAGCTTGAGCAACCTCCAGGTCATGTAATGTATCGCCGATAAAAAGAACTTGATTCTTTGATATGTTGTTTCTTTGTAGCCACTGTCTTCCCAGGTGTGTCTTATTATCGGCATAGTGATGGTCCAATCCCAAAACGGAATTGAAGTAATGCGCGATTTTGTGGTCTTTCAGCGCGTACTCCAAAGACTGCAATTGAGTCGCTGACAGTAAGCATTGCGGGATTTTTCTTTGTCTAAAATATTCCAATGCTGCAATGGCATCTGAATGAAGACTCAAGGATTGCCGCCCGTTTTCGTAACCCTCGATAAACTCCCGGCTTAGCTGCTCAAATGAGTCTTTTGCAAAATCAAATCCAATTCTTTGGTAATAATCCCTGACCGGGAAATTGAATGCTTCCTTGTAATCGTTGAGGTTCATTGCCGGAAGCGATCTTCGGGCTCGAATATCATTGATTAAAGTGACGCAGAGATCTACGTCATCCACAAGGGTTCCGTTCCAATCCCAAATAATGTTTCTTATTTGCCGGAAAAACTTCATGCTAAAACGGATCTGATCAATTGAGATGAAGGACCATAAAAGGGTTTTTTGATGGGCCGGATCAACGACGAAATATTTCTATGAACCATTTTTTAAACTGCTTAGAAACGTATCCAGGCAACTGCCGAAGTCCTTTGCGTTCTCAAAACACGGTGCGTGACCGGATCCCTTTATGACCTTGTGGGATGCATTAGGAAGTGTTCTGAGCATTTTATCAGCAATAGTTGTGAACTTTTTATCCTTTTTTCCTGTAACCAGCAAAGTAGGGAAATTGCACCGATGCAAATCTCCCCATGCACTGGGCATAGATCCTGTTCCAAGAATGGAGAGATAATGGGCAAGGGTTTGTGGATTGTTTCTTTGCCGGGACTCTAACATTTCGCCCAGGTATGGCAGGGGAATGTTTTGTTGTGATTTGATAAGGGGTTGGTTGAGCCAATACTCCAGAAACTTCGGGTAAGATTGAGTCCTAAGTTTATGTGCAAGTTTGGAGTCTTCCGTCCTCCGTTTGTTACGCTCCTTCTGATTCACAATGCCGGGAGTGCTTCCAATTAAAATAAGCGCTTCGATTATTTGGGGGAACTGCAATGCGAATTGTAGCGCGATCCGTCCTCCCATTGAATAACCGAGCAAGACAATCTTTTGTTTAGGCGCCTCGTTTTTCAGAAGTCTTTTCAGCATTGAGAGTGTTTGATCCCAGCTTGAACCTTCTTCTGGTTTATCGGTGAGATAATCCGGGAAGTCGGGAGCGACTATTTCTGAAAAGTTGCCCAAGTTATCCGCAACAATTTTAAAGTCACTTCCGTTGCCGAGAAATCCGTGAAGGGATATAATCTTTGGATAATTGAATTTACCTTTCCAGCGCTGAATAACACCGATCATTCAGGAACAGATTCCAGTAATCCAAGCGAAGGTAGATCAAAGGGTTTGGGGCAGGATGTCCGGCCCCCATATTGGCTTACGGATAGTCCGGCTACGGCGTTTGCCCAACACAAGCATCCGTAAAAGCTATGGTTGCTTGCAATTTCCAGAGCGAAAGCAGCATGAAAAATATCGCCGGCTCCAGTTGTATCTATTGCAAAGGCTTGTGCCGCTTCAATGTGTCCTTCTAGGCACTTGGGATCTTTCCAATATACGCCGGTTGGTCCATTGGTTATTGCCATGTAGGGTGCATTTGGTGAGAGACATTTTATCCAGTCCTCCGGGTTTTCCGATCCCGATGCATCTTTTGCAAAAGCATTGGATGCTATCAGGTAGGTTACCTTTTCGGACAGGTTTTTGGTTTCTTCCCGCCAGGATCCAGCGTCCAGAATGGAAGGTACGTTCGGATATTCCTGCAGAGCTTTCAAGGAAGCGGAATGTTCGTGTCCATCTACAAGTAAACAGGTCGGCTCGAATCCGCTTACATCCAAGTCATTCGTTTCCTTTCCATCTCTATAATTAATGATACTCCGGCTTCCCTCACCGTTTACCCAGATACTTGATACAGAAGTATCTGTATTGGAATTTAAGGTACGGGATACATTAACTCCGGCGGATTTCAAGTCATACAGGTGTTTTTGGCCGAAATGGTCTTTGCCGAATGAACCAACAAAGGCCGCTTTCCCTCCCCAAGAGGCGATGCAATAGGAAGCATTTGCGGCTGGGCCTCCGCCTTCGCTGATAAGTGTATGTGCATGGGTCTTTTCATCGGTTCTGGGAAAGCACTCCGTGTGAAAATTTAGATCCCAGCAGGCTTGGCCTATACACAAGAC
>CEVA01019150.1_pt1 | contig 12273 bp, 14 predicted proteins | sample 361521 | NCBI WGS metagenome assembly CEVA01 (sample SAMEA2622823, study PRJEB7988) | marine metagenome | isolation source: saline water (ENVO:00002010), including | reverse complement strand
CCGGGGGCTCGACATGGCGGCCCGCGAGTTTTTTCGCGCCTCCCTCGCGGTTAGCGGGTTCGATTCCCGCCGAGCACGTTAGAATGGCAACCGCTGGCCCAAAACCGAAGCCGACGGCACTAAAACTGTTAGAAGGCGAGACACGGACGGAGCGTCTCAACCGGTCCGAGCCGTCGTTTGGGAGGCCGGTTCCAGATCCTCCTCGGTGGCTCAAGAGGAAGGCTGCGCGCCAGAAGTGGGCAGAGCTATATCCCATATTTGAGCGGGCGGGGGTTTTTCAACGGAGCGACGTCGACGCGCTGGGCAAGTATTGCCAGCTCTGGGCAGTCGCCCAGGATCACACTTCTCTTAACGACCTAATAAAGAGTTCGCGCGAGCTCCGCCAGTATTGGGGCGAATTCGGCATGACGCCTTCTGCGCGGTCGCGGCTGGTGGCCGGCGACGGCGAAGGCGACGGCGGCGAGGATCTCGACTAGAGATGTATTTTGCGCGAGACGTCCAGGCTCCATCCCCGCGCGTGTCGGTGGGGGAGAAGATCGGCCTCGCCCTGTCGGGTGTTGTGATGAGTTGGGCGATGATGCCCCGCGAGATATTCGATGCCTTGCCCTTTTGGGTGTTTCAGGTGGCGGCCGGTCTTGGGATGGGCGTCTACTTAGGGGCGCGGCTTTCCCGGGCGATTATGCGACGGCTCAGACCCAAGGTGTTCGGCTGAGATGAGCTACGACCCGGCGAAGGACCCGACAGTCACACATCCGGTGCTTGCGCAGCGGGCCATTGACTGGTGGCCGCGTTACCTTCGTCACACAAAGGGCCGATGGGCAGGGGAGCCGTTCGAGCTTTTGCCCTGGCAGGCGCAAATCGTGGGCCGATTTTTTGGGACGCTTCGCGATGATGGTTCTCGGCAGTATAGGACCGTCTACCTCGAGGTGCCAAAAAAACAGGGGAAGAGCGAGCTGGGTGCTGGTTTCGCCTGTCGGCTGCTTTTCGCGGACGGGGAGCCAGGGGCCGAGATCTACTCAGCGGCGAGCGATCGCGAGCAAGCATCGATCGTCTTCAACGTTGCGGCGGAGATGATCGCGAGTAGTTCTGCGTTGGGTAAGCGTTGCAAAGTTGTGGCCAGCACACGGCGCGTAGTGCACGCGAACGGCGGGGTTTACCGAGTGCTGAGCAGTGACGCTCATAGTAAGCATGGCTACAACCCGCATGCCGTCATATTTGACGAGCTGCACACTCAGCCGAACCGTGAGCTATGGGACGTGCTGACCTTTGGTGCAGGAGATGCGCGGCGGCAGCCTGTCGTTTTGGCGCTTACGACTGCCGGCTATGATCGGCAGAGTGTTTGCTGGGAGGTGCACGAGTACGCGCGGCAGGTAATCACTGGGGCCGTCGACGACCCCTCGTTTCTGCCGATAATATACGGCGCGGACGACCAGGACGAGTGGACCGATCCCCAGGTCTGGGAAAAGGCGAACCCGTCGCTCCATGTCACAGTGGACATCGAGCGGGTGCGCGAGTCTTGCGCGCTAGCACAGCAGACACCAGCGCTACAAAATACGTTTCGCCGGCTGAGGCTCAACCAGTGGACAGAGCAAGAGGACCGGTGGCTGGATCTCCACGCTTGGAACGATAGCGCCGGGGAGGTGTTCGAGAACGACCTCCTCGGCGAGGCTTGCTATAGCGGATTGGACCTGTCGTCCACGATCGACCTGACAGCGATGGTGCACGTATTCCCGGACGACGAGGGCTGCTATGACGTTTTGGCGCGGTTTTGGATCCCCGAGGACGGGATCGAAGAACGGACGCGGAGAGATCAGGTGCCATATGCGCGTTTTGTCGAGGACGGGCTGGTGCGCACCACGCCAGGCTCTGCCATCGACTACGGGTTCGTCCTGGCCGACATCGAGGCCGATTTCGCACAATTCAACATGCTCGAGCTCGCGTTTGACCGGTGGGGCGCGCACCAGATCAGCAACCAGCTGATGGACTTGGGCCTTAATGTGGTTGAGTTCGGGCAAGGGTTCGCAAGCATGAACAGTCCGACACAGGAGCTCATGCGTCTGGTTCTGGCCAAACGCCTGAGGCATGGGGGTAACCCCGTGCTCGACTGGCAAGCCGATTGCATGTCAGTGAAGAGCGACCCGGCGGGCAATTTGAAGCCGTCAAAGCCAGACCGGCGGTCTTCGTCAAAGCGGATCGACGGGATGGTCGCGCTGATTATGGCAATTGACAGGGCCACGCGAGCGCAAGGCGCATCTATATACAACGAACGGGGGCTGTTGAGCGTATGAAGATGCCAATGATTGGGGCTGCGCTGGAGCGCTACCGCCTGGGCCGGAGCATCCAGCAGAGGGCGCATCCCTCGAGCGATGCTGCGCTGGTGAGAACGTTAGCAGGCGAGGCGTCGAGCGGCGTCGACGTCACGTACGATAACATGCTGAGCGTCAGTGCCGTCTGGGCAGCTGTCAACCTGATAGCGAATAGCGTGGCCCAGCTGCCGCTCATCCTCTATCGGAGGCTGGAGGGAGGCGTAGGGAGGGAGCGGGCCGTTGATCACCCGCTCTACCAGCTGCTCAAACTTCAGCCTCACAAAGAGGTCACGAGTTACCGCCTTCGGCAGACGATCCAGGGGCACGTGTGCACATGGGGCAACGGCTACGGGCACGTGGGCCGGGACCGCGGGGGGCGCGTGGTGGACATGCTGCCGCTCCGACCTGACCGAATGCGACTTGACCGGGACATCAACAACGACCTCGTCTATTGGTATCGGCCGACAGCGGGCGCGGCAGAAGTGCGGTTGTCTGCTGACGACGTTCTTCATATCCGGGGGCTCAGCTTCCAGGGTTTAGCAGGCATGAATCCGCAAGAGACGGGCCGCGAGGCAATCGGGTCTGCGATGGCTGCCGATCGCCAGGCTGCCGCCTTTTTCAAAAACGACTCGACGCCACGCGGAGTCTTGACCATTCAGCGTAGTTTCAACGACCAGGCGGCCCGAGATCGCCTGCGGCGGGAATTTGAGCGGACCTATGGCGGGCTCAGTAACAGCTCAAAAACAGCGATCCTCGAGGAGGGGATGGACTATCGCGCCATCGGACTGTCGCCACAAGTGACCCAGCTCCTGGAAAGCAGGAAATACTCCGTCGCGGACGTCGCGCGATTTTATCAGGTGCCCCCACACATGATCGGGGATCTCGATCGGGCGACGTTTTCGAACGTAGAGGAAATGGCCATCGAGTTTGTCCAGTATTCGATGATGCCGTGGCTGGTGGCCTGGCAACAGGAGCTCGATACTACGCTGCTCAGCGCCCGAGAGCGCGAGTCTCTATTTTTTGAGTTCAACGTCGACGCGCTGCTTAGGGGCACTCCAGAAAAGCGGGCGGCGTTTTACAACGCGGGCCGCCTGAACGGGTGGCTAAGTGGCGACGAGATTCGAGAGCGGGAAAACCTGAACCCGATCCCGGAAGGCAAGGGGGCTATTTTCTGGCAACCGCTCAACATGGTGCCACTCGGGGACACGTTCGCAAGCGTCGAGGATGACGACGACCAGGTGGGCGATGGCACAGATGATGTTGTGCCAGGCGATCCGCGGCCAAGGGCGGGCGCGGTCGTACAGGAGCAGCGGGGCCTACGTAGCGCGGCCAGCCGCGGGCGCATGGCGCGGAGTTTTCAGGGCGTCTATGCGGCAGCCATAGAGCGTGTTATTCGCCGGGAGCGTGCCGACGTGATGCGGGAGGCGGAAAAACAGCTGGTGCTGCGCGGGGCTGGCGAGTTCGACGCGTACCTGGACAGCTTCTACCAGCCGGGATCCTCGCTGGCCGAGCTGTTGGTGTCTGCCACCGACCCGATCTACGCCGAGATTTTCCGTGGTGTCCGAGCGGACGTTTTAGAGGAGCTCGGGATTGAGTCTGTCGACGAGGCGGCGTATAGCAAGGCCGTGGAGGACTACCGGGCGTTTTTCGTGGCCGACTACCTGAGTTCCTCTGCAGGCCAGATCCGCTCGATCATCAGGGGTGCACTGGAAGAAGGCGCCGATCCCCTTGTTCGCGTGGGGACGCGGTTTGAGGAATGGGGAGCCACTCGGCCGGCGAAGCTGTCCATTGAGGAGTGCTTTAGGGCCACCAATGCGCTATCGCTGGTCGCATATCGCGGCGCAGGGGTGCGGAGGCTGCGGTGGGTGACGGCCGGCGCGACGACCTGCCCGTACTGTAAGGAAATGAACGGTCGGGTTGTCGGGATCGATCAGGCTTTCAGGCCGGCAAACTCAGACCTCACCCCCGAGGGAGCGCGACCGCTGCACAGCTATCGAGCGGTCAAACATCCACCACTACACCAGAAGTGTGATTGTCAGATTGTTGCTGCATAGGAGGTGCGACAAATGGGAAAAAACAACGTAGAGCGCCGAGCTTTTCCGCTAACAGAGGTGCGGTCTTCGAGGAACAATGACGGGGGCCGCACGATCGAGGGCTACGCTGCCGTTTTCGGGGAATGGTCCGAGGACCTCGGCGGTTTTCGGGAGCGCATCCGGCCGGGGGCATTCAAGCGCACTTTGGACATGGGGGCCGATGTGCGCGCCCTGTTCAATCATGATCCCAACTTTCTACTCGGAAGGTCACGGAGCGGCACGCTGGAGATGAGCGAAGACGACACCGGTCTGAGGGTGTCGATCTCCCCGCCTGATACCGAATGGGCGAACGGCGTGGTCGAGTCGATTGATCGCGGGGACATCGACCAGATGAGCTTCGGCTTTCAGACGGTGCAGGACGAGTGGCTGGAAGACGAGACTCCCTCTCGGGAGCTGGTAGAGGTTAAGCTCTTTGACGTCAGCCCCGTTACGTACCCGGCCTACCCGCAGACCAGCGTGGGCATGCGCTCTCTATGCGAGAAGGCTGGAGTTGACACTAACAGACTTTCTGTTGTACTCGTTAAGGCAGACAGAGGCATTGACTTGTCCGATGGGGATCGGTCAATCCTGGCAGCCTACATAGAGAGGCTGTCCGCCTACCTGCCGACAGCGACCGACGGCGACCCGTTCCAGGTGGAGCACTCGCCAGAGGGCAACGATCGGAGCGACGAGCCGGAAAGCTGGGTTCGTTTCCATCGAAGCCGTCTGGATTTGGTAGAGCTCACACATGGGGGGTCCCGTGGGGACTAACGTTAAAGAATTGCACGAACAGCTCGGTCGGCTGGTAAAGGCTAACCGGTCGGAGCTGGACGCTATCGCCGCCTCAGGAGAGCTTGACGGCGAGGCGAAGGAGAAGCAGGAGCGCCGCTGGTCGGAGATCGACGCGCTCGAGCACCAGATCGCATCGCACGAGCGCCAGGAGCGCATCGAGCAGGAGATGGCCGAGCGCCAGGGCCCAGACCTTCGGGATGCGGCGCCAGAGGCCGGAGCAGCTGAGGGCGGCGAGACTGCCGAGCACCGGGAACAGGCCGAGCGCGTCAAGGCGTATCGGCACTATCTGAGGACCGGCGAGGCTCGCGCGCTTCAGGCGGACGCGTCCGAGGCGGGCGGCTATACCGTGCCCGCGAGCATGGCTGACGGAATAATTCGGGCGCTGGACGACCAGCTCTGGATCCGCCAGCTGTCGAGCACTACGCAGCTTACCAGTGGCGATTCCTTGGGCATGGCCAGCTTGGACGCCGACCCCGAGGACGGCACCTGGTCTCCAGAAGTGGTCGAGGTCGATGAAGACACGGCCATGGACTTCGGGAAACGGACTCTCACTCCGCACTTGCTCGCCAAGCGAATCAAGGTTTCCCGCAAGCTTCTGCGCGCAAGCGCGATTGGGATCGACTCGCTGGTCCAAGAGCGGCTCGCCTACAAGTTCGGTGTCACTCAAGAGAAGGCTTTTCTTACTGGTAGCGGTGCGCAGCAGCCACTGGGCATTTTCACTGCCAGCGCTGACGGCATCTCGACCAGTCGAGACGTGGCTATCAGTGCCAGCGGCACTACTACGGCGCCGACCGCGAATGAGGTGATCGACGTCCGCTACTCGCTGAAGGAGTCATACGTTCCCAATGCTACATGGGTATTTCACAGGGACGTGCTTGCTGCGATGCGAAAGCTGCGGGACGACAACAATCAGTACCTGTGGCAGCCTGGCTTGGCGGCCGGCACGCCGGGGACGCTTCTCGACATCCCGTACAGGGTGTCGGAATATGCGCCCAACACGCTCACGGCGAGCCAGTACATCGCTGTGATCGGCGATTTTCGCTACTACCAGATCGTCGACGCACTGAACATGGAAATACAGGTCGTTGACCAGCTGTACGCGGCGAACAACCAGATCGGCTACATTGGCCGGGCTGAGACTGACGCAATGCCGGTGCTGGCTGAGGCGTTCGTTCGGGGCCAGCTGGCCGCGAGCTAAGGGAAAAAAATATGGGAGAGCTAAGCAAAGACATTATCACCGCCCAGGTCGCGAATCTGACCACGGCTGGAACCAGTGCTCACAACTCGTCTGTCGTGGACATGAGCGGCGCGGAGGGCGTGCGGTTCGTTGTGCCGATCACTGCGGCGCTTGCGACTTCGGTGGTTACCGCGCAGGCATACGAGGGGGCTACCACGGCGGCATTCAACGCTACCAGTGGAACAGCCACCATAACTGCCACTACTGACACCTCCGGAAATAACACCGTGATGGTGGTCGACGTGTACAAGCCGAACGATCGGTACGTACAGCTAAGGACTACTCGGGCGACTGCTAATGCGACGCTCGGTGCCATAGTGGCTGAGAAATACGGCATTGCGAAGACGCCGGTTGCGCAAGATTCGAGCGTGATCGCGTCGAGCATCGCGGTATCGCCTACGACCTAAGCCGCGAGGCTTAGCAAGAACATGGCCGGGGGGCTGCGGCTCTCCGGCCAGTTCTGGGCGTTTCAGAGGGACAGCGTGGAAGCAGCAGTAGCCGAGGTGGCGTTTTCTGGACACCTAGAAAACGGCCACAGACCGCCTAAGACGAAGCGCAGCACGGTTGCGATCGTTGGCTTTGCGCCAAGTTCGATGATGCTCGCCCCATATGACGACCCGGCGGTCGAAATCTGGGGCATTAATGAGCTGTATTTGAGAGCGCCGCGCATTGATCGCCTGTTCGAGCTCCACGAATATAAGTATCTGACGAAGAAGCAGAGAAACCCGCACCACTTGGAGTGGTTGCGGCAGGCGACGGTCCCCATCTACACGTTTAAGCGCTATAGGGATATCCCTACGAGCATCCCGTTTCCGTTCACCCAGCTGACGAACAGATTCAACTCTAAATATTTCACCAACACCATTTCCTGGCTGATTGCGTTTGCGATTGTCGAGGGCTTTCAGCGCATAGAGCTTTGGGGCGTCGACATGGCAATGGTCGAGGAGTATGGGTCTCAGCGGCCTTCTTGCGAGTACTGGGTGGGGATGGCTCGAGGGATGGGGATTGACGTTTTCGTCCCGGACGAGAGCAATCTTCTTAAGAGCTGGCATCTTTACGGGAAAGAAGAAGCCGCGACGAGCGAGATGAGGACCAAGATGCAGGCGCGGAAAAGCGAGCTGCTCCAGAAGTTGAAGCAGGTACAGGACCAGCGCGACACACTTACGCTTCAAGAGCACACAATCAGCGGGAACCTCTCAGAGGTCGACTACATCATCAAGACGTTTGTTCCAGAGGGGGGAGAGTGAAACGGGTACGGATGCGAAGCAACTATGCGGGGCCGGCTGGGTCCTGTAGCGCGGGGGGCGAAATTAACCTTCCCGACGCAGAGGCCAAAGGCCTCATCGAGGGCGGCTATGCAACAGAAATCGCTGCTGCGGTAAAGCCTGCCCCGAAAGCGCGGAAGCCTAAGGCGAAGGCCGAGACGGCGACGGCAGAGCCGGCTGTCGAGCGTGCCGATGCGCCACCAGCTCGCCGACGGAAGCCCAAGCCGGAGGGGGGAGCAGATGAGAGTCTGCCTGAATCCTAAATGTGGCGAGCGGTACGACAGCGACAAGCAGACTGTGTGCCGTTTGTGTGGGAATCTGACTGATGAGCACAAGCCTCGACAGCGCAAACAACCTCAGCAGCCTAAGCCTCACCAAGGAAGCGATCAACGAGGCAGCGGCGACGACGACATACGACAGCCAGATCAGGCGGCTGATTGACAGCGTATCGCACGAATTCAACACGAAAACCGGTCGACGGCTAAAAAAGCGCTCTTTGACCGAGTATTTCGACGGAAACGGCGAGGGCTCCGTGACGCTCAGCGAGTACCCGATTCGATCCTCGACGACCGGTATCGAGGTATACGTGGTGGACGCGAGAACGAGCTTTTCGTCTGACACAGATTTCTCGTCAGGTACCAAAAAAGCAGCCGCTGACGTAGATATTCGCGAAAACGAGGGCCAGGTATACCTGAGGAATTCGGTATTCACTCGCGGCGCTCAGAATGTGAAGGTTGTCTATGCTGCCGGATACTCGACCACCACGAGCTCGACGGATCCGGAGCGCATCCCCTTTGATCTCCAAGAGGCGGTGCACGAGTCCATACATTTGCGATGGCAGCGAAACAAGGGGAACAGGGTTGATCTGCGGGCGCAAGCCACGGAGAACCAGAGCGAGACATACCTAATCGAGGAGTCGCCGTACCAAATACGGGACACGATCGCGCGCTACAGAGACAGCCGGTTTGCGTAGGAAACACACGCCAGAGTCGATTGAGCGCAAGTTCAAAAAATTCGCCGCAGAGCTGCCAAGAGCGGCGGCCGCCGAGATGAAGAGCGCCACGAGACTCGTCAAGCGCCAGGCGCAACAGCGGCACCTGTCGGGGCCGAGGATGGCGGTGGGCATGGGCTCACAGGCCAATCCCACAATCGACAGCAAAGGATCGTTGCGCAACTCTCTGCGCACCCATGTGCGGAGGCGTGGCGGCACGATCGTTGCGCAAGTCGAGGCGCGGCACGGACTGGCGAACATCTTGCACAACGGCGGCACGCAAGTTGCAAAGCGAGGGAAGGCCTTTGTCTTTGAGGTTCTTGGGCGCCGCGTCGTGACCGACAGGGTGCGAATGCCGGCGAGGCCGTTCTTGAGGGCTGCCCATCGGAAAAAGCGTCGCGAGATCGCCAAGGGCATGCTCGCTGCAATGAAGAGGCGGTATGTCCGAGCGTAAGACCGTGTTCGATGCGGTAGTCACCGAGCTCGAGGGCCTGGCTGGCATTGGCAAGGTCACGCGTAACCAGGAAACGTTTACGGCGTGCGCCGGGGCGGACCTTCCCGCTCTATACGTCGAAAACAGCGTCGTTTCTCGCGACTATTTGGCCTTCCCCGACGCCTCGAAAGACGACACGGAGGCGCTGATGGAGGTCGAAATTCGGGGCCGTGTCTTTCAGATCAACGACGCGGTCGAGGCGCCCTTGGATTCACTGTTGGACGGCGTCGAGACTGCCCTGATGAGTAGCACCTCTATCAACGCGGTGGTGGCCGCCATACATCCACCGACAGATGCGCCGGACATAGAGGCGGCCGACAATTTTGGCGAGTTCTCGACCACATATGCGATCAGTTATTTCTACAACCACAAAAACCCATAGGAGGGGATATTCATGGCTTACGTGACGGGGAAAGACGGCAAGGTGACGGTTGGCGCAAACGCGCTGCCGGTGGACTCTTGGTCTCTTACGAGGACCAGGAGCGTGGCAGACGTTACGGCGTTTGGCTCGAGTTTTGTGGACCGGCTGCCCACCATTAAGGACTGGTCGGTCAGCATTGGCGGCACTTTCAACACGACCAATGCCGTGCAGTTGAGCGCGCGCGATCAGCTGGAGGACGGCGCCGCTGCCGATCTGGCGATCGAGCTCCGCACCACGAGCTCGACGGCTGGCGCCAAATTCACCGGCAATGTGGTGGTCACCGGCGATGTTGTGACGAGCGCGGTGGCCGACAAGGTCAGCTGGAGTCTCGACGGGCAGGGCAACGGGGCGATCGCCTGGGTGCCGGCCACCTAACATGCGGATAGTCCTCGACACCGAGCAGGACTATACGCCGGAGTGGGAGGGCAACCGGGAGGAATCCGAGCCGGTGGTTTTCCGGCTGCGATATCTGACCACGGCAGAGCGGCAGCGGTTTTCGGGGTTGAAGGCCGCGGCATCTCTGATCTCGATGGGCGCCAACGGCTCGAGCTCGGTTTCCCCAAACGTCGAGATCGATTTTGAGGGCATGTTCAAGGCCGGAGTGGTTGGCATTTCGGGCTTGAACGTTCGACGGCGAGGCAAAGACACCGACGACGCCATCACTACGCCGGCGGCATTCCTGGAACTGCCAAGTTTCGACGGGCTGTTCTGGGAGGTGGTGCTGGAGATCCAGCGAGCCAACGCGAGGCAAGACCCGGGAAACTAAGGGCCGCCTATCATTTGATTAGAGACGGATCGAGCGAGCGCCACGCCAGGCAGCAGATGCTGGAGCTGGCGGCGCAAGATCCGAAGCGGGAGCGGCTGATAGGCGGACGCCACGTACTAACACAAGCGGAGATTGCGGAGATTCTGCGCCCCGGCGGCGGACTTGAAGAGATGTGGGAGTGTTTCGAATTGCTGCGGCGCTTCAGGCTTTTTGGTCTGCCTTTTGCCGGCGGGTGGGCTGACCAGCCCGCGGTCGTGGTTGATGTTCTAGAGACGCTCCTGCTGGAAGAGAGCGCGACAGTATCAGCATCAGCGTCGACAGCGTCGGCACGATAGAGGGACGGTGAACTAATGCCAGCTACGCGAGACAGCGTTGTACTAGAAATCCTCGCAGAGACCAAAAGCGCCGTTGGCGGTCTGGCCAATCTCGTTAAATCGCTAGGTCTCGTGACCGTGGCCACCAAGGCGATGCAGGCGGCCATTGAACAAGCTCGCGAGACGGCCGTTTTCAACCAACAAGCCGAAGCTTTCGACAACCTGGCATCAAGAGCCGGGCAGAGCAGCCAGCAGATTCTCTCTGCAATGAAGGAAGCGAGCGCGGGGACCATCGGCGAGATGGAGCTGATGAGGGCCGCGTCCCAAGCCTCGCTACTGGGCATTGGTTTCGAGGAGATGCCGCAGCTCCTGGAGATTGCCCGCGCAAGTGCTCGAGCGACTGGCCAGGATATGGCCTTTATGTTCGACTCTATCGTTACCGGCATTGGGCGTTCCTCGCCATTGATTCTGGACAACCTAGGAATCGTGGTAAAGCTGGGACGCGTAAATTCTGACTACGCGCGGAGCCTCGGCAAGACAGCTGAAGAGCTAACCTCAGTAGAGCAAAAACAGGCACTTTTGAACGCGGTGCTGGCCTCTGGTGCAGACATCATCTCCGATGTCGGCGCCGGCATGGAAGACGTGACCGACGTGGAGCGCTGGCAACGTCTGAGCGCGGCGGTCGACGACTTTAGGACGGAGAGCGGCCAGGCGCTACAGGAAATCTTCCGGCCGATTTTAGAGCTAGGCGCAGACGTGCTATCCGAAACAGCCAATAGGATGAGATCGCAGCGGCTGGCGGCGTCTTTCCTGGATACCATCGAAAGGGACGTTCGGGCGCTGACCCGGATGTCAATCGGGCAGCTTGAGAGCTTCGCTCGGGCATTCGAAAACGAGCTGGCGCGGTTCAAAGACATGGAGGCTCTCAAAGGTTTTGTGCCTGGTGCGTCAGAGGAGACGGTAGAAAGATATACAGCCGCCCTTGATGATCTTCGCGAGCGCATCGAGGAGGTCCGCGAGGCTAACGAAGGGCTCGTCGAGGCAGGGGAAGAGGCCGAAGCGGTAGCAACCAGGCAGGAATCGCGAGCCAATGAGCAAGTACGGCTCCACAAATTGGCGGCGAAGGTCATCGACGAGGAGCGCTCAGAGATAGAGCTTCTTACTGCGCAAATCGAAGAGCTGTTATCGGTCGAGCATGGCGGAGAATTTGCGAAGGATGTCGAGCAGGCGGTCGACATCCTACAGGGCAGGATCGACGACCTGTTCGATGCAGAGGCTCTCGAGCCATTCATCGACGCTTGGGACTTTGCCAGGCAGACCATCGATGCGGCTCGAACGCCAGTTGAGCGGCTTGAAACGGACCTTCGCGAACTGCGCATGGCGGCAAAGGCGGCGGGCAAGGCTGGACACGAAAGCTTCGACGATTTAATGGCCGCGGCAGTGCTGCTCAGTGCTGAGCTCGAAGAGCTGGTCGCTTGGGATGCAAGCATGGACTCTAGCGGGCTGCTTGTCCTAAAAAAGGGGTTGGAGGACGCGGGGAAACAGGCGAAGGAGTCCGCCAAGGACCTGGCCGCGTTTGAGCTTGCCGTCGTGGACTCTATGGGCGAGAGCATGCG
>CEVA01027658.1_pt1 | contig 12286 bp, 10 predicted proteins | sample 361521 | NCBI WGS metagenome assembly CEVA01 (sample SAMEA2622823, study PRJEB7988) | marine metagenome | isolation source: saline water (ENVO:00002010), including | reverse complement strand
GGAGAACATTTACCTCCATGGCAAAACAATCGGAATAATAGGTACAGGAAACATCGGAACAGAACTTGCGAAACTGTCAAAATCTGTTGGGATGAAAGTCGTTGCATGGACATTCAATCCGTCAGAGTCAAAGTCACGTGAAATCGGAATATCTTACGTTGGGCTGGATGAACTCCTGGCTATCTCAGATGTTATAAGCCTCAATGTTAGATTATCCAAAGAGACCCACAAGCTGATAGGAAAGCGGGAATTCAAATCAATGAAGCAGGGAGCTATTTTGATAAACGGCGGACGCGGTGATCTAGTTGATACTGATGCCCTAGTCAATTCACTTAATTCAAATCATCTTGCGGGGGCCGGACTTGACGTATTCGATACCGAACCTCTTCCTGCTAATCACCCAATACTTTTGTGTGACCAAGTAGTCCTGACCCCCCATATGGCTGATCAAACTCCAGAGGGAATGGAACTCTTGAATGAAGGGGCTGTAGATAATGTACTAAGGTTTCTAGAAGGTCGTCCTCAAAATATAGTTTAGTTAAATTTTAATATGAGCTATAGGATTTTATCAGTATAAAATCAATACCCGTTTTTCTTAATCAAGAATCTATTTTGCAGATTTTCTGGAATGATTACATAGCTATTCTCACCAGTTCCGACACTACACAAAGTTGATGAGTCGAATTCAAATTTAAATGATTCGATACTAGTGGGTGTATAATGTATGGTAATTCAAGCAAGGTAAGAGGAAATTTGACCGAACCAAACGTTGCAATATTAATAGATTACGAAAACGTAGGCCTTGACAGTATCCAGTATCTACTAGATCAGATATCTGATGTAGGGAGGATTACCATTAAACGTGCCTACGCAGATTGGTCTACACAAAGAAATAGAAGAGACCAACTGTTAGAGCTTGGAATTGAAGCAATCCATCACTTCCGATCTACCAAGTCCGGCAAGAATTCGAGTGACATAAGACTTGTTATAGACGCCATCGACCTTAGGCACACTTCAGATGTTGATACTTTTGTTATTGCATCTTCAGACAGCGATTTCGTGCCTCTTGTCATGTACTTAAGAGCTGCTGGGAAATCAGTCATGGCCGCAGGCAGGCGTGAAATCACTTCTGAGACTCTAGTAAAATCATGTGATAGATATATTTTTCTTAGCGACGCTAAGACCCCTCCACCTGATCAAAATCAGCCTGATCAAAATCAGCAGCCTGTAGTATCTTCACATCGTTCTTTGGTCGCGAGAGCCGTAGAATCATCGGCAGATGAGAATGGTCACGTCGTGGGTGCAAAGTTGTTCCAAACAATGCGTCGGATTGATCCAAGTTTCAATTTCAAAACTCTAGGATACAGAACATTCGGCCAATTCCTACAAGACGCTCAGGAAGTACGAGTCACTCAAAACCAAGGAGAGGACGTAGTAGTACAACTAAGCCAAATTGGCAATCAAGACAAGGATTCCGAATTGACATTGGATCAGGAACGGGAAATTGATGCTGCGTGGGAAAAACGGGGAGGTGAGAAAATCTCCTCCCAAGGTGCAGCCGCAGACGTTGTACGAGTTTTTGGAGTAACCAGCCTTAAATCAGCTGGATTTAAATCAATTGAGAAACTACTTTATGCCAGCCGACTGCTTAAAGCACGTTGGAAACGCGATGGAAATGCTGTACATCGGCGCTAGTTCTAATATAAAAGTGAACTTTCAGTGCTGCTCGCGATAGACATTGGAAATACAAACATCACTTTGGGTGTGTTTACCAACGTCGGGCTGGCCGCTAAATGGCGTATAGCGACCGACGAAGGCAAACAATCAGACGAATATGCCATGATGGTCGACCAACTTCTTCCGTACAAAGGTGTTTCCCCAAGCGATATCGAAGCAGTATCTATCTGCAGCGTAGTGCCCCCGCTTAATCCAACTTTTGAAGAATTATGTACAGATTATTTCAAAATCCAACCATTGGTAGTAGGGAGAGGCACTAAAACAGGAGTTAAAATACTTTACGACAATCCTAAAGATGTGGGATCTGATCGAATAGTGGATGCTGCTGCTGCCCTAAAACTCTACGGAGGCCCCTTAATAATCGTAGACATGGGAACAGCTATGGTCTTTGATGCAATTACGAGTGATGGGAACTATCTTGGAGGGGCAATCGCGCCCGGCATTGGAATTGCTGCTGATTCACTATTTCATAACACTTCATTGTTAAGAAGAGTTGATCTATCAAAACCTCCAGAAGCAATCGGTCGCAACACCGAACATGCTATCCAATCAGGATTGGTTTTAGGTACAGTTGAAATGATTAAAGGAATGGTCACTAGATTCGACAAAGAACTTGGCGGCGGATCAAAAGTAATCGGTACTGGAGGGATGACCCCAATAATCCAAAGTGAAATTGATATCTTTGATCATATAAACGAAGACTTGACATTGGTCGGGCTGAAACTGATTTATGAAATGAATTAATTTGGGCAATCAGTTAACTATGAAGTTGTGTCAAAGTCGTATAATCAAGATAGTACTCTTGAGTTAAGAAGGCAAAGGCTGAGTAAATGAGTGATCCTATTGTTGGCAAAAATATTACCCTTTGCGTCACGGGAAGTATTGCCTGCTACAAATCCATAGATATAGCGAGTAAACTTGTCCAAGCTGGCGCTCAAGTGGAAGTGGTGATGACCGAAAATGCAACAAAATTTCTAAACCCGATAACTTTTAGCGGCATTACTCACAAATCAGTTGTTACCAGTCTCTTTGATCCGCAATCAGAACTAAGTATGGACCACGTCGCTCTAGCGAAGCGTTCAGATATAATTATAGTAGCACCAGCGACTGCAAACATTATTGCTGAAGCTGCAAATGGATTCTCCAGCAATGCTGTCTCAGCAACTTTACTGGCAACCAATGCTCCGGTCATGTTCGCACCCGCCATGGATGCTCATATGTACGATAACAATGCAACTCAAGAGAACGTCCATAAGCTAAAATCGCGCGGAATAACATTTATTGGACCCTCATCAGGTAGACTAGCTTCAGGATTATCTGGTACTGGTCGTATGGCCGAAACCTACGAAATCATTGACTACGCACGAATCGTCCTTGGTCAGAATGGAGACCTCTCAAATAAAAAACTTGTTGTTACCGCTGGAGGAACTCAAGAGCCTATAGATCCTGTGAGAGTTATTACTAATCGATCTTCAGGGAAAATGGGTTTTAGAATCGCTGAAGCCGCTCGAGACAGAGGCGCGGATGTGTACCTGATATCCGGTCCTTCCTCATTGAAGCGCCCGACTGGCGTCACCTTCATATCTGTAACAACTGCCAAAGAAATGGGTGACGCAACCGTTGAAGCATGTGATAATGCAGACATTCTAATTATGGCTGCGGCAGTTTCAGACTGGCGTCCATCAAAACCATCCGAGCAGAAATTCAAGAAAGGTACTACGGAAACGTGGACGCTTGATATGTCACGCAACTCTGACATAGTTGCCAGCATAAGAAATGATTTGATAAAAATCGCTTTTGCAGCTGAAACTGAAAATGTTATTGAGAACGCTCACTCCAAGTTAGTCTCTAAAGGTGTGGATATGGTCGTCGCAAATGATGTGGCGACTGAACCAAATGTCTTTGGATCTGACAACAACAGCGTTACAATTTTGGAGAAAAACGGTACCGTCACGGAACTTGGAACAACCTCCAAATACAACATCGGACACAGTATTTTAGACAAAATAATACCATTGCTTTAAACCTTTGTTGGCAATATTCAACCCCTCCCCTAGGAGTTCAAGCTATGGGCCACAACTCTGAGTTTGCAATAAAAGCCGGACGCGTTTTTTGCTCTGAAACAGGCATCAATGGATCAGGGTCTGTGCTAATCAAAGGCAACAAAATAGAATCTGCCGGCCCAGATTTAAAAATCAATTCTTCGACGTCAATAATTGATTTCCCCAATTGCTTGATAATTCCCGGTCTCATTGACATGCACGCTCATCCATCGCCATCTAATTGGAAATACGGTATGGACCCTGATATGGAAGTCTTACCTCGAGGAACAACAACAATTCTCTCCCAAGGAGATGCGGGCGCGAAAGTATGGGACCAGTATTTGGAAGATGTGATTTTTGCATCTGAAACCAGAATACTTATGGCCATAAGTCTATCAGTGCAAGGCGAATCCGAACACAGACCGGCGTTGGGATGTCTAGAAGACATAGACACAAATCGATGTGTCAACACAATACTCAGAGGCGGAGCACATATTTGGGGTATTTCGATCAATCTCAATCCTGGAGTAACCGGAACAAATGACCCTAAGCAGATCATGAGTAAATCACTGGATACAGCTGAACGAACTGGTAAACCACTATTGTTCGGTGCCAGAATAGAAACGGATGAATGGCCACTCGGAGACCAATTAGATATGCTACGTCCGAATGATGTTGTGACATACTGCTTCCGCAACAACAAACAGAGTATCGTCAATGATGGACACGTAATTGATGCTGCATGGAGAGCTAGAGACAGAGGTGTGTTGTTCGATATTGGTCATGGCATGGCTTCATTCGATTTTTCAATAGCTGAGGCCGCAATTTCAGAGGATTTCATACCTGACACAATATCTACTGACTTCTATAAACGCCACATTAATTCATCTCCAAGGCATGACCTGCCCCGTACAATGTCCAAATTACTCGCCGCAGGAATGCACGAAACAGACGTGTTTGAGAGAGTTACTTCTAGACCCGCTCAGGCTATTGGTATGCGAGGCAAGATTGGAACACTAGCTTCTGGCTCTTGTGCTGATTTGGCGGTTTTACAATGGAATACGACAGATGAACCATTGGTGGACGTTAGCGGGAATAGTCGTCAAGGTGGTTATTGGGAACCTGTCGCTACGGTGCGAAACGGAAAATTAATCTACACAGATAAACATTAAATGTCCGAGTGAAAAAAATAATTTCCAGTGACTTCCGAGTACTTGTTGACATCACCCACACCTCAGACTTACACTTTTCTGAAACTTCATATTTGTAAAAGCTGAGAATAGGAATAGTACGCTCCATGCTAGGTTTAAGAGAGTCGGAGACGGTGTGATCCCGACACCTATGCAGGAGTTGAATGGACCTAGGAGCTGCCAACCGAACATCGCAAGATTTGGATAAGTAGGCTTGGCCGGGTTTGGCACCGTTATCATGCTTGGGATGGTTTAAGGAATATTCTTCAACTGTCCTGCTGAGATTCTACTGGATATTACCAGTGGTTAATTAGGGTGGCACCGCGGTATTTACCCGTCCCTTTGTGGACGGGTTTTTTTGTAATTTGTTAGTTCGGAAATGAGAGGATTAATGAACACTCACTTAGAAACAAATGTTGGCGCAACTACTGGAGGCCTAAAACGAGTCTTTAGCGGCATCCAGCCATCAGGGGCTGTTCATCTTGGGAATTATCTTGGAGCAATCAAGGGCTGGATTGACCGACAAGAGCAAAAAGAAAATTTCTTTTGCATTGTTGATTTGCATGCAATTACAGTTATGCAGGATCCCAAAATACTTATGGAACAAACTCGCTCTTTGTCAGCATTGCTTCTGGCAGCCGGGCTGGACCCAGCAAAAAGTACACTCTTCATACAAAGTCACGTATCAACTCATGCAGAGGCGTGTTGGATATTAAACTGTATGACACCATTGGGTTGGCTGGAACGTATGACCCAATACAAAGACAAATCTACGAAGCAAGAAAGTGTTTTAACTGGACTAATAGATTACCCAGTCCTTATGGCTGGAGACATCCTCCTATACAGTGCAAACGAAGTACCTGTAGGTGACGACCAGCGTCAGCATGTGGAATTAGCTCGAGACATAGCACAAAGGTTTAATCATCACTTTGGTGAAACTTTTGTTGTCCCTGAGGCAGTTATTCCGGAAACCGGTTCCCGCATTATGGGACTGGACGATCCAACTGTGAAAATGTCCAAAAGTGAATCTGATAATCAAGGCCATTCGATCCGACTGTTAGATTCAGCGTCCGACATAGAACGAAGCATTAAACGTTCCGTTACTGACTCGGGAAATGAGATAAGGTTTTCAGCAGACCCAAGTAAAGCTGGGATAAACAATTTACTTGAAATTTATAAAGGTATTTCCGGGAAATCTGAATCAGAAGTAGAATCAGATTTTAGAGACGCTAGGGGGTATGGAGATTTAAAGTCTAGAGTCGCAGAATCTGTTATTTCAGCTGTTGAACCAATACAACATCGCTACAACCAACTTATTAAAGACGTTACCGAACTGGACAAATTAATGTCCATTGGTGCTGAGAGGGCAAAAAACGTTTCCAATCCCAAGCTTGACGAAATGAAACAACGTGTAGGCCTGACTCTACCAAATTCGTTGTGAATACTTTTGTTACCAAAATGAACACTATAAGGGATAAAGATGACTAATAACTATCATCCAAATCTTGAAGACATGAATGGTTTGAAGGACCAAGGTAATCTAGTACCTGTCTTTCGAGAAATCGATGCTGGTGATGACACCCCAGTGTCCGCATATTTGAAAGTCACTAAAGGGACTTACTCATTTTTACTGGAGAGCGTAGAAGGCACTGACCAAGTAGCAAGATTCAGCCTTATAGGCACCGAACCGGAAGAGATATTCATCACTGGACCTGCACATAAAGATGGATTAGTGGATCCATTAATTAACATTGAAAAATATATGGACCAATTCAAAATCATCCCCTTCTCGGATGGGCAAAGATTCAACGGAGGAGCAGTCGGATACATATCTTACGATGCAGCTGGTTATTTTGAAAAACTACCCTCCAACAATACTGATCCTTTAGAATTGCCCGAGTCCATTTTCATGATGACCTTCACGTTCCTGATATTTGACCATGTCAGGAAAAAAATAAGAGTGGTCAGCCACGCCCGCCTGGATCGTAATATTGAATATGAATACGCCGAAGCTACTGATCGAATAGACCAAATCATAGAAAGACTACAATCTAATGATTTTCGCGAGAATAGAATCAATAAACCTCTATCCATTGGCAGACAAGTCACTGCAAGCATGACAAAGGATCAATTTGAAAAAATCGTCAATGAAACAAAAAAATACATTCAGTCAGGTGACATAATCCAAGCTGTAATATCAAGAAGGTTGGCCCGACAAACATCCGCTGACCCATTCGATATATACACAGCTCTGAGGGCTATTAACCCATCTCCATATATGTATTATCTTGATTTAAATGGATTTCAGATTGTTGGCGCTTCTCCAGAATTACTGGTACAAGTTGATAATGGAATGATATCTACTCACCCGATAGCTGGTACTTTACCCAGAGGTGAAACCCCAGAAGAAGACATTCTCCAAGAAGAAAAATTGCTCAATGACCAAAAAGAAAGAGCCGAACATGTGATGTTGTTGGATTTAGGGAGAAATGACATAGGTCGAGTCAGCAAACCAGGGACAGTTTCAGTTACTCAAATGATGGACATCGAAAAATACTCTCACGTTATGCACATAGTTTCACATGTTACCGGCAAACTCGATGAACCGTACAACAGTTTTGATGCCTTGAGAGCATGTTTCCCGGCCGGAACTTTGTCTGGTGCACCCAAAATTAGGGCGATGGAAATAATTTCGGATCTTGAACCTCACAAACGTGGCCCATATGGAGGAGCAGTTGGTTATTTTGATCTGTCAGGTAACATGGATACTGCAATAACGATTAGAACAATGATCATGAAAGATGGCGTAGCCTACACCCAATCAGGTGGAGGAATAGTATTTGACAGCAAGCCTGAAAATGAATATCAAGAAACTCTTCATAAATCTTCGGCAATACTCCGAGCCATCGATATGGCAGAGAAAATGCAGGGAGGGTAATTCTAGCCACATGTCAGATACTAAAACATGTATGATGTCGGGAATTCAATACACAAAACTTATGTCAAATAATACCCACGCTAACCAATACTGGAAAGATGCTAGACATGATACTTCTTATTGATAACTACGATAGTTTTACTTACAACCTTTACCAGTATTTATGTGAACTAGGTGCTGAGGTGCACGTAGTTCGTAATGATGAAACCACGTTATCTGAAATATCTGAAATTGACCCCGAAAAAATAGTGGTCTCTCCAGGGCCTTGCACACCCCAAAAAGCAGGTATTTCTAGTAATGCGATCCGTCATTTTGGCCCGTACAAACCGATTCTTGGGGTTTGTCTAGGTCATCAATGCATAGGGCACGCTTACGGTGGCACCGTCGATCGAGCAAATGAGATTGTTCACGGCAAAACCTCACTGATATACCATAACGGCACCGGTTTGTTCCAAGGAATACCCAATCCTTTCGAAGCAACCAGATACCATTCCCTGGTTATTTACGAAGAAGACTTGCCAAAAGATCTCAGCGTGACCGCAAGGACTGATACAGGTATCATTATGGGAGTTAAACACAAGATTCACGCTACAGAAGGAATTCAATTTCATCCAGAATCAATAATGACTAAATACGGGAAAAATATATTGAAAAATTTCATAGATATGTAGGGAGCTTCAAAAATGTTTGATGTATTGATATTAGGCGGGACAGTTGTAGACGGAAGTGGCGCCCCAAATTACCAGGCTGATATAGGAATCAAGGGCGAAAGTATATCCGCACTAGGTAATCTTGCACATTCAGAAGCCAAAAGAGTTATTAATGCTGCTGGGCTTATTGTCTCACCCGGTTTTATTGATACACATGCACACTCGGATGGAGCTTTGCTTTGGGATCCACAACACTCCAACGGCCTAAGACAAGGAATTACAACAGAAATTTTGGGACAGGACGGATTATCGTATGCCCCGCTTTCTCAGAAGAATTATGCTATCTACAGGCGATACATGGCAGGCATACTGGGAGAACCGCCAGAAGAACTAGACATGTCCAGCGTATCAGCATTCCGATCGCACTACGATAAGAAAGTTTCTATCAATACAGCTTACTGCGTTCCACATGGCGCCGTGCGTTTGGAGGCGCTAGGATTCGAAGATCTACCGCTTACTGATGATAACCTTAAGAACGCGAAAAGAATGATCATTGAAGGAATCGAACAGGGAGCGGTTGGTTTTGCAACTGGATTGATGTACTTCCCTCTATCTTGGTCCGATACCACGGAGATGATTGAACTTTGCAAAGCCGCCAACGAGGCAGGCGGAGTTTATGTCACTCATCTCAGGAGCAATCATAACGAAAGATCCTTTGGTGGAGAGGGAGGTGTGCCCGAAGCATTGGAAATTGGCAGGAAGTCAGGAATCGGGGTCCATTTCTCGCACTATCGCACAGGTCCTGGATCACAGGGACAAGTAGCTGAACGAATGGAACTGATAGATAAAGCTAAGTCTGAAGGGGTTGACTGCACCATGGAGCTCTATCCATACCCTTCAGGATGCACATTTGCCTTAAGCATGCTTCCAAGCCACATTCATATTGGAGGTCCAGAGCAAGCATTGGCGAGAATAAAAGATTCGTCAGAACAAAAAAACCTTGTTGGAATTTTAAACAGTGAAGGATGGGTCCATGAGTCAGTCGTAACTTATTCACCTGAAACCCCTGAAAATGAAGGTATGGGACTCGTGGATTTAGCAAGTATCGATTCCACAAGCCCAGGTCAAATAGTTTGTGATCTGTTAATAAAAAACGATCTCAAAGTCGCATTTAGAGGGGCTCCTCCGGATAGTGTAGCGATCTGGCGTCAGCTCAGCCAAGACACTATGGAATTCCTGTCACGACCAGACTATATGGTAGGTAGCGATGCTATACCAGTCGGCAACATGCCACATCCAAGAGCATATGGTACTTTCCCTAGAATTCTCGGCAGATTACAACGTCAGTTTCCAATATTGAGCTTGGAGCAGATTGTCCAAAGAATGACAGATAACCCAGCTCGCAGGTTTGGTATTAAAAAACGTGGCCGAATAGAATCAGGATATTTTGCCGACATAGCTATTTTTGATGCGGAACGGGTAATCGACAATGCAACCTACGATGATCCTTGCCAACCTCCCGCAGGCATCCCTTATGTGTTGGTCAATGGACAAGTGGCAGTTGACAACGAACGGTGTACTGGCACATTGGCAGGACGGGCCGTTCCTTAAATCAGGCTCCTCTTTGCTTGTCTACAAAAAATTTAATAGAAATCACATACCTAACCCTACTCTCTATCGAGTTTTTACCGATATCCTTAAAACAACTTAATTGTTAAGCAATATGGTGATTTCAGGAGATTAATATGATAAGAGACGCAATTACTAAATTAGCCAAAGGCGTTTCACTAACTGAGGAGGAATCTTCAATTTCCATGGAGGAAATAATGAATGGAGATGCAACTCCAGCTCAATTTGGTTCGTTTGTAACTGCAATGCACATCAAGGGTGAAACTGTTGATGAAATCGTTGGTATGGCTCGAGTCATGAAACGAATGGCCCTTCACGTTGAAGCAGAAGGGATTCTGGTGGACACGTGTGGAACAGGCGGAGACGGATCAAACACCTTCAATATATCTACTACATCTGGGTTTGTTGCCGCTGGAGCAGGAGTTAAAATCGCCAAACACGGGAACAGGGCTATGTCCGGCTCATGTGGAAGCGCAGATGTTCTGGAATCTCTAAATGTGAAAATCGACTTGAGTCCTGATGGTGTTAAGCGATGTATCGAAGAAGCTGGTTTTGGGTTCATGTTTGCACAAAGATTCCACCCCTCTATGAAATTCGCGGCTGGCCCCCGAAAAGAGATTGGTATACGAACTATTTTCAACTTCTTGGGGCCATTAACTAATCCAGCAAGGGCCGAGAGACAGGTAATCGGAGTATCAGACAAATCTATGGCAGGGAAAATGGCTGAGGTTCTAGCCCGACTTGGAAGCATTAAAGCGCTAGTTTTACGAGGTGATGATGGACTGGATGAAATAAGCCTGAGTACCAACACTCAGGCTTGGGAATTGCAAGAAGGTAAAGTCCGCCACCAGACGATTTCTCCAGTTGATTTTGGATTAAGCAAGCAATCAATTGATCCTATCAAGACATATACAGTGGATGAAAGCGTAAACAAGCTCCAAAAAGTCCTGTCTGGACAACCAGGACCGGAAAGAGAAATTGTTCTGCTAAACACTGCTGCAGCTTTGATGGTATCTGGTACTACCGATTCTCTTAGAGATGGTTTTGAAATTGCGGCCGAATCTATAGACAGCGGACGAGCTAAATCAAAACTTGATTCCCTAGTAAATTTGAGCAACAAGTTGACATAGTGGAGAGATAAAATGGCTGAAATACTTAGACAGATAGTAGAAGCCAAAAAAATCGAAGTTGAGCGCCTGAAAGTAAATGTTCCTGTACACAAATTAGAACAATTGATTAAGAGCAATGACTCTCCACTCAACTTTGCTGGAAATCTTTGGGGGGACACCCTACGAGTGATAGCTGAAGTTAAGAGGGCATCTCCAGCAAAAGGGATGCTCAGTTCAATTTTAAATCCAGCTGAGTTAGCAAACACCTACATAGAAAACGGAGCTGCAGCAATATCGGTACTGACAAATACTGACCATTTCAAAGGTAGTATCAGAGATCTTCAGGTGGTTCAAGAGATAGCGTATCCCAAGTCAGTTCCCGTATTGCGCAAAGAGTTCATATTTGACCCATACCAAGTATACGAATCAAGGGCATATCGAGCAGATGCTATCTTGTTAATTGTTTCAATGCTTCCGCATGACCTATTCAAGGATCTTATGATTCTATCCCAAGAACTATGGATGCAGTGTCTGGTCGAAGTGCACAATGAATCAGAATTGGATTTAGCATTAGAACTAGATTCTGAAATTATTGGTATCAACAACCGTGACTTAAAGACGTTCAAAACAGACGTATCTGTGACTGAAAGACTGGCTCCAATGATTCCAAAAGGTAAAATCATAGTTAGTGAAAGCGGAGTTAGTAACCCAGAGACTATTCATCGGGTACGTTCGGCCGGGGCAAATGCAGTACTGGTTGGCGAAGCCCTTGTCACATCAAAAAACCCTGGGATGAAACTCAGAGAACTATCATGACTCAGATCAAAATTTGCGGCCTCAGAAATACTGACGATGCACTCGTAGCAATAGACTCAGGAGCAGACTTCGTCGGATTCGTGTTTGTAGAAGGCGTCCGCCGACAGATAACAACAAAACAAGCTGACGCAATAATCACCAATATCCGCAAGTTACGAACTAAATACCTTACGAA
>CEVA01226900.1_pt1 | contig 12287 bp, 12 predicted proteins | sample 361521 | NCBI WGS metagenome assembly CEVA01 (sample SAMEA2622823, study PRJEB7988) | marine metagenome | isolation source: saline water (ENVO:00002010), including | reverse complement strand
TGCACACATAACAGCATGGCCTAATCCTTTAGCCTCGCCTTGGCGCACGTGCATAATGGTTACACCTGATGGGCAAATTGAGCGCACTTCTTCGAGCAAGGTACGCTTTACACGTTTTTCGAGGGTTGCTTCTAACTCAAAACTGGTATCAAAATGGTTTTCAATGGCATTTTTAGAGCTGTGGGTAACTAATACAATCTCTTTAATACCTGCCACTGCACACTCATTAACAATGTATTGAATAAGCGGTTTATCAACTAAAGGTAGCATTTCTTTAGGAATGGCTTTGGTCATAGGTAACATACGTGTACCAAGGCCTGCAACAGGAATAATAGCTTTCATAATTAGTCCCTTATTTAACAATTTAGTCTTAAGTTAGGCCAAATTAACAGTAGCAAAGTAGATACAAGCTGAATGTTTTTTTATTTTTTTCGTTAAAACCAATATTTAAAAAGAGTAAATCAAACCAAAGTTTATTTTGGCTTTTCTCTTTTATTTCTCTTTGTGAATATATTTTCGCGCGAAATAAATTTCACGCCTACATCAAACGTAGGCGTCACACTTGCTTAGCGCGTCAGGGACTCAACATTGTTGAAAAAATGAACGCCCTGCTAACATACACCACTGCTTGGCTTCAAACTGACGGCTCGTGATTCTCTTTGTAAATATGTTTCTCGCGAAATAAACTTCACACTTACGCTGCCATCAACCACCTCAGCGGCGAACATGCACATTCGGCTTAAAACTTACCGCTTAAAGCTCTTCAGCCTTAATCACTACCGAATAAGTCCCGTGTATAAACTTTATCTGCTACATCTTGCAGCTCTTCAGCCATACGGTTCGAGATAATCACATCTGATATTTGTTTAAGTTCGCCTAAACTTTTAGTAACCCGCGAATTAAAAAAGGCATTGCCCTCAAAGCTTGGCTCATAAACCACTACCTCAATACCTTTAGCTTTAATACGTTTCATAATACCTTGAATAGCAGAAGCCCTAAAGTTATCCGAGCCAGACTTCATCACTAAACGGTAAATACCAACCACTGTAGGGTTTCGTTTAATAATAGAGTTTGCAATAAAATCTTTACGCGTTGTATTAGCATCTACAATTGCGCGAATCATATTATTCGGCACATCTTGGTAATTGGCCAATAACTGCTTGGTATCTTTTGGTAAACAATAACCACCATAACCAAACGATGGGTTGTTATAATGTTTCCCAATACGCGGGTCTAAACCAACACCTTGAATAATTTGTTTTGCATCTAAGCCATGACTCTCTGCGTAGCTGTCTAGCTCGTTAAAGTAAGCAACACGCATCGCTAAGTAAGTATTCGAGAACAGTTTGATAGCCTCAGCTTCAGTAGAGTCTGTAAATAAAACGTCGATATCTTGCTTTATGGCACCTTGTGCTAATAAATCAGCAAAAACTCGCGCACGATCACTTTGCTCACCCACAATAATACGTGACGGGTACAAGTTATCGTAAAGAGCTTTACCTTCACGTAAAAACTCTGGCGAAAAAATAATATTATCTGTACCAAACTTTTCATTTACTGACTTAGTATAACCTACAGGTACTGTTGACTTGATAATCATAGTAGCCGATGGGTTAAACTTTAATACATCTGCAATAACTGACTCGACGCTAGTTGTATTAAAGTAATTGGTTTCAGGGTCGTAGTCAGTTGGAGTAGCAATAACCACGTAATCACTATTTTGGAGTGCAAACTCTTTGTTTGTAGTAGCTGCAAAATTCACAAGCTTTTTCGCTAAAAAATAAGAAATTTCAGCGTCAACAATCGGGGATTTCTTATTTTTTAATAGTTGGACTTTATTTTCGTCAATATCTAAAGCAACTACCTTGTTGTGTTGAGCAAGCAATAAAGCATTTGAAAGACCTACGTAACCAGTACCAACTATTGTAATTTTCATCAAAACTCCACTATCCGCTATATTAAGTTCAAAAAATGGTTGATTTTTTAAGCGCAAAATAAGCAGCTTTAAAAACCCTTTTATGCTTTGGTTATATCATCTTAACTCTATCGCAGTAAATTATAAGCACTGAATATTATAATCATTAATTTTTAATCTTGAGCGCAAGCCACTCCCCAAGAGCAATAGGTGGCTGTTACACATACTTAAATGTAAAACATGAACAAATAAGTATTATGGGCACATAGATTATATAGATGTAAAACTTATCCACATCTAAATTTGTGCTTATGAAAATAAAAATACTATCACTGCAAAGCACCCTTAATAATATACTTTGTAAACTTAAAGAAATTTACTTCCCTTTTGAAATGAGTAAATTTTTTTATAGCAAACATCAAAGAAAGAATCACACCAAGCCTTCTGCCAAAAACACGACTAAACATTGCACCTTTAGCAACAATCTTGTGTTCTGAACTAAAAAAATCCGAACCACTAGAGACTGGAGGGTGTTCGCAAAGTATTTTAGGTAAAAAGTAAACACTTCCACCTAAACTGATAATGTCATTGCAAAAAATAAATTCTTCACCAGATGGGTACTTTGAACCTAAACCAAAATTTTCGTCGAAGCTAAGTTTATGCCGCTGGATAAACCCAGAACAAATTAGCATCTCTACACTGCTTACTTTTGAGCAGTCTAGACGAGAATACTTTTTAATATTTTTTGGGTAATTTTTAAAGTAGCCATCCTTAGTATTTACAACCCCAACTGTACATGATAGTTTTTTTTTTGCAGCTATAGCTGCAGCAGCCAACAAAGAATCTACATCTATACTGACATCGTCGTCACATATATAAAAATATGTGTTAGGTTTTGATTTACTTAAAGCTAATTTAATAGCATTGTTTCTGTTTATAGAAAGGCCATAACCTTCTATAAAGCTACAGTAATAGTTGTCCCCAAATACAGAGGCTAGTATCTCTTCATAGTGACTTAAATCCTTATTTCTAAGCCCTTGACAAGATATAAAATAAGACAACTCTTCATTTAGAGGAAAGCACTCAGCATTTAATAAATGAAGACGATCATAGACAGTGGATATTAATACACTAACCATTTGAAACACCAACCTTTAATTTATATGTAGCTACTGAAATAACAAGAATAAAGAATAAAAAAATTATGTTTATGTAAATTGAGAGGCCATTCATGGCTACAAGTAAAGATACATAAGCTGGTAACAAGAACTTGTATTCATTTATCTTGGTTAATTTAACACAGAAAAAGAACGTAACTAATAGAGGTAAAGTAAATAATATAAAACCTAACAAACCTAACTCTAAAACCACCTCAACAAAGGTGTTGTGAGCAAACTTAGAGATTCCAAAGTGATGTTCCATTATCGCCCTAAAAGAAAATATGCCATACCCCAAAATAGGTTTTTCATCAACTAGACTAAATGCATTAGCCCATATTTGGAATCTCCCACCTCCCTCTTCAAGACCACTAAGTCTTTTTTCAATGAATAATTCATAAGAGTCTGGATATAGAAATGCCAATATAAACACAAAAAATATTGCGCCCCCCCCTATAAATATGAATTTTAATTTTTCAAATTTACTGCCCATTATGAAAATAACAAAAAAGCCTGCAAAGAAGGCAGCAGCGCCCCCCCTAGAAAGGGTTAACATTAAGCATAAAAAAGAAACATAGAAAAACACTTTAGCAAACCTTTCTTTAGAAAAGTAAAATAAAAATGAGAAAAAAAGAAAAATTAACGCACAAATATTGGGGTCATTATTAAAACCAATCATTCTAGGAATTGACTTTTCAATGGTAACGCCATAAAAATCATGATGCTCCATATAAACTTTCATAGATAGCACCCCTAAAACATACCAAATCACGCTAAATGACACGTAAAAAATACCTGTTTGATATAAGATGCATGATAACTGTTGACTCGAATTCATCAAAACAGCCCTTACTACAATAAAAGTAGTTAAAACAAGAAACAACCCTAAAGAAAACCTAAAGCTCAACTCTTGGTCTACAGAATAAAAGAAAGATAACAGGCAGAAGAAATAAAAAGGAATAAAAGAAAACTCTATCAGACTAAATTTAACGTATTTAACTTTCCAAAAAATGAGGTAAAGAACAAGGAAGGGCAATAAGAAATAAATAGGAGTCATTCTAAAGCCAACATCAATACTATAACGATTAAAAATCATCATGCAAAGTATAAAAGGCACAAGGCTTTCAACAGAGAATAAGAACCTTAATTTATTCAGCATCAATATCTAACCTATGAATTTTATCAAATATTACTTCAGCAGATGGCCAGCCTCTCCAGCCTTCTTTCATAATATTATATATAGAAACTTGACTCCCATTACTAAGAGTGAGAGTTTCGCTACTGGAATAAAGCGAAAGCACTTTGAGGCTATCAGGTAGGTAACTTGACAGAACTTCAAAAGGTATTTTCGATGCTATTAATTGTAGATTATACCTTTTAACCAATATATCATAATCGGCAACATCTTCGGATGGATGAGTTTTCAACGCTATTTTGTTAACACCTAAAGATAAAAGCCTTTTAATTAAAGCTTCAAAAATCTCTAATTTCACCGACTTTTCATAAACACCTGCGCCATCTAAATTTTGAGTCAAAATTAGCAAGTCGGCCTCTGGAGCCTTGCTTAGCCTAAAAAATTCACTCAATACTTCAACATTCTCTTTTTTGCACATAAGGCCATAAAAATCAAATGATTGTGCTTTGCGCCTAACAACCTCTGGTAAATCATCAACCTCGCCATTAGCAAGTAAGATTCTACCTATTTTGTTAGGCTCTCCATAAGCATACTTTACAGGGTGCTTAAACTTAAGTAACCTTAAAATCATATTAATGAGGTGTTTTTCTTTCTGGTATGAGTAATTCGCCAAACCATCATCAAATAAAGTAACAGAACCATGGCATTTATAGATTTTACTTAGGAATACCCGCTCATGAAATATGAAAAGATTTTCTGATTTTGGTAAGAACTTTGCCAACTCTTTATGTGTAAACTTAACCCCACTCCTTCCTATATAGAAATTTCTAGAAAAGATGTTATTAGCACCAAATAGGTTACTAGCATTAATTTCAGAAATAATTTTACTTTCTGATAAATATAGAATCTCCAAATCATCAAACAACAAGGAAAGAGCTGACTCATTGAAAGTTCCAGGTATTAAGTCTTGATGTTCAAAATTTACAATTATTTTAGCTGACTTATCCTTATTTTGACTAGCATATACCAAGCTTATCAGTAAGTGCCTAACAGTTTGACAAATATATAAATCCACCTCAAAACACCTTATTTAGGAAAAAGCATTTTCTTTCCGCCGAAAGAAAAGATAAGCAAACTATTTATAAAGGATGCTAACACGATTGATATAACGAAAAACTCAACGCCTTGGAAAACCGTTAAAATGGCAATAACACTATAAATCAACATGCTAACCAAGTTAATTTTTAATACTCTGCTTGTTTTCTTTTCCGCTTGAAATTGAATAACAAAGAAGCCACTTACACCTTGAAAAAGAAATAAAAGAGGTAATAGCGAAAACATGTGCAAATTATAAAAGCCCTCACCTAAAATATAAACTCCGAAGTACTCAATACCTACAAACACAATCAAACTCCCTACAGCAAGGATCAAGCAGAAAAACAAAAAAACCTTTCTAATCTTATGGTTATCTTGCTCAATTGCAAACCTTAAGACTACTGGCCCAACAGCTTTTGTCAAAGCTGCAGAAAGAACCATCACCATTGATGCTAGTTGATATGAGGCTGCATATAAACCAACAGTAGTGGCTGAATAAGCAACCCCCAACAGAAACCTATCTAAGCCAGTTCTTACATTATTCAATATGATACCAGGCAGAAGAGGCGCACCATATTTAAAAGGGTATTTAAATATGGAAGCCTTAACTCGACCTTTAAATTGATAAGTGCTCACTTCTTTAAGTGCAGATAAGTAACCATGTATAAAACTATTCAACGAATGCCCTAGCATTAATTCATAAACATTTAAATTGAAATAATAAACACCTACAACACAAAATCCTAAATAAGTACTTGAGCGAAATATATTGCTTGCAACATAAACTTTGGACTGTCTCTTGTATTGCCTAGCACACAAATACAAAGCAAATATTGATGATGTAGCACCGCCAAAAACAGCAACACATATAGTTAAAATTATACCTTCTCGTAATAATAAAAAACTTATTATTACAATTAAAAGCATAACCAGACTGAGACGACTAAGAAATATATTACTAGCATAATACAAATACTGGAAAGTTCGCTGCGACTGAATAAACTTTAATGCCAAATATGGTATCAACCAACCTGTTAATAGGCTTTGAGATATAAACACTAGTAAAATAAATGTTGTATAAAAGTACACCCCTTCTGCACCAAATTGCCTAGAAACTATTGGTAGCAATAAGAAAGGAGTTAACTTAGAAAACAATTCACCAAAAAGGTAAATTATTGCATCCTTTTTGAAATGCATTAAATAGTCTTTATTATTTTTGCTGGACAACCTGCGACAACAGTATTCTTTGGAACACTTTTAGTGACAACACTACCAGCAGCAACTACTGAATTTTCACCAACTTCAACTCCAGGCAAAATTATTGCATTAGCACCAATCCAACACCCTTTTCGGATCACAACAGGCATTATTTCGCCATGTCCTTGAAAAAATATAGGTCGGGTAACATCTTTAAACTCATGGTTTGAAACATATATATGCACACCAGAACCTATCAGAGCATAATCTTCAATTGTTATAGTCGGTGATGTGTGCTTACGAGCAAACAACATCGATAATGGCCTAATGATAACATGCTCACCTATGAATATACTTTTAGTCTCAATTGCATAAGCGCCAGCTCTAAATGAACTAGTTTCTCCGAAGTTATAAAACTTAGACTTACATAACTTTAGAGCCAGCCTTGAAGAGTGAAGCAAAATATGCGTAAGAGGTATGTCTGGGCCTAATCTATTAACTCCAAGCCAGAACTTAATTCGTCTAAACATCATAAAGAAAAACCATCATCTACTATTATATTTTGACCGGTGACAAACTTAGAACCATCCGAAAGCAGGTAACCTATTGAACCTAAAACTTCATCTACTTTTAACATACCTTGGCCATGAGTATGCGCTTGGTATGCAGACAAAAACATATCAGGTTGGCCATCGAGAATTCCTCCAGGACTAACACAGTTCACTCTAAAGCGACTGTCTTTAACATAGGAAACAACATATTTATTCAAGTGCTGTATAGCAGCCTTGATCGCTGCATATTCCACAGGCATCGTCATCGATGTATTATCATAAACATCAAACTTCGGCGCAACCACTCCATAAATCGAAGAGATATTGACAAGAGACAAAGGCTGTAAATTTCTTTTAAAGAAAGCAGCTGCTTGTTGAGTAAGAATAAATGCACTGCCTAGGTGGAGCGACAAGTTCTCGTTAAAGCTCTTCAAAGTAACATCAAAAAATTTACTACCGTAAGATTTATTCCTTGGATATGCTGCATTAACAACCCCATCGATTCTAAGAGCTTGACTGAAAAACCCCTTTACCTGCAACTCATCTGTAACATCAACAGCTTGAACACTCAGCATTGGGGTTGATGTTCCAACTTTCAACGCCTTAATACGCTCTAATGTTGAAACCTCATTTATATCTACCGCAGTAACCTGAGCTTCTTTATCCAACAGGTATTTCACCAAGCTTGAACCAAGCAAACCTCCTGCACCAAAAACTACAATATGCTTCCCCTTTAAAGAGCTATGCATTTAGTTGCCCCTTTACAATTAATTCAGCAAGTTTAAAATCAAAAATATCATCAATGTCGACTGCCCGTTCTTTTGGAATCTCAACTGTAGTGACAATCCCTTCAAATAAGCCGCTACTATTAACAATGAAAGATGGTGAAGCAACATAAACCACTGTAGTTATATCGTATACAACTGGCGCATCCTGCCTGCGTGCTATCCCGGCTTTTGGTTTACAGACCAAACTGGCTATCCCGTTCTCACTCAGTGTTATCATATTGAAATACGGTGAACGAGACGCCTCTGTAACAGAAATGCAGATATCGCTTTTAATTTCATTTTTTTGCTTAATTGCAGCTTTTACATCTTCAGTACTTCTCAAAGGGCTAGTTGCTGGCAAGCTAATGAAATTATCAAATTCACCATATTTTTCTCCTGCCCAACCAATAGCGTGCTTCCATGATAACCACTCAGGACTAGCATCTGATGCAAGCTCTTCTGGTCTCGCTATTACTTCTGCACCAGCTTTTACTGCTATTTCAGCTATTTCTTTATCTTCTGTAGAGACAAAAACTTTCTCTATTGAATCAACATTTTTTGCAGTATCTATAGAGTATTGTATTAGAGGCTTGCCAGCTAAGAGCTTAACATTTTTCTTTGGTAAACCTTTAGAACCACCTCGGGCGAATATAAAAGCAAAGTTACGCATTTAAGCTACCTCTTGATTAAAACACAACTACTTTTAATAAAATCAATAAATTGAACAACTTGCGCTGAGTCTTCTATGCTTGCCACAGGTGTATCAATTTCATTATCTAAAGACAAAAATTGCTTCAGCATATTAATATACATTAAGTTTTTATCCCAACTAGGCTCAGAAAATAATTTCTCTGTTAAATGACTATCTGTAAAGGTTATTTCATTATTTATGAAATCTAATTGCATAACACCTTTACTTCCGACTACTTTACAAAATCTAGCAGGTTTTTTTTGTAAAAAATCAAGATGTATATTTACAGGAATATGATGCTTTGTTGTAGCTACTAAATCAACACAATCTTCAACTTCGAGTCCCAATTCTGAACTTGCTTGCTGGCAACCATACTGAAGTTCTAATTCACCAAATAGGTTGAAAGCATAATCAACTTCATGACTCAATTCTAGTAGAGCCCCCCCACCAAGCTCTTTAGATGCGGAGACACTTTTCTTATAATTTTTGTCACTTCGCCAGTCTGGTAAATACTGCCCAACTTCGATGAATACACTTTGAATATCACCAACTTTATTCGCTTGCAACAGATTTCTAAAGCATTGAAAAGAAGGTAAAAATCTCAAGCAATAGCCCACACCAACTTTTGTCTCATATTTTAATTGAGAATCAATTATTTTATAAGCATCACTAGCTGTTGCTGCTATAGGCTTTTCTATAATGGTAGGTACATTCGATTCTATGAATGGAATGGAGTGTTTAGCATGAAATGAAGACGGTGACGCTATAATTGCAAGCTGAAAATCTTTAACTTTCAATTCGTTGATATCATTTACTATTTCATCACAAAAATCTACTGAAGTTGTTACTTTTCTTGCACTTGATGGAATCGCATAAACTATTGCATTTGGAAAGAGCTCTTTGATATTTTGCCTATGCCTCTTAGCTATACTTCCTAAGCCTACAACCACTACTTTATTAATCATTAAATTATACCTAACTCATGAATATCTGTTTGTGCTTTATTAAAGTCATCATGGCGACCAACATCTAGCCAATATTCGTGGATTGGAAACTTTAGTGTTTTAAAACCTAAGCACTGCTTTTGTTCAAAAAGTGTAGGCATATCCAGATGTTCATTACTAGGCAGAGACTCTATAATATTATTTGAGATAACATAGATACCAGCATTCACAAAATACCTATAGGTAGGTTTTTCAACAATACCAGTAATCTTATGCCCTTCACCTTCAATCACACCGAATGGTACCTTGATTTCATAATCTCTAACACACATAGTAGCATCACAAGACTGCTCTAAATGAAAGTCCAAAACTTTACCAAAATCAACGTTTGTTAAAATATCACCGTTAATCAAAATCAATGGTTCTTTAGGTAAAGACTTTGGTAAAAGCGATAGTGCGCCACCTGTACCTAATGGCTTCTCCTCATGGACGTATGTAATTTCGATACCGAATGAGCTTCCGTCCCCAAAGAAGTTTTCGATTACTTCTGGCAAATAATGAGTTGAAATATAAAACCTATAGAAGCCATAGCTCTTAAAATTATTAATTAATGTCTCAAGCATTGGTTTACCACCAACTTTTAACATTGGTTTAGGGCAGTTATCAGTTAGAGGCCGTAAACGAGTACCGAACCCCCCAGCCATTATAAATACTGGGTTCTCTCGTTTTTGAACTTTCAAAGTATCATTTAGAGTTTTCAGACCAAGCAACTTACCATTACTATCGACTAAGGGAAGCGATAAAATGTCTTGATCATACATTAATTGTTGTAATTCTTGAGTATTTAAGTTTGAGTCAGCAGTCAATGGAGTTTTATTCATTACTTGAGACGCCGGTTCTTCTAATCCAAAACCAGCCAATATTCCGCGTCTAATATCACCATCAGTAACGACCCCCAAAAGCTTCTCGTTCTCTACAACTAAAGCAACCCTCAACGCCTCTTGATCAATAACCTTTAATGCATGCTTAATTGTATCTGCCGGAGATATTAAAACGTTTTGCCAGTTTTTAGTGCTCATATTTAATTCCTTTTGTTGTACTTCTAGGTCCAAAAACAATCTCATTGTCCTTAACAGGTTTAGTCACATTAGCACCAACAGAAATAATCGCATTTTGCCCTATCCCAACATTATTAATTATATTTGCACCAGTCCCTATGTGTACATTCTTTTCTATTGTGACTTGTCCACTCATAGTTACACCTGGAGCAATATGACATTGCGCACCAATAGTACAATCATGATCAACACTCGATGATGTATTTATTATACTATTTTCACCAATGCTGGTACCTATGTTTACCACAACATTATTCATTAGTTGCACTCCCTCTGCTAAGGTTGCATAGTCTGAGATAGTTACAGTATCTGCGATAATAGTAGCGAATTGATATCCTAACTTTTTATAATAATGAAAAAGTCGCTCTCTTAAATTCTGGTTTGGCATAGCACCTATACCATTTACTAACATGACCTCTTGCTTATCAAATCGCAAAACATCATCGTCATTCTTAAAATGCGGGATTGTTTTAAAAACAACCTGCCCTGCAATAATCTCTGGTGCTATGATGCCTACAAGTTTTTTCCCTTGTTTCAATAATATCTCGGCAAGGGCTGATGCGTGCCCTCCGCCACCAATAATTAAGTAACCCATAGGTTTACTCATTTATTAAATCACCTGCTTTATAACTCTGCTGACTTTTACTACCTAAATAACGCCAAAAATGTATTGGATTTATACCTCTTCCAGGCCTTTTTACTGCTAAATTACTTTCGCTAAAGGCTTCACCGACTTCAATATTTTTTGCAGCAACTAAACTTTTACGAGCAACGGCTTTGTTTTTTACTTCTGATGGTCTTGGGCCTTTGATACCATCACCTAAAACTTGCTCAACTGTTCGAATCCCCTCTACCATAGCCTGTAGTTCAATAGGGTCTAACGAAGCTTTATGGTCGGGTCCCGGTAGATTTTTATCTACCGTGAAATGCTTTTCTATTAATACAGCGCCTTTCGCTACAGCAGCAATTGGCACGGTGATCCCTTCGCTATGATCTGAGTAACCCACTGCAAGTTTAAAACTGTCTGCCATGGTGTCCATAGCATTTAGGTTTATATCATTAAAGGGGGCTGGATATTCTGTTGTGCAATGGAGTAAGGTTACTTTTTGCTTTAATAAACGCTTGCCTTCATCACTAAAGTAAGCAACTTGTAATTGTTCATCAGTTGGGGTGTCTAATTTATTTAAATAACCAAATGCAATAACTGATAGTACCTGCTCAATTTCAGAAAGAGTTGCCATTCCAGTAGACACGATTAAATCGCAACCAGTTCTTGCATGCTCCAATACAAGTGGCGCATTCGTAATTTCGCCCGATGGCAGTTTTAATCGTGTTATACCAAGATCATTAACCAAAAAATTTAAACTTTCTGAATCGAAAGCTGTAGAAAGGAACTCGATTCCTTTATCTTGGCAATATTTCACAAGCTTGTGGTGAGTATCGTAGCTTAATTCTAAACGTTTAAGCATTGTAAATTGCGACTCTTTTTGGCCGCTATTTGTTACTTGATATTCAGCCTGCTCAGCTTCTTCTGTTACAAGATTTTTTGCTTTAAATGTTTGAAACTTAACTATGTCAGCTCCTGCTCTGTAAGCTGCATCTACTAATGCATAAGCTAGCTCGTCGCTACCATTGTGGTTAACACCGGCTTCAGCAATAATTAAAGTCATAGAATTCTCACTTTAAATCATAAAAAGATTTACTTGGTTCAAACTGC
>CEVA01224323.1_pt1 | contig 12287 bp, 10 predicted proteins | sample 361521 | NCBI WGS metagenome assembly CEVA01 (sample SAMEA2622823, study PRJEB7988) | marine metagenome | isolation source: saline water (ENVO:00002010), including | reverse complement strand
AGTTGGTAGCACCTTGCCCGAGGTGGATTTCGGTCTTTTAGTCAACGGAGAAATGACGAACCCAGGTACGAATGAACTTTTCTCGGACAAACGAGTGGTAATGTTTGCAGTGCCTGGCGCGTTTACGCCAACCTGCTCTCAGGCACATTTGCCGGGTTTTGTGGCGTTAGCCGACAAAATCAAAGCTAAGGGTATCGACAGCATTATTTGTTTGTCGGTAAACGATGCGTTTGTTATGGACGCATGGGGCAAAGCAAATAATGCTGAAGAAATTATCATGCTGGCAGATGGCAACGGCCATTTCACCAAGCAAATTGGCCTAGATATGAACACCAGTAACTTTGGTGGTTTACGTTCACTACGCTATTCCATGCTGGTAGAAGATGGTGAGGTGAAAAAGCTTAATCTTGAAGATCCTGGTCGCTTTGAAGTGAGCGACGCGCAAAGCATGTTAGATAGCTTATAAGCGCGTTACATCAATAAGCGTTACTTGACTAAGCTCGCACGCTAGAGATGTCTAGTTTGCGAGCTTTTTTATGCCACGTTTAGCCTAGTATTTTGTTTTACTCCTTACTGTCGCGTGGGGCACTTGCCAGTATGTGCGAGTAAAGTGCAAATCAATGGCGCGAGATGATCTTGCTTTGGCTTACCCCCGTTATAGAAGAGCACCGTTTAATAAGCGCGTTAGCGCCACAGGGGCTAACGCGCGTGCTGCAATAAAAGGCTCGAAATACAAGTGGTTGTAAACATTGAGGCAAGAAGCGCAGATATTCAGCACATTCACACGGTGAGTTACCTTTACTTGGTTAATGATAATAAGTATCATTTGCGAAAGAAGACAACGATTTAGGAATAATTATGACAACAACACTGAAAAAAATGGGTGCCTTGGTTTTCGCATCAGCGGTTTCATTTTCGTTACTCTCTGGCAACGCAATGGCGAATGGTGCAATTGGCGATCACGTTAATAATTTGCATGCCCACATTGGTGAATATACAGAAGAAGTGCATTGGCTAGAAAGTAAGTTTGGTAGTGTTGTTGATGCTTATGAAGCCAAAGATAAAAACCTAAAAACCGATGTTTTAATGGAATATTGGGAAGAGGTAGATTTCCATTCTGCAATTGAAACCCAATACGTGCCTATTTATGCCACTATTTGGCAAGGCATTTACGGTGTAAAAATGGCCATTGATAATGGCAAGCCTGTTGCCGATGTTCGCGTAGAGCAAGAGAAACTCAATCATGCCTTGTGGCAAGCGCTAGGCGCAGTTAAACTTGCGTCCCAATATCAAAAGAAAGGCTTGATTGATCAGGTAAAAACCACCGAAGTTGAACCTACCACAGGCCCAGAAGTTATTGACGATATTAAAACACGTTTAGATCGCGTAGTGGCTAAGTACGCTGAGCAACTACATGAAGTGGCAACGACCCTGGTACATGACACCTATCTTCAGCGCTTTGAAGGTGTAGAAGGCGACTTAATCGCAAAAGACGCTGCATTAGTGGAAGACTTAGAAAAAGACTTCAACGTAACCTTGCCACAAGCCATTTCTCAAGATAAAGGCGTAGATGCCGTTCGTCACGTGGTTGAAGCTATGCAAGTTAAGTTAGACAAAGCACGTAAACTGCTAGTAGAAGCAGAAAAAGGTCGTAAAGACGTATTTTAAGGAACCTTTATGCAACGAAGAACATTCTTACAAGGGTTAGCCGCCGCCACAGCGTTAGGGAGTTTACCTCTTGGAGTCGCAAACGCCCTAAGCCCCATGGCCAGTGTGTCAGTGGAGTCACTACCTAAACTAGAGGGTGATTTAACCCTGTATTTAGGTCGAGGCGAGGGTGGTTTATACGAGAATGTTCTTCAAGCCATAGAAAAGCGTAACCCTAAGCTTAATCTTAAAATTCGCCGCGGTGGCTCTGCTGCCTTAGCGAATACCATAGTGGCGGAAAAGAAAGCGGGCGTGAAGCGAGCTGATCTTTTCTGGGCTGTGGATACGGGGTCAATTGGTATGGTAACGGATGCAGGGGCAGCTAAACCTTTGCCATCCGATTTAACCACACAGTTAAAAGAAGGGTTTCAATACCCGAGTTGGTCACCTGTTACTGGGCGTGTTCGTACCTTGCCTTATAACACACAACGTGTGTCACCCGAGCAAATTCCAGACAGCGTGATGGCGTTAGCTGACAGCGACCTCAAACTAGGTTGGGCGCCAGCGTACTCTTCGTTTCAGTCATTTGTTACCGCTATGCGTCTGCTTGAGGGCGAAAAAGCCACCCGAGCTTGGCTAAAAGGCGTAAATCGCAACGCCAAAAAATATGCCGGCGAACTCGGTGTCGTTATGGGCGTTGAACGGGGGGAAGTTGATGTCGGGTTTGCGAATCACTACTACACACTGCGCTTAAAATCCGGTAAACCTGATGCGAATGTTGCCTTGGCTTATACCAAAAATGATGCGGGCTGTTTAGTGAACGCATCAGGCATAGTGGCACTGAGTGACGGTGATTTACCGGTCAACTTTATTCGCTACCTGCTCACTCATGAAGTACAAAGCTATCTTGCTCGGGAAGCTTATGAAATTCCTTTGGTTCAAGATGTAGCGCAGCCAGAAGGTTTAGCGAGTTTAAGTACATTGACACCTCCTGCAATGGACTTACGCAACCTTGCTGATTTACGTCCCACCCTTAACTTGATGAGGGATGTTGGCGTACTGTGACAAACTGGCCAAAGTCGTACCCCCTGGCACTATTGATAGCGCTGATGGCTTTATTGCCCGTCGGCGTTTTGTTTTCTTTAGCCCAAGACAGTGCGCAATTTTTCGATACCCATAATTTGCGGGTTTTAGGTAACACCCTTGCCTTAATGACGTTAACCATAATAGGTTCGGTACTTATTGGTGTTCCCCTAGCGTTATTCACCGCTTATGTACAAATGCCGTTTAAGCGATTCTGGCTGATTGTTTTAGCCGCGCCTCTTGCGCTACCTAGTTACATTGGTGCCTTCGCCATGTATTTTTCGTTTGGTCGCGGGGGAGAAATTGAAAATGTTTTGGGTGTGAGCACGCCTCCTATTAGCGGGTTATGGGGCTCGGCACTGGTGATGAGCCTTTATACCTACCCCTTTGTTATGATGACCACACGCTCAAGCCTACTCAGCTTAGATGCAAGCTTGGTGAATGCCGCGCGAACCTTAGGGTTATCGTTAGGCGCAAGTTTATGGCGGGTGGTATTACCGAGAGTGGTCAATAGTATTGCCGCTGGCGCTTTATTAGCGGCTTTGTATGCGTTATCTGATTTTGGTACGCCGGCCATTATGGGGTTAGACACCTTTACCCGGGTTATCTTTGTGGAATACAACGCCTTTGGCTTAAGCCAAGCGGCCATGTTAAGTCTGCAGCTTATGGTTATTGTTGGGCTAATACTCTTTATTGAAAGCCGTATCAGTGGCGCCACAGAGCGCCCAGGTAGACATTTATCTCTCTTTCCGGCGCCTTGGCAACGTAATCTGATGTTGTTTGCAACCATGCCCATTGTATTCATGAGTATTGTCCTGCCATTGGCAATATTTACGCTTTGGTTGGTACGGGAAGGTACGGGTGGCTTCGAGTTAAGTTATGCTTGGAATTCCGCCCATGCGTCTTTTATTGCCGCTATTGTGGCTGTGCTATTAGCCATTCCAGTTGCTCACGCTGCTATTGCAGGCAAAGCGGGGCGTTTAATGGAAAGGATTACCTATTTCGGCTTTGGCGTGCCCGGTATTGTGATGGGAACAGCTTTGGTTTACGTGGGTCTGCAACTCCCAGCGTTTTACCAAACCTTAAGCTTGTTGGTGATGGCTTATGTGCTGCGGTTTATTCCCTTAGCGGTAGGCAGTGTAAGAACCACCGCAGAGAATATCGATTCCGGTTTGGTGAAAGCCGCGCGGGTGCTTGGCGCATCGCCACGAGAAGCCTTTATCCGCATAACGCTACCTTTAACCCTTCGTGGTATGATTGCTGGCGCAGCGTTGGTTTTTCTAGAAGCGATGCGTGAATTACCGGCCACATTAATGTTGGGGCCAACGGGGTTTGAAACTCTTGCTACCTATATGTGGCGAGTATACGAAGCTGGCTACTTCGGCCGCGCTGCGGTGCCGGGTTTACTACTTGTCTTGTTATCTGGCGTGGGGTTAATACTCATGCTGTCGGGCGAACGCAAAGCCCAATTTACTGTTACTGAGGATAAAGGGTCGTAATGCTACGTGTAAGTGATTTATCAGTGAATTATGGGGATACCCGTGTTGTCGACAAGTTAAACTTAGCACTTGGGCAAGATGAAATCCTTATGCTGGTAGGCCCAACAGGTTGTGGCAAAACCACCATACTGCAAGCGCTGGCAGGGCTTATTCCTATCTCTGAAGGAGAAATAAGCTTAGGCAATTGGGCAAGTACACCTAAAAAGCCGATTCCCCCTGAAAAGCGTAATGTGGGCATGGTATTTCAAGACTTCGCGCTATTTCCTCATTTAACCGTGCAACAAAATGTATGTTTTCGTTTAAAAGACACACAACTTGCTGATCATTGGCTCAGCCTTTTGGGGCTAGAGAATTTTCGCGATGCCAAACCCGCTCGCTTATCTGGCGGCCAAAAGCAACGCGTCGCTCTGGCGCGTACCTTAGCCCATGAGCCCGCGTTTGTGTTGTTAGACGAGCCACTTTCAAACCTAGACGCAGCCTTAAAAGACAGCTTGCGCTGGGAAATACGCGACGCCCTTAAAAAAGCCGATGTGCCTGCTATTTGGGTGACTCACGACCAAGAAGAAGCCCTTAGCGTAGGCGATAGAGTAGGCATATTAAATAAAGGTGTTTTAGAGCAGCTAGATACACCAGAAGCCTGTTATTCCACGCCGGCAAGCCGCTTTGTGGCCCGCTTTATGGGCGAGGCTAGCTTTTTACAGGCAAGCTACGACAATAACAGTGCATCAAACCCAAATAACACAGTGATAACGGACATAGGTAACGTGCCAGGTACGCCGTTACACCATGCCCATGGTGACGTAGATTTACTGGTTAGACCCGATGATTTAAGCCTAAACGGCGCGCATCCCTCTCCCAATGGGACGGTGGAATGGGTACGTTACGAAGGGGAAAGCCGCTTGTATGCAGTAACGCTAGATAATGGTAGCCACCTTAAAGTAAGGGTTAGCCATGAAAACGCGATTAAGCCGGGAGAGCGTGCCCATGTGCAGCTTGTGACTACCCATCCTTTGGCTGTATTTCCGAAATAGCAGTTTAAGCAATTTATCAGTTTAAAAAAGAAAGGGCGGTGAATAAAATCACCGCCCTTTTTCGCGTTAACCTATGGGTAAGTTTCAGCGAAATTCGTTGCTACGCACTTTCGTTAACCACAATCACTTTGCGATGAGGGAAAGGTATTTCAATATTGGCTTCATCCAGCGCTTTTTTGATTTGCTCAGGGACTGAGAAGCGAATGTCGAAATAGTGCTCACCATGACAAAATGGGCGAACAATAAAATCGACAGAACTGTCGTTCAAGGTAGATACTTCAACAAAGGGCGCAGGATCTTTTAGCACGTGAGGGTGTTCAGCTAATACCTTATCAATAACGGCCCGGGCAGCATCAGTATTTTCGTTATAGGCCACACCAAACGTCATATCGACACCACGAATTTCATGATGGGAATGGTTTACGATTTGCTCGCCCCAAATTTGACTATTGGGAATAATAATTTGTTGGTTGTCGAAAGTTTGTAGAATGGTGGTGAATAAATCCACTTCGGTAACTTTTCCAAATTTACCTGCCGCGTCAACAAAGTCATTAACTTTATAAGGGCGAAAGATAAGTAGCATAACCCCAGCAGCAAGGTTTGAAAGCGTTCCTTGCAGTGCCAAACCTATGGCTAAACCTGCCGCGCCTAATAGCGCGATAATAGAAGCCGTTTGAACACCAAATCGATTCAGTACGGCAATGCCCACAAAAGCTAATATAGTGTAGCGGGCCACACTACCAAAAAATTTAAATAGGGTGTCATCTAATTGGGGGTGGCGGCTAGCAATGGCTACTATGCCTTTATACACTTTACCTGCTACCCAAAGGCCAACAATTAAAATGGCTAACGCAAGCAAAATATTGGTTGCCCACGCTAACGCGGCAGGCAAATATTGATTGATGTCTAAAGACGCCAGAAAGTCTTCCATGGACTCAATTCCTCTAACATTTAATGTGTGATTATTCGTTTTTATTGAGTCGCTGCTCAATGTAGGGGGTAGTTATAGGTGAATTACTCTACATTTAGTATTGTTAATAAGTATGAATATCCAAATCTAATGCCAATGACAGAAGATTAAATTCAGCGTAAAAAAAGGGTTGGCGTTGAGCAACGTGGGTTATTACGTATAATCCACGCACACGTAAAGCGCTTACACAAGGTAGAACGCTTCGCGTGGACTCATGTAATAACCTAAGGTGAAGGCAAAGTGATAAAGCGTGATGTAATTGTAATTGGTGCCGGAGCAGCCGGGCTGTTTTGCGCAGCGCAAGCCGGTGCGCGAGGCCGTAGCGTAGAGGTGCTAGATCACGCCAAAAAAGTGGGGCGAAAAATACTGATGTCTGGCGGTGGGCGTTGTAATTTCACCAATATGTATGCTGAACCCGCTAATTTCTTATCGCAAAACCCGCACTTTTGTAAGTCGGCATTAAGCCGCTATACCCAATGGGACTTTATCGCCTTGGTGGCCGAGCACGGCATTGCCTATCATGAGAAAACCTTGGGGCAGCTATTTTGTGATGACAGCGCGAAAGACATTGTCGATTTATTGCTAAAAGAATGCAGCAAGGCCCATGTCACTGTGACTACACGCTGCGAAATCCTCAGTGTGGAAAAGTGCGAAAGTGGGTACTTACTATCTACATCAAACGGCGATTACCAGTGTGAGTCTTTAGTGGTCGCCACAGGCGGATTGAGTATGCCGAAACTAGGCGCCACCCCTTTAGGGTATAAAATTGCCCAGCAGTTTGGCTTAAATGTGCTTCCTACCAGAGCCGCTTTGGTGCCCTTTACCTTACATGAAAAAGACAAAGAGACACTGGCTGAGTTAAGCGGTATCGCGGTGGATGTGTACGCAAGTTGCAACGACACCACGTTTAAAGAAGCCATGCTTTTTACCCACCGAGGCTTGAGTGGCCCGGCCATGTTACAAATTTCCAGTTACTGGGAAGCGGGCGATACACTGAGCATTAACACATTGCCCGACGACGATAGCCATGAATTACTAGAGACAGCCAGAACATCCACACCCGATGCGCTACTGGCTACCTGTTTAAACAAAGTGTTTCCCAAGCGCATGGTGCAAAGCTTCATTGATTATCATCAGTGGCGAAACGTACCCGTGAAGCAACTGACTCATGGCGAATGCGATGCCATCGCGAATACGCTAGAAAACTGGCAAGTGAAGCCCAACGGCACCGAAGGTTACCGAACCGCAGAAGTCACCATTGGCGGCGTAGATACCAACGAACTCTCATCAAAAACCATGATGGCTAAAAACGTGGAAGGCCTCTATTTCATTGGCGAAGTGGTAGACGTCACCGGCTGGCTAGGCGGCTTTAACTTCCAATGGGCCTGGAGCAGCGGCTGGGCTGCGGGGCAGGTGGTGTGAGATGTTTTTGCATAATAAAGTTTGTACACTGAATAAAAAGTTTGTACATAACTCCAATCTGGAATAATAAAGTTTGTACATTAAGCTATACTAGTTAAATAAAGATACAGCGGAACCAACAATTTGCCTCGCTTCAGAGAATTAAAAACGTTTGATGATTTTCAAAGAGCGTTAAAGAACAAGTACGGTATTGGCGAAGGTGAAAACTATAAGCCTTGGTTAAGAGTCCAGGATGTCCCCTCGCAAGGTAGCAGCGCGAAAATTCAAGGTATAAAGATAGATAGAGAGCACCACACCTTGTCGGAAGGCGAAACTTCGTTTTTATATCTGGCTGAATTTAGAGATAGCGTTGTTGATATACGAGAGCAATTTCCGCTACTGCCGATCGACCTCTCAATCAAGATTGCAAACACACTAGATTTGCGTCATCCGACCATTCCTGATTCTAAAGTTTTAAATGTTCTGACTACGGACTGCTTACTAACGTGCTATGACAAGCATAAAGGAGTTTGGTATGAAGCTGTGTCTGTGAAATCTAAGGCAGAGGACTTGGCAGACAAGCGTACAGCGGAAAAGCTAGATATAGAGAGAATTTGGTGGGAGCTGTTGGATGTCCCTTTTCGTGTTTATGTTAATACCCCCGAAAATCAAACTAAGTCGAAAAACATTCAATGGTTTACCGCTCCAGTAAGGCATGGTGAAACGTTCTCTGACTCTTTACTTTTATCGGCTTGTGAATTACTTCATATCGGTCCTATGATTACAGAGCAAACCTGTTCTGAGCTCGCTACAAATTTTAATCTAGATGGTGCTCAGGCACTGAGCTTACTAAAAACGCTTTTTGCCAAAAAAATCGTTGATGTGAAACTAGATAAGCCAATTCCTGAGTCAGGAGTGTTCGAAGTTATGAGAATTGCGCCGTTTAGGACTCAACAATATGCAGGTTGAAGTAAACAGTATTTGGCAAGTTCGTTCACTAGATGGCAATTCCGACGGCCTATATCGGGTTTTAGCAATTTATTCAGAAATTGATCAACTGATATTGTTCCGTATAACAGAAGATAAGAAACTTGAAAGACCTATCAGCGCTCCCTTGAGTTCGTTCACTGACTTAGTGAGTAAAAAATCTATTACTACGTCTGAGTATGAGCTACCTGCATATTTGAACTGCAAAGAAGAAGATATACCCGAAACTCAACTTCTTAAACGGGATAATAACTATCAGTTAATATCTGATTTGGTCTCTCTACCAGATTTCTTGTTAGAAATAACGACCAACAACAGAAGTAAACTTCTAGTCGCCCAAGCTGACAAGCAAAAAACTTACGTTCAGAAGATTTATAGAGCTCTAAATTTGTACTGGAAGTATGGGCAAGAGCCCAATGCATTGCTGCCGGCCTACAAACTTTCTGGTGGTCTGGGAAAAGTACGAACAGCTGGCAAGGTGAAAAGAGGAAGACCAGTACAAATATTCACTCCTACCTTTTCTGTATTTGAAGGCGTCAATACTGAAGAGCATGATAAGGCAATAATTCTAAAGGCAATGAAAAAGTTTGCTCTTAAGGGTAGGAAAGTGCCTTTTACTAAAGTGTATGACCAAATGCTGAAGGAGTTTTATTCTGATGAGCTACTTTCGGCTGAAAGTGAACAGCGGGAACCAAGTATCCCCAATTACAGAAGCTTTCTGTATTGGGCTAGAAAGTTAATACCTCAAAGTGAACTTATAAGGAAACAAACTAATAAAGGAGACTTCGAGCGAAATCGAAGAGGGCTGATTGGAAGCGCAACGGACCATACGGAAGTTCCTGGTAGTTGTTTTGAGCTGGATGCTACCGTTTTAGACGTTCATATTGTATCGGAGTTTCAACGAAACCACGTGCTTGGTAGGCCCACCTTATATTGTGTGGTAGATAAAGAAAGTCGAATGATCGTAGGTCTGCACGTGTCGATGGAATACGCGTCGTGGAGAGCAGGCAGACAGGCCTTAGTAAACAGCTTTACATCAAAGAAACAATATTGTGACCGGTTCGGGATTACGATTGAAGAGGCAGAATGGCCTTGTCACCATATACCCCAGCGATTGCTTTGTGACCGTGGCGAATTTATTTGTAAGGATGCCGAACAGCTAGCAGTGCCACTAATCGGTCATTTGAGTATTGCTCCGCCTTATAGAGCTGACTGGAAAGGAATTGTTGAAAGACGATTTAAAATACTAAACGATACCTTAGTCCATCAATTGATGGGGACAACCAGAGGTAGGCATTACATTCGTGGTGACAGAGATCCTCGGTTAGAAGCCGCGTTAACATTAAACGAAATCACTAAGATGCTTATTGATGCCGTTCTTGAGCACAATAGTGCTATTTTTGAATCACTGGCTGCACAAAGCACACTTCTTGTTGAATCAGATCTGAAGCCTACACCTCTCAATTATTGGATGATTCATCTTCACAAGCATAGACATGCTTTAATCAAAGCAAATGAAGCTGACATTCGTGCTCGATTATTACCGTCTGTTACCGTATCGATGACAAGTAAGGGGATTCGACTAAATAAAGATATGTACTACCAGTGTGAACGAGAGGAATTTGACACTTGGAAAACCATTGCTCGTAACACAGGAAGTTGGAAACTAGAGGCAAGAATTGATCAAGATAATTCATCATTTATCTATGTGCGATTGCAAAGTGATGAAAGTTTTACTCGATGCGAACTGATGAAACGATCTTCTATTTTCGAAGAAAGACACGCTGCTGATGTCGTTTTCTTCGAAGATTGGAAAAAACTACAGCTTAAGAATGATAAGCCTGGGAAAGCATCACTGGAACGCTATGACCGTAAAAACGTAACGATTAAAAACGCCAAAGAGTCTTTGAAATCAGAATTACCTTTAGCCAGCAAAGCCGAGAGAACTAGAGACATGAAGGAGCGCAGAAGACAAATGATCCTCGACAGTAGGTTGGCGCCCGACGACTTCGAACATGTGGGGGAACTCTCAAATATAATCACTGAGACCTCGAGTAGCATCGGCAATAAAAAGAATAAAGTCATTTCTTTGTTAAAGCGTAACAAGGATGAAAAGTTGTGAGAATTCGTTTTGCTGAATATCGGGAGGCGATTCTTCCAGAATACAGAGGAAATCCGCTAATCGAAGCTCTCCCTCAAAAGCCAAGAGACGAAGAGCTGTTAGATAAACTTGGTTTTTTCCCACCTCATGACGAAGAGGAAAGGGAATTGGAAGCTTTCGACAGGATAGAATACCTCGTTCGCTTAGAGCATTTAAGGCAACCCCTCCCTGTTTATATTGACGTATATAGGTATATCGAATCTGCACTTAAAAAAGGGTACTCAGCAAAGAGCCCATTTTCACCCACAACAGCCAACTATTTGCACTACCCGTTGGATAAACGCCCCTCGATTGAACCGAGAACAGGTTTCTTTAAACCAAAAGGTAGTGGGATAACTGTGATTGGGGAAAGCGGCGTTGGCAAAACCAGTATGTTGGAGCAAATTCTAAGTTGTTATGACGACGTAATCGAGCATGTCAAATATAAGGGTAAATCGCTTCCACTAAAACAGGTGGTCTGGATAAAAGTAGATTGTCCGGAAGATTCAAGTGTAAGAGCTCTTTGTCATAAAATTTTGGCTGAAATTGATCGTAAGCTAGGACATAAAACAGAAAAACGGGTCACGACTATTCCTGCACTAGTGGAACAAATTGAAGCCAGAATAAAATCTGGGTTCTTGGGCATTTTAGTTATCGATGAAATGCAAAACCTTAACTTAGCAAAGACTGGCGGTGCTGACCGATTAATAGCTTTCCTACATAACCTAGTGAATAACCTCGGGATCCCTTTACTATTCTGCGCAAACCCACCTTTTAACAAGTTGTTGGAACAAACATTAAAGATAGCGAGGAGAGCAGAAAGTAGCGGCTATGTAGATGTTGAACTATTAAAAAATGATGAAGAGTGGGAGCTTTTCGTTGATGAGTTATGGGGACTCCAGTGGACCAATATCAGAACTCCCTTAACAAAGTCATTAAGCGACAAGTTATACGATCTTTCCGTTGGCAATTTAGATTTGGCCATGCGGGTTTACAAAGAGGCTCAACGTCAAGTAATTGGTAGCGGTGATGAGCGAGTTAACGAGAGTGTATTGGAACATGCCGCGAACATCACTATACGTGCGTCGAAAACATCAGTAGACAAAATTAAACGCGACAATAAGCTATCACTTCTGAAGCGGAAAAAAGTTAAAAAATCTGTTCTAAATCATTATAACGCGGTCCCCCAAAAGCAAGAACTTACCCACCATGATAAAAGGCTTGTAGCTATACCTGGCGACTTAAGTAGGCCGCATCACCCGGAGTTTGCCGAACAACTAAATGAATTGAGAATTTTGGACACCTTTATCGAACAAATCTCAGATCCAGACATGATTCAAAGAGCTGCAAAACAGATTGATGCACTTTCATATCTAAAAACCCAGAGGCTTTTATGTGATGAGCCTTTAGAAGACCTGACCTAGATGTAGAGGCTTTGGAGAATGTACCAATTACCCAAAGCTTTACCGGATGAACTACTACTTAGTAGATTAATTAGATTCATCACCATTTCTGGCATTTCTAGTAGT
>CEVA01156518.1_pt1 | contig 12287 bp, 12 predicted proteins | sample 361521 | NCBI WGS metagenome assembly CEVA01 (sample SAMEA2622823, study PRJEB7988) | marine metagenome | isolation source: saline water (ENVO:00002010), including | reverse complement strand
CGCTTTCTTCGGCTGGGTCGGTAGCGGAGCGTTCATCATCGCCTGGTGCGCAGCCTCGGGCATGTCGATCCTCACAGCCTTAGTCTTCTTCGGCTTCGTGGTCATCATCTGGCTTGGGATCACGCGGATGTCGATTGAAGGTGGCCTGATCAGCACCCGGCCGGTGCACGCACAGACCGCCACTTTCCACATCCTCGGCGCAGTCAACATGCGCCCGTCGGGAATCGTAGCGATGGGAATTACCCGAACGTGGCATCGCGACATGAAAACCGCTCTCATGGCCCCGACCGCCAATGCCGTGCGGCTGTTCGATGCCCTCCGGGACCATCGCGGCCGATTGGGTCTGGCCGTCGCCATCGCCGTTGCCGTGGTCGCAGGCGGAAGCGCGTGGTACGCAGTCGATTCGGGCTACCGGACCGGCGCGTTCAACTACGGTGCCATCTACGCCGGCTCCGTCCAGGGCACGTTCGACGAAGCCGTTGCTTACATTCGGGATCCGTTTTCCGTCAAGCGATTCAGGGCCTGGTGGACGCTGCTGGGCTTCGGAACCGTCGGCGCCATGGCCCTCCTGCGTTATCTCTTTCCCTGGTGGCCCATCCACCCGATCGGATTCGTGACTGCCACCACGTACCCTGCCAAGATCCTTCCTTTCTCCATCTTCATCAGCTGGCTGGCCAAACTCATCATCCTGCGGGCGGGCGGAATCCGCCTCTACCGTAAGGCGACGCCTTTTTTCCTCGGCCTCATGCTCGGCTACTTTGGAGGGGTCGCCATCTCCTTCCTCATCGACGTGATCTGGTTTCCCGGCGAGGGACATTCCTGGGGCCTCTACTGAGACCCAGCGGACTTGGTCCTAAGCTCTTTTCCACGAAGCACTTGCATCCAGTCGATGGTTTAGAGTATTCTGTCCGCTGAAGTTTTCCGAGCAGAACCGAGCCGTTGACACAGTTCCCGCTGGCCTTCCATGAAACCGTGATGCGCACCCTATCCGTCCTTTTCGTCCTCTTCATCGCCTTGATGTCGTCATCCGCCCACGCCGGAACCGGCGTCGTGATCGGTAGTTTAGGTGCACCGGAAGTCAAGTTGGCCGACCTCGACGGTACGCCGGGAGTCGGATTCGGTGATTTCCTGATCTTCGCCGGAGGCTTCAACAGGTCCGAAGGGGATTCCGATTTCGACGACCGTCTGGACCTCAACGGGGACGGAACAATCGGATTCGGCGATTTCCTGCTGTTCGCCACCCAGTTCTCCGGCTGATTTCAGAAGTCAGTATTGAAAGCGAGGCCCCCGCACCGGATCATCGGGCGGGGGCTTCACTTGTCCGGTCGTCTCCATCGGGGACATTGCAAGGGCCAATACCCGTGGGTCCGGTTCGCGAACCGGGCCTACCCCCAGTGTCTTTTGCCCAATGGTGTTGGTGCTCGCAATCCAATCGTCCCGAGGCAATGACATGAGTGAATCTGAAAACTCCACCAAGATCGTGCAGGCCGGCGCCATCGGTACAGGAGACTACGCCACCGCCATCGTGACTCAGGCCGAACAGATTCCGCGTTTGAATGTATCGATCGTCGCCGATACGAATATCGATGCCGCGCATCGGGCATTCCAACTCGCCGGAATCGACGAGGAAGACATCGTCGTCGCCAGCACGAGCGCCGAAGCTCTGGCCGGCATGGAGGCGGGCAAGAAAGTTGCCGTCGCCGAAGGCGAACTTCTGATGGACCTTCCCCTGGACGTAATCGTGGAAGGCACGGGATCCCCCACAGCCGGCGCGACCCACGCCGCCACCGCACTCCGGGGCGGCAAGCACGCCGTCATGGTGACCAAGGAGGCAGAGGTCGTCGTCGGCACAATCCTTCGGCGGATCGCACGGGAAAACAACGTCGTCTACTCGTGCGCTGACGGGGATCAGCCCAGTCATCTGATCAGTCTGATCGAATGGTGTCGCACGATCGGTCTCGAGGTGCTCTGTGGGGGCAAGTTCGGAGAGAAGCGAATCTGGGTCGACCTTCAGAAGGAACAACTGATATTTCAGGGCGGGAAGACCCGGGATCTATCGACGGCAGAGGTCGATCTATTCAGACCGCTCACCGGACCCGACGACCAGGGACTCCGTGAAGAGGCCATCAAGCGAAGGATCGAGGTCCTCGAAGACCTGGCCGAGATCCGGACGGACGACCTGACCGAGCTCGGCATCGTCGCGAATGCCACCGGAATGACGATCGAACGGGACCGCCTTCGACATCCGGTTCTGTGGCCCTCCGAGATGCCAGCCACGCTCTGCCCGAAAACCTACGGCGGCCTGCTCGACGGCAGAGGCGTCATCGAACAAACGACCTATCTCCGGGCGCCCAACGACGTCAGCATGGGCGGCGTCTACGTCACAGTCCACGCCGGCAACAAGTACTCCCGCGGAATCCTGTCCGGGAAAGGTCACATGAGCAATGTGGACGGCACCTCTGTCATGCTCTTCAGACCCTACCATCTCTGCGGGGTCGAGACCCCCTACTCGCTCCTCTCCGCCGTCCTGAACGGCACGCCATCCTCAGGATGGGAGATGAACCAGCGGTACGACTCCTTCGGTCGGGCCCGCCAGGATCTTGCTGCTGGGACCACGCTGGACGGTGCGCACGACGACAGATGGGAAACGTTCCTCGGCCCTGCCGTGGCCCTCGGAGAGACCGCCACCGAAGATCCGATCCCCTACCACATCGCCACCGGCTCCCGCCTGAGCCACGATGTCCCGGCGGGTGCCGTCATGACCCAGGCCGTGGTTAAAAACATCACCACGTCCCCACTTTGGAATCTTCGGGCCGAGCAGGACGCATAGGGATCCTTCGCCAGCACCGTCGAAGATCTCTCGTGCCGCGGGCTGGAACATCGTCCGCATATTCCTGTTTTTTTAGTCAGTTAATCGAATCTTGATCCATCCGCTGACCATCATTATACTATACATTGCGTCGGACGAACCTCCCGCAGTTCTCCTTTGGAGGCCCTTCGGCCGCCGTGAACAGCTTCCCTCGCACACCCCCGCGTGCGATTTCTCCCTATCTTTTGACAACGGTCTCTTTGATCCGAACGTAAGGTGAACTATGCCCACCACGGCTAAATCCCGAAAAACGCCCTCCTCAGGCCAACTCGATCTCATGGCCAAACCCAGGAACTGGTCCGCAAGCGGCAAGACCCGAAAGTCGAACGGACGCTCAAAGCAATCCGCTCCGAGCGTCTACGATGAGAGCAAGGTCAAGACCCTCAGTTCACTCGAGCACATCCGGCTGCGCACGGGGATGTATATCGGCCGCCTGGGCGACGGCACCGACTTCGACGACGGCATCTACATTCTGCTCAAGGAAGTCGTCGACAACGCCGTCGACGAGTTCATCATGGGGCACGGCAAAAAGATCGACGTCAAGATCGACGCAGACGGTCGCGTTTCCGTTCGGGACTACGGCCGAGGCATTCCCCTCGGCAAGGTAGTCGAGTGCGTGTCCGTGATCAACACGGGCGCCAAATACAACGATGACGTCTTTCAGTTCAGCGTCGGTCTGAACGGCGTCGGCACGAAGGCCGTGAACGCCCTGAGCATCGACTTCAAAGTCGTCGCGTATCGGGATGGCAAATATTCAGAAGCCATCTTCTCCCAGGGCCAGATTATCAGCAAGAAGCAAGGCAAGGCGAAGAAGCCCAACGGCACGTATGTCGAATTCCTGCCGGACGAGGAGATCTTCGGTGAGTACGCGTTCAACGAGGAGTATGTCGAGCGTCGGATGTGGAACTACGCCTGCCTCAACAGTGGGCTGACGCTAAACTTCAACAAGAAGAAATTCGTCACCCGGGCCGGGCTGCTCGAATTCCTGAACCGCGAAGTCGGTGACGACGTCATCTACGAGCCCTGCTATCACAAAGGTCAATACATCGAATTCGCCTTCACCCACGCGTCGACCTACGGCGAAACCTATTACAGCTTCGTCAATGGCCAGCACACGAGCGACGGCGGAACACACCAGAGCGCTTTCCGTGAGGGCGTGCTCAAAGGCGTAAACGAATTCTTCAAGAAGAACTACGGAGGGGCCGACGTCCGAGAGTCGATCACGGGAGCCGTCGCGGTGAGGCTTAAAGATCCCGTCTTCGAGTCCCAGACGAAGAACAAGCTGGGAAATGCAGATGTGCGAAGCTGGATTGTCGCTGAAACGCGTTCAGCCGTCGTCGACTGGCTCCACAAGAACGGTGCCATTGCCAAGAAGCTCGAGGCAAAGGTCGTCCACAACGAGAAGCTGAGAAAAGAGCTCAACGCGGTCAAGAAAGAGGCCAAGGAAGCTGCCAAGAAGATCGCGATCAAGATTCCCCATTTCAAAGACAGCAAATATCACCTCGGTCACAAAAAGCACGGCGAAAATTCGACGATCTTCATCACCGAAGGCCCATCCGCCGCCGGCTCGATGGTCTCTGCGCGGGACGTCCTCACGCAGGCCATTTTCGGCCTCAAAGGCGTTCCCATGAACCTGCACGGCAAGACACGGGCGGCCATTTACAAAAACGTCGAGATGTTCAACCTCATGTCCGCCCTCGGCATCGAGGACAGCGTCGACAATCTTCGTTTCAACAAGGTCATCATCGCCACTGACGCCGATCACGACGGCTTCCACATCCGCATCCTGCTCCTGACATTCTTCCTCTCCTTCTTCGAAGAACTCGTTCAGCGCGGCCACGTCTATATCCTGGAAACACCGCTCTTCCGTGTCCGAAACAACAAGGAGACGCGTTACTGCTACAGCCCCAAGGAGCGGGACGCCGCATTCGAAGAGATCCGCAACCCCGAAGTCACGCGATTCAAGGGCCTCGGTGAAATCTCCCCGAAAGAATTCGGTCAGTTCATCGGCGAAGACATGCGCGCCGTCAAAGTGAACCTGCGAAGCCTCAAGGAAGTGCCGGACATGCTCGAGTTCTACATGGGCAGGAATACGCCGGAGCGGAAAGACTACATTGTCGAAAACCTAGTTTGAGGCAAAAAGCATGAGGCAGCAGTGAGAAGAAACTCGACTTCCCTACTGCCTGCTCACTCTCAACGCATTCCATCACTAAACCGGTAGAGGCGAATGCCATACGTCGACACGCTATACGAAAAAAACTATCTAGAGTACGCCAGCTATGTCATCAAGGATCGGGCGATCCCGGACGTCGACGACGGGCTAAAGCCGGTACAGCGACGGATCTTGCATTCGCTGGCCGAGGTGGACGACGGCAAGTTTCACAAGGTGGCCAACATCGTTGGCAACACCATGAAGTATCACCCACACGGAGATCAGTCGATCGAGGGTGCGCTCATCGTCCTTGCGCAGAAGGACTACCTGATCGAGAAGCAGGGCAACTTCGGCAACATCCTCACGGGGGACGAGGCCAGTGCCGCCCGTTACATCGAATGTCGACTGACCGACCTCGCTCGTGACGTCCTCCTCAACAAGTCGATCACCGAATACGTCGACACCTACGACAGCCGGAACAAGGAACCTGTCGTCTTTCCCGCCAAAGTCCCGCTGCTCCTGATCCTCGGGACCGAGGGCATCGCGGTCGGCATGTCCACGCGCATTCTTCCACACAATTTCTGCGAAGTCCTTGAAGCGCAGATTGCCTACCTCAAAGGGAAACGTTTTAAGCTCTACCCGGACTTCCCGACGGGAGGACAGTTGGACGTGTCCGAGTACAATGACGGAAACGGGAAAGTGCTCATCCGCTCCGTGCTCGACACCAAGGATCCGAAACGCATCGTTGTGCGGGAGCTTCCCTACGGCTACACGTCCGAGAGCCTCATTACGACGATCGAGGACGCCTCGAAAAAGGGGAAGCTCAAGATCAGCTCGATTGCCGACTACACGACCGAGGAAGTCGAGATCGACATCCATCTTGCGCGTGGAATTCAGTCGAAGGACACCGTCGACGCTCTCTTTGCCTTTACCGGGTGCGAGAACTCGATCTCCGCCAACATGCTGGCCATCAAGGACGAGCGACCGCATATCATGAACGTCACCGAGGTCGTCAAGCACTGCACCGACCGATTACTAGACGTCCTCAAAGCCGAGCTCAAACTCGAGGAACGCGAACTCAGCGACCGGCTGCACGCCAAGACACTCGAGCAGATCTTCATCGAAAATCGGATCTATAAGGAGATCGAAGAGCAGGAAACAGCCGAAGACGTGAACAAAGCGGTCGTCGAAGGCCTGAAGCCCTACAAGAAGATCATCAAGCGAGACGTCACCGACGAAGACGTCGTCACCCTCCTTCGAATCCCGATCCGCCGAATTTCTCTCTACGACATCAACAAGGCCACAGAGGAGATGGTCGAGATCCGGAAGCGTCTGCGTCAGGCCCGGAAGTACCTGAAAGCGCTCAAGGACTACGCCGTCAGCTACCTCGAAGGCCTGCTCAAGAAGTATGGTAAGCAATTCCCTCGGAAGTCGGAGATCGTCAGCCTCGAACAGGTCGATGTCCGAGACGCGGCCCAGCGAAACCTGACCCTCAAGTACGACACCAAACGCGGGTATCTGGGCTATGATGTCAACGGCGCCGCTCAGTTTGAGGTCAGTCCCTACGATCGAATACTCGTGATCCGCAAGTCAGGTTCCTGGTCCGTCCAGGATGTGCCCGACCGCCTGTTCGTCGACAAGGGAATGCTCTTCTGCGGCTTCGTCGACCCCGATCGTGTGTATTCTCTGCTCTACGCGGACGAGAAGAAGAACCCATGCCTCAAGCGTTTCCAGATCGACAAGTTCATCCTCAAGCGAGGTTACGACCTAGTACCCGCCGGTTGCAAACCGATTCGCCTCACGACCGAACGCGACACGAGCATCGTCGTCGACTACAAGCCCAAGCCCCGGGTGCGTGTCATCCAGGAAGAGTTCGACGTCGAAAATTTTCTGGTGAAGGGCAATCGGGCGAAAGGCGTCAGGTTGGCGAATCGTGAGGTGAAAAACGGGAAGTTCGAGCGACAGAAGTAGACTCCTGTTAATCTCAAGGCAACGGCATGCCGTGACCCTACCAAAAGGGGTCATAACGCCGGTCATTCGACCGGCGTTTTCGTTTTCTCCAGTCCCGGGCTCACCGTATACTATCGCCCTGTCGTCAAACCTGAGCCCAGACTTTCTTTCCCTGTGACTTTCTTCGTGCCTTCGTGTCACCGTATTAAGGAGTCAATTAAATGCGCGTCATCGTCATCGGTTGCGAATACACGGGAGTGTCTACACTCATCAACGGCATTCACGCCTGGGGCCTCGAGCGGGGCATCAACCACCATCTGGACGATCACTTTACGATTCCCGACGCCTACCATCTCTCCGATGAGGAACAGCAGGGCATGCTGGACATGCTGCCCGGCATCAAAGAACGGTTTCAGCGTTTCCAGATCGCCTACCACGTGCGTCTGATTAACAAATACAAGCACATCCTGCTGGGTGGCTTCTACATGGAAGAGATGGTCTACGGTCCTCGTTATTACTATCCGGGCACAAACGCCCGAAGGGTCGGTGACCGGAGCGTGCCTGCGATCGACCATCACGAGTGCGAGCCCGAACTGCCTAAAGACACGATCGTCGTTCACCTGCACGCCAAACCCGATGTGATCCGTGGGCGAATGGAATCGAACCCCCATCCTCACCAACTCGTCCCACCCGGGGACGTCGAGGGCGTGATAGAGGAATTCACACACGAATATCAGGCGTGTTCGCTCAAGGGTAAATTCGACATCGACACCTCAAAACTGACGCCGGCAGCCTTGCTCGAAGAGTATCTGAGGCTGTCGATTCCTCATTTGAACGCGGAGGACGGGAATACGCGTCTGCTGACGGCGTGAGAAGCATCACGAAGGCTCGAAGAGAAAATCCCTTCGCGAGGACCGCCCTGAGCCGCCGGGTCACGACCGACACTTCGACTGCGCTCAGTGTGACGGTGCTTTCACAGTTCAAAGTTCTTGAACTCCCAATGAAGATCACTTACATCGGCTCCGCCCTCCTCGCTCCTTTCCCCTGGGTGCTCGTCAAGGTGCGCACGGACACCGGCCTCGTGGGGATTGGCGAAGCCGACAACGGTCGGGCGTCCACCAGATCGTCGTGGATCAACGCCTGACCCGACACCTTCTCGGACAGGACCCCCGGAACGTCGACAAACTCTTCACCGACATGATGCACTCCATTTCGGCATCGGGCTTCTACCAGGGGGCCGTCATGAGCGCCATCAGTGGGATCGAGATGGCACTCTGGGACATCACGGGCCAGGATCTTGGTTGTCCCATCTGGCAGTTGCTCGGGGGAAAGTTTCGAGATCGCATCCGTCTCTACAACGATTGCCACGAAGGCGAGGAGGACACACCGGAGGGCGGGGTCGAAACGGCGAAAGCCGTCGAAGCCCGTGGATTCGACGCCATCAAGTTCGACATCGATCCACGTCCATCGCGGCGAGATGCCTACAACCGCACCATCAGCAACGACGACATCGATCAGTTCGTCCGCGTCGTGGCAGCCGTGCGAGAGGCCCTGGATTCCAACACGGACCTCCTCATCGACGCCCACTGGTTCTATGCGCCGCCTGACATCCTCAAGGTCGCGAAGGCTTTCGAATCGTTGAACCTGATGTGGCTGGAAGACCCGATCCCTCCCGAGAACATCGAGGCTATGCTATGGCATAAGGTCGCCCGATCCACCACAACCCCAATCTGAACGGGCGAGAACTTCTACTCACGCCACGGTTTCCGGGACCTCATCGAGCAACAGGCTGCGGAATCATCTCCCCCGACCTCGCAAAAGCTGGAGGATTGCTCGAGGGACGCCGTATCGCCGATCTTGCGGACATGTATTACATTCCGTTCTCACCTCATAACATCTGCGGTTCCATCGGCACAGTCGCCGCGAGTCACGTGTGCGCCGCCGTTCCCAACTTCCAGGTACTCGAATTCCATCACCTGGACAACGAACTCTGGTCTAACCTGACCGTTGGCGACAACCTGATCGAACTGGGCCATCTATCGGTTCCCACTGATCCTGGTCTCGGCGTAGCGCTCGACGAGACCGTCGCGAAAGACGCAACTGTCGAAGACCTCGAATTTTTTGAATAGTTCTGTCGTTTTCCGTCCAGTCAAGTTTTTGGCTCGTCGCGTTTTCGAGGAGCCACTTTCATTCTCCAACAAGGAGTCCTCATGTCACTCCGAACCCCCATCCTCGCAGACGCCCTACACCACATCGACCTGGAAGCCATCAAGCGTGAGAAAGGCGAAGCCAACTGGTCGCATTCGCTCGTGGCTACCGATCACGTTCGCAGCACCCTGATCTGTCAGAAACCGGGCACCGAAACGGATAATCACGTACACGACTATGACGAGTGGTGGGTCATCCTGGAGAGCGAGATTCATTGGAATGATGGAGGGAGAAGACGATTTGATCGTCGCGAAAAAGGGCGAACTTTCTGTTCGCCCCAGCGCTCAAGTTCCACCACATTTCCCCTGCCGGGGATGGGCCCTCGATCCGCCTCGCCGCCTCCATGCCCGGGAAAGGCCACCTGCACGAACGGCCCGCCGGTAAGGTGAAAGTAACATTCGAAGACACCCAAGCGGTCCCGGCATGACACTTCTCGGACAGCGCACAAAAAAGGGTAGAAGCTTTCCATCGCTTCTCCCTTCAGTTGGTTGCCTCTTTCCGTCTACTGTCAACCGTCCACCTGTCCTCAGTTTCATCTCATCTCGAACAGTTCGTGGTCGGAGACCGCCATGGCTCGCCGTAGCCCCGTTGTGGCGAAGGCGGCTCCCACCAACGACCGCTGCCGCAGGCTCCGCCCACGGCCCACCGCCTACCGTCCACAGGTTTCACCCTCTCTTCAACCTCACGTTCCCATTCCCACTCCGAAGATGAATCTCAGGTCCTCCCCCTGCACCGATTCGACCGACCAAGCGATTGGGCCGAACCGGCTGCAATGGGTTGACTACGAAGTCTGAACCCGCCTTGCCCGTCCCTGTCCGAGCATCCAGCTGCCCCGCGAATTCCGAGCCCACAGTCACCGAAATAGACCCGTTCGTCGTCGTGGCCGTCACCGGTGACGTCGCCGCGTCGATTTCAACATCGATGGAGCCGATGACCGTAGCGAACTGACTCTCGCTGGACACCTCCGCCAGCCTGGCCTCCAGGCGTCCGTTCACCGTGGCCAGCGACATCGAACCACTCGCCCCACGCACCTCCACTCTACCGTTAACCGTCTTCGCGTCGGTTTCCGCCACACGGCCATCGACCACGATCGACCCATTAACGGTACCAAGGGGGAGATGAAGCCCCTCCGGGGCAATCACCACATACCTGGCCGATGCATCGTAACCGTTGGTGTTCCGAGGCCACGTGGTCTTGATTAGGACTTCGTCGCCCACCCGGCCCACTTCCGTTTCCAGAAGTCTTACGAAATCCATCGACAGCTGGCGGGAAGGTCCTCGGACCACTTTTGTCACATCGACCGTGACGGATAAGACATCCGGGCGCGTCTCGATCGAAATAGACCCGTTGACCGTCTCGGCTATTAGCCTCCGAGCGTCCGCGGCGGTGATCGTGTGCGTCTCGGTCACCGTGTAATTGCCGGATCTGTCCCCTGATGAATCGAACGACGAAGTCAGATTGGATTCGCCACAACCAGCCAGTAGAACGGATAAGGTCCAGATCGAGCGGTTCAGCCATTGCGTTTTCGCGGGATTCTCCTCGATTCGGGTTTCGACTGTTTCCCTTATAACACCGGGCCCCACCGATTCTGTCACCAGATGCCCGAAAATTTCACCGCACCCGCATACTCCTTATATTGCCTGTAGAAGGAGATCTTTGAAACTTCCTCGAGAATCTGAATGGATAGGTAACACTTCCACCAGGCTGCGGTGTTGTACAGATCGAAGGCAGAGAGTCAATGGACGTTGAGGCACTCTACGAGCGATACCGGCCGATGGTCATCCGGCGGTGCCGAAAGCTTCTACGGGATGAAGACGAGGTCCTGGATGTCGCGCAGGATGTGTTCGTCCAGCTGCTGCGACGAAAGGGCGGCCTGACGGACGACCATCCGTCCAGCCTCCTCTACCGAATCACGACCAACCTTTGCCTCAACCGGATTAGGGACCGTCGCCGAGCCCCGGATGCGGTAGAGGACGATGTCCTGACGCAGATCGCCCGATCGGATGTAGACGAGCGACAGCTGGACGCAAAGAAGACGCTGGACCGGATCTTTCGCCGACTCCCCGAGTGTCGACCCACACCATCGCCACCTTGCTCTACGTCGATGGTCTGACACTCGAGGAGACCGCGGCCACCGTCGGAATGTCGGTATCCGGAGTCAGGAAGCGAATGAGGGGACTGAGGACAGCCGTCTCAGACCTGGAGACCTATGAACGATCGACAACAGATTCCGATTTCGGACCTTGCGCTGGAGCGCTTCCTGCTCGGAGAACTTCCGGATGCGGAGAAGCAACAGATCAGCGATCGGGTTGAGACAGACGGCGTTCTACGCAGGCGTCTCGAGGATCTTCGGGCATCGAACCGGCAGATCCTCGAAGAAGCGCCTCACGCCCAGGTGGCGACAGAGATTCGCAACCGCCTGGAGACCGACGTGCCACGCAGAACCATTTCGCGCTGGGTGCCGGCCCTGGCTGTCGCCGCCACCCTCCTCCTCTTCGTTCCAAACCTGCTGCGTTCCCCGAACGAACCCGGTTACATCGGGATCAAGGGTCAGACACCTCACCTGGTCCTTTACAGACAGATCGACAAGAGGGCGCAGCGACTCGATGACGGAGAGACCGCCGTCGAAGGCGATCTGATTCAGATTGTCTACGTATCACCCGACTCGGGCTACGGCGTCATTTTTTCGGTGGACGGGAGAGACAGCCTAGTCCTGCATCGGGCGGAACGAGGCATATCCTTCAAGCTGGAAACCGGAAGGCCTGACACGCTCGGGTTCTCCTACCAGCTGGATGACGCGCCCGAATACGAGAAATTTTTCCTCGTTACTTCCGACAGGCCCTTTCACGTAGCCCCGCTGCTCAAGCGGGTGAGAGAAGCCCCACGGGCGTTCGAGCCGTCCGAAGCTTTCCGTCTCGACACCTTTACGCTGAAAAAGGAGTAGCCATGAGCCTTCGCCGCACCCTCTCAGGATTGGCTGTCGCCGGGCTCGCTCTCTTCGCCGCTGGCGTAGAGGCCGGTACCGTCCAGCGCTACGTGCTTGCTGCGGGAGCCAACGACGGTGAGACAATGCGCCCTACGCCGTACACCTCTCGACAGAGCTGACCT
>CEVA01164156.1_pt1 | contig 12288 bp, 9 predicted proteins | sample 361521 | NCBI WGS metagenome assembly CEVA01 (sample SAMEA2622823, study PRJEB7988) | marine metagenome | isolation source: saline water (ENVO:00002010), including | reverse complement strand
GAGCTTGACCTCGACTTCGCCTTTGCCGCGGACTTCGTGATGGCCCCGCGTGACCCTGACGCAATCCCACCGATCTCGCACTACCGGGAGTTGGCTGGGAGCGAGGAAGAGATCGAGCGCAACCTCGGCGAATATTGGGTCAGGCGGTTGGAATCGGGGGTTCCCCCGGTGAAATATGTTCCGTGGGCGGTGGGATTGATGAGGCTGGCCCCAGGACATACGGTGGCGTGGCTTGCGAACGAAGTGGTCGGAGAATGGCTTCCTCTGCTTCGGGAGTGGCTCGAAGATCCGAATCTTATTGGTTGGGGCTACTGCCAGGATGGGCGCACGTATATGCCCGTCGATGCGCTGATTCCCGAAGGTGGCTACGAAGTGGACGCGGCGAATGCGTACGGCAAACTGGGTCCGGCGCGATTCAAGGTCGGAATGAATGAGGCGACGAGGGAGACGTTCCTGAAACTGAAAGCCAGAATCGAGGCCAGCTGAATGAAGTTCGACCGTTCAAGAAAAATGATCGAAGACGCGTCGCAGGTCCTGCCTGGAGGCGTGAACAGCAACTTTCGAATCGGAATGAAGCCGACTCCGCTGGTGTTCGAACGTGGGGAGGGACCGTACCTGTTCGATGTCGACGGGAACCGACTGATCGACTATTACCTCGGGATGGGGCCTATGATTCTCGGTCACAACCCGTCGGCCGTGATCGAAGCCGTTCGAGCGCAGCTGGATAACGGAATTCTGTTTGCCGGTCAGTCCGAGATCGAGCGTGAGGCGGCAGAACTTGTCTGCGAGATGGTGCCGTCGGCGGAAAAAGTGCGGTTCAGCTGTGCGGGAAGCGAGGTCGTCCAGGCTGCGTGGCGTCTCGCCCGCGCCCACACGGGCAGATCGACCATTCTGAAATTCGAGGGTCACTATCACGGCTGGTTGGATAGTGTACTCTGGAGCGTGGCTCCGCCGGTGGATGCGTATGGGCCGCTGGAGTTGCCAACGCCGGTTCCGGCAAGCGCGGGACAGGATCTGGTCGCCGGGCAGCATACGGAAGTACTCCCCTGGAACGACCTGGAGCACGTGAAGCAACGACTGGAGCGAGGCGACGTTGCCGGGGTGATCATGGAACCGGTGATGTGCAATACGAGCACCATTTTTCCCGCGGACGGCTATCTGGAAGGCGTTCGTGAGGCTTGTACGGCGACGGATACGATCCTGATTTTCGACGAGGTGATCACAGGTTTCCGTGTGTCACCCGGAGGCGCCCAAGAGCTGTATGGGGTGACGCCGGATCTGACGACGATGGGGAAGGCAATCGCCAACGGATTTCCGCTGTCCTGTCTGGCTGGACGCTCGGACCTGCTCGACCTTTTCGTGATGGGAGGCGTCATGCACGGGGGGACCTACAATGCTCAGCCGGCGACGATGGCCGCCCTCATCGCGACGCTGAGTGAGCTCAGGAAGGCCGAGACGTTCGAGGCGATCGAGACCCAGGGCAGTAGACTGAGGGATGGAATATCGGCCGCGCTGGGCGACGCTGGCATCCAGGCACGGGTCGAGGGGTTCCCGGGAATTTTCCACGTCGGGATGGGGATCGTGGACCCCGTGACCGACTATCGTACCTCGTTGCAGGCGGACCGCGAGCGCTATATCCGATTTACTGAGGCGCTACACTACCAGGGCGTACGAGCGCTCGAGCGCGGAGCCTGGTTCGTGTCCTCGATGCACACATCGGATGTGGTCGACCAGACAATCGAGGCGGTAACCGCTGTAGCCCGCGAGATCTGACCTTTGTCTCGCCCTCTCGAACTCGTCGACCCACGATCCTACACGAGTCCCCACAAGGGGTGGGAAGAGGTCACGATCGGAACGTCACTGGGTGGAGGAGTCCAGCTGCCCATCGGTATCGTCCGCGGCGAATCGGATGGCCCCACCGTGCTGGTCGTCGCGGGCGTGCACGGAGACGAATACGAGGGACCGATGGCTGTCGCGAGGTTCTTCACCTCCGTCGACCCCACCTACCTGAGCGGCACATTCGTCTGTCTTCCAGTCGTAAACCCATACGCGTTCGAGGCCCAAAAGCGGGAATCAGACGCCGCCTACGATGGGTTGAACCTTGCGCGCCAGTTTCCAGGCACGCCGGGGGGCTCGCCCACGCAGCGCCTTGCGGACGAGCTCTATCGTTTCGCAACCGAATTGCTGGGGCCTGACGACCTGTTCATCGATCTCCACAGTGGAGGCACGCGTTACGAATTCCTGCCGATGGTGGGCTATCATTCGACCGATGACACCACCGAAGCGGCATCCCTGGAGATGGCCAGGACATTCGGTCTGAAGCGGGTATGGAGGGTTCCTGAATCACCATCCTCAACGAAAACCTACAACGGCACGGTGGCCAGGGCTGGGATTCCGACGCTGGGGACCGAGATGCCGGGGCGTGGAGGGGCCAGGGAAGTTGATGTTGAATCTCTGGTGGAGGGCCTTGGAAACGTACTGATCGCAAAACGTATGCTGCCCGGAAATGTGGAGTCGGTGCCATCAGAAGTCGGTACGGTCACGCAGATGGTGAGTTGCAACGCGAGCGGGCTGCTTCATGTCTGCGTCGACCTCGATGAGGAAGTTGGGAGCGGCGACTTGCTCGCCCAGATTTCGACGCTGAGGGGAGATACGGCGGAGGAGATCGTCGCGCCTGTAGAGGGGAACATCTGGGCCATTCGACGCTTCGCTTCAGTACGGCCAGGGGATCTCGTGTTTATGATCGCGAAGGCGTAGCTCACGGAACCACACCAGCGCAAAACGTACCTATGACGAAACCGAAGAACGTCGTTCTGATTCTCTCCGATCAGCTGCGAGCCGATTGTGTCGGATGTGGGGGAAATGAGGTTGTTCAGACTCCGCACATCGACGCTCTGGCGGCATCCGGTACCCACTTCACCCATACCTTTTCTCAACATCCCCAATGTGCGCCCAGCCGGGCTTCACTGCTGACCGGTCGTTACCCCCACGTCAACGGTGCCGTTTCCAACCATACGGCGATGGGCGAGAGCGAAATCACGCTCGGAGAGTATTTCCGGGAGGCGGGTTACCGGAACATCGGTCTGGGAAAGTTGCATCTGTTCGAGCAGAAAGAGAACGCGGCGTTCACCGAAACCGCCCAGACGGGTGGGCAGCAGTCCGACGCAACTTCACCAGATGTGCTGCACGAAGACTACAAAGTGTGGCTGAAGCATAACGGATACTGGCAAGCTGCTGAGGAAGCCTACGCCATCCACGGCACCGACCAGTACTGGGATGATTTTCAGGCGAACGTGAATCCGATCCCGGTGGAAGCCTATATCGACAGTTGGGTAGGGGACCGCGCTGTCGAGGCAATTCAACGTCAGTCTGCTGCGGAGCCGTTCTTCATGTTCGTCGGGTTGCCGAACCCGCATATGCCGTTCGATTGCCCCGAGCCCTTCGCATCGATGTACGACCCGGCAGATATCCCTGTGCCGACAACCTTCGGAATGGGTCTCGACAGAAAGCCGCCGATTCAGGCTGCGTTCAAAAGGGAGGGCCGAAGGGTCAACTACGAGCACCTGACCGAGGTCAAGCTGCGCCAGGCGATGGCCTACTACTATGGAGCCGTGTCTCTGGTCGATGAGCAGGTCGGGAAGGTGATGGGTGCGCTTGAGACGGCCGGATTACGCGATGATACGGTGATTGCGTTCTGCTCGGATCACGGTGAGCTGCTTGGGCATTTCGGAATGTTGACGAAGAGCATCGACGAGTATCCGATCCTCTACGACGTGGGGCTTCGCGTACCTTTGATCGTGAACACTCCGGATGGAAAGCGGGGGCACATTGTCGACGAGCCTGTAGAACTCGTCGATCTCTGTCCGACCTTGCTGGAAGCCGCTGGATTAGAGCCGGGGCCTGAAATTCAGGGACATAGTCTCTGTCCAGCCTTGTCGGGAGACGAGGCGCCGGCGAGGGATTACGTCTTTGCGGAAAGTGGAGCGGTGAAGATGATCCGGAGCCGCAGACACAAGCTTGTCTACTATCCAGGTCAGACCTATGGAGAGCTATACGACGTGACGGAGGATCCCGATGAGATTGACAACCTTTATGACGATCCGAGTCACCGCACCTTGCGGGAACGAATGAAGACAGACCTTCTTGATCGCCTGATCGGGGCCGAGGCGGCTCTCCACGGTGAGTGCAAGCGGGGGGCGGCCTACTGGCGATATCTCCACACCAAAGCGTTCGAGTCGTCCTCGCAATGATCCTATCCCTGGGAGATCAGGGCGTAGGTTTCTTCAGCGATCATCTTCTCCTCGTCGGTCGGAATCACGAACACTTCTACGGGTGACTCGGCTCGACTGATTGTTCCCTCCCGACCGACACAATTCTGGTTGGCTGTCGTGTCAACCACGATCCCCAGTCCCTCCAGTCCTTCCAGGATTCGCCCCCGCATTCGCCAGCCGTTTTCTCCGATTCCGCCGGTAAAGACGAGGCCGTCAATTTGGCCGAGAACAGCGGTGTAGGCGCCGATGTACTTCTGAATCCGGTAGGCGAAAACCTCGAGCGCCGTGACAGCACGCGTGTCACCCTGATCGCCGGCCGCTTCTACTTCCCGAAGGTCGTTGGAAAGGCCGGTTAATCCCAGCAGACCGCTCTCGCGGTTGAGCAGTCGATCGACTTCGTCGGGCGAGAGACCGAGGCGCTTCTGAAGCTGAAGAACAACCGTTGGGTCGAGATCGCCGCTGCGAGTTCCCATCGCGACCCCCTCGAGTGGGGTCAGGCCCATCGACACATCGACCGATCGGCCGTCGTCGATCGCGGCGATCGAGCAGCCGTTACCAAGGTGACAAGTGATCCCCGTGAACAAATCCTTGCCCAGAATCGTAGATGCTCGGCCGGATACGTACCGATGGGAGGTTCCGTGGAAACCATATCGTCGGATGTGGTGGGTCTCGTAGAGATGATAGGGAATGGCGTAGAGGAAGGCCTTGGGCGGCAGCGTCTGGTGGAAGGCAGAATCGAACACGGTGACGTGAACGGCCCTGGGAAACGCTCTACGGGCTTCACGGATGCCTTCGAGATTTGGAGGATTGTGGAGCGGCGCGAGGTCGGCGAGTGCCTCGATGTCCTGCTCGACCGAGTCATCGACAAGGGCCGCTTGTCCGTAGAGCTCTCCACCGTGGACGACGCGATGGCCGATAGCCTGAATGTCGCGATGACCGGCCGCTTCAAGTGCCTGCTCTACCTCATCGAGCGCGGTCTTGTGATCCAGTATCTCGCCCCGTTTCGATACCCCGTCGATCGTCACCTCGGCGTTGGGCTCGCCGATGCGGTCGACGAGTCCCTTCAAAACCACGGTCGCGTCGGGCATCTCGAAGAGCTGGAATTTGAGAGAGGAGGAGCCGGAATTCAGGACGAGGAGGAGCATAAACGCTATGACTGCGAGTTTTTCAACAGGCTGGCCGCCGCACGATCGATTACGAAGGTACAGGCGTCGTGGGTCTGCAGGTAGCTTGCTGGACAGGCCGGCGTGATGGGGCCTTCGAGGGCATCCCGGATCGCAACGGCCTTGCTCTCGCCCGTGGCGATCAGGAGTATGCGTTTCCCTTCGAGGATCGTTCCGATGCCCGCTGTGAGCGCGTGGCGAGGGACGTCTTCGGCGCGATCGAAGAATCGGCTGTTGGCTTCGATCGTCTCAGGTGCCAGCGAGATTCTTCGCGTCCTGGATTCAGGTATGCTGCCCGGCTCATTGAAGGCGATATGGCCGTTGTGTCCGATCCCGAGGAACCAGAGGTCGGCGCCCCCGGCCTCGGCGATCAACGCCTCGAATCGATCGCAGGCAACGCCAAGGTTGTCGGCACATCCGTCGGGAACGTGGGTCCGGTCGATGTGAATGTCGATCTGGTCGAAAAGGTGACGATTCATGTAGGCACGGTAGCTCTGCTCGTGGCTTCCACAGAACCCCACGTATTCATCCAGATTGAAGGTCCTTGCCTGTGAGAAGCTCAGACCGTCTTCGAGATGCATTTCGACGAGGCGGTCATAGGTCTGAATGGGGCTGGAACCGGTTGAAAGACCAAGCACACAACTCGGCGTGGACCGAAGCAGGCCGGCAATGACGCTCGCTGCAATATCAGCGACGTCGGACGGCTCTGGCACGATTTGGAGGCCAATGGGCATCGAGGGGAAGTCCTACCGCCGATGGACCACCCGGCCGGACATGACGCCTGTCGGCATCCCTTCGGCGATGACGGCTTCGCCATTGACGATGACGTCGTCGATACCGAGTGGGGGACGCCTGGGATTTTCGTAGGTCGATTGAGCGGCCACGGTGTCGGGATCGAACAGGACGAGGTCGGCGGCACGACCGACCTCGATACGACCGCGGTCAGGAATCCGGAAGCGATCGGCGGGGAAGGCGCTCATCCTGGAGACGGCCTCCTCGAGGGTCAGAATCCCACGATCGCGCACGAATTCACCCAGCACGCGTGCGAAGCAACCCATTCCCCGCGGATGGGGATGGGGGATGTTGTAGATGCCGTCACTGGCGATCATCATCAGCGGGTGTCGAGCCGTGGCTTCCACGGCGTGTTGAGCTTCCTCTTCGGGAACCTGCCACGGGAACACGAACGCCTGGAGTCCGGCTTCTTCGAGCAGGAGGTCATAGGCGAAGGACTCAGGCGAACTGTTCGCCTCCTGGGCAAGGTCGCGAAGCCGTCTCCCGGTATGCTTGCCGGATCGGGTGAACCCGCATATCTGATCTGCGATGCCCAGCTTTTCCCGCAGGACGGGAAGGGAATTCGCTCGTACGGCCGGGTCCCGCAGGCGCTCGAGCACTTCCACTGGGCTGCCGTGCTGGTATTCCATTGGCAGCATCATCGTCATGTGAGTCATGCCGGCAGAATAGAGGTAGGATTCGAATGTGAGGTCGATGTCCTCCCGTTCGACCTCGTCGAGCAGCGGCCCTGAAATTTCGTCGACACGTTCGTGAGAGACGTGGACCGGGATGCCGGCTTCCCGGGAAAGGTCCATAGTTTCGCGCCACGCAGGTTCGCGCCCGAGGATGTGGTACCGTTGATGGGCGGCATAGATTCCATCGTATTCGGCAACCACCTTGCACAGGGCGACGAGTTCTCGGAAGTCCGCACTGGAGCTGGGTTGGTAGTCGAGGCCCAGGTTGAGCGCGCACGCACCCGCTTCCATCCACTCTCGGGTGAGAGCTTCCATCTGTTTGAGTTCATCGTCGGTTGCGACCCGGGCCTCCCAGCCCATCACTTCCGCACGGATGGCGCAATGAGGAACTTGGGAGACGACGTTCGAAGGGGTGCGCCGATCGAAGAGGGAGAGGTAGCCGTCGATACTGTTCCAAGGGGGCTCGATGTCCACGTTACCGTAGGCGAATAGTGTGTATTCCCATAGCTCCTGCGCACGAGCTCCTGCCAGTCTCGCCCATCCGAACCCGTCCGGGGCGAGCAGTTGCGTCGTGATGCCTTGCTGCACTTCGCCGTATTGATCGGGTGTTCCGAGGAGTGCGATTTCACCGTGCACGTGGACGTCGATGAATCCGGGTGACACAACCCGGCCACTGGCATCGATCTCGCGATCGGCCTTGGCCGTGGACAGGTCGTCGACTGCGGTGATTACGTCGCCGGTGACGCCTACGTCAGCGCGAAAAGGCGGGCGGTCACCCGTACCGTCGATGACGTCGCCGTTTCGTATGATGAGAGAGAAGGACATCGTCTAAAGGTCCGTGCGCAGTGAGGTGGCAACGAGCTCCACCCGACTACTGCAACCCCTCCATTAACCCGCGCATATGTCCGATGGCATACGACCAGTACTGACGAGTGTCGTCGTCGCCGGTGATGTGCATGGCGTGATCGGGGTGAATCGGACCCTCATAGCCCGAGTCCTTGAGCGCCTTCATACAGTCGAACATTTTGGCGTTGCCGTCGTCGGGAAAGGCTTCGGTAAAGTCGCTGTTCTTGCCACTGATGTTGCGGAAGTCCATCAGGAAGATCTTTTTCTGGTCCGCGAAGTGTCGGATCCACCTCGGCACGTCGACCTCCATCTCCGCGAAGCACCCCGTGCAGAACTTCAGGCCGTTGTATTCACTGGGCACCATGTCGATGGCGCGCTGGAAGGCTTCTGGTTCCCGCATGATGCGGGCTACACCGGCGATTTCGGGCACGGGTGGATCGTCTGGATGGAGCGCGAGATGCACGCCCGCTTCTTCGGCGACGGGAACGACGGCTTTGAGAAGATACTCCAGGTTTTCCCACATCTGGTCGTCGGTGATCGGTTTGCGATGGCTCTCCGGAATCAGGGACTCGTCGATCCCGGGACTGGCCATCAGAGGCGCGTTCTTGACGCGCTCGGCTTGAAAAGAGGAGCCGAGGGCCCCGCCGCGGGAGGGACGGCCCTGGTTCGTGCGATAGAAGCGAATGGCGTGCATGTTGTACACGAGGAAATCGAGGCCGGCTGCGCCCATGTTGCGGAGGGTCTTCTGCAAGTTCTCGATCTGCTCGTCGCGACCGGGCAGACCGAGCATCCATTTGTAACACATGGACCAGGGGAGGAGTGAAGTTCCCTCGCATTTCAGCCCCTGCCCCTCGATCTGGGCTTTCATATTCATGAGGACAGGATACTCGTAGTATCCCTTGTCGGGATCCACAGGGGGGCCGATGACGACGCCCTCGACGCCGATCTGCTTCATGAAAACGAGCTGCTGGTTCATCGCATCTCCGCTTCCGCGTCCCATTCCGAGTATGGGTCTCATCTTTTAGCCTCCATCGGGTGAACTTCACTCAGGTCTCGCGACCTCAATATGTTCGTTCGACAATGTGCCAGCCCAGGGGGCTCTTGAACGGCTCTCCGACATCACCAGGCGACAGATTCCTCACCGTTTCTTCGAAGGCGGGTAGCAGATCGCCCGGCTTGAATGCGCCGATGTCTCCGCCCGCCGAGGCAGATGGATCGACCGAATGGGCCCGGGCGAGGGTCGCAAAATCCTCTCCGGACTGCACTTTCTGCAGGAGCCAACGGGCCAGTTCTTCGCTTCGCACGAGGATGTGGCGCGCTCGCATCTCGCCGCTCTGAAGACGTCGGTCCCGATCGTCCCGCATCGCCTGTACTTCGGCCAGACCTTCCCTCACGAGCCGAGACTCGGGCGCCAGCAGGGCCGCTCGATCCAGATGTTCGATGGCCTGGTCCAGATTCCCCGACTCAGCCAGCACAGTGGCCTGACCAACGTGGGCATCCGCCACGTCAGGGTTGAGGGACAGGGCTTTCGTGTACGCCTCCGTTGCCTCAGGCATTCTCCCCATTCGAAAGTGGGCGCGTCCGGTATTCACCCACGCGGGTGCGAACGTCGAGTCCACGGTCGTGGCCTGTTCATAGTGACCGATGGCCGCAGCAACTCGTCCACTCCGTTCCAGGAGCGATCCGAGATTGTTGTGCGCCTGAACGTGGAGCGGATCGTGGCGGACGGCGCGCTCGTAGGCCACGAGGGCGCTATCGAATTCTTCGATGCTGAAGAAAAGAACCCCGAGGTTGTAGTATGACTCGGCCGCCGTCGAATCGGCCCGGAGGGCGGCACGATAGTATTTCATCGCGCTGTCGACTCTGCCTAACCGAATGTGAAGAAACCCGGCACTGTTGAAGAGCTTCACGTTCGTTGAGTCTATCGCCAGTGCCTGTCGGTACTCGTTGATCGCCTCTTCGTATCTGCCCGCGTCGCGATGCCCATCCGCATCTTCAAGATGAATGCGTAGAGCGCGTTCCTGGCAGGCACCGAGGGCGAGTACGACAAGGGCCGATCGCAGGATCTGAGGGCACACCTTCCTCAGGTTACGTTTTGTGACATTCACGTTCTGCATCATCCTCGGCCCTGCTACGCCCGTACCTCCGCCGCTACCCTGGGTCTCCGCAGCTTCCAGATCATTCCGTCGTAGACAAAATGCATGAAAGAGGTGCTGTAGATGAAGAGGAAATAGAGGTTAGGAGAGATATCGTTGAGCAGCTTGTGAAAGACGGACATCACAGCGATCAACAGGACCGTGTAGAGCACGATGTGTCTGGCCGGAAAGGACAGGAGGGGAACATCCTCCTTGTGATTTCTGGCCTTGTTCTGGAGCGCGAATCCGCAGATCGCGAAGTATTCGAAAGCGTGGCTGAAACTTGTGGCCACGAGGAACGCGGTTGCCGAGGCAACGGGCCCGAAGCCGTACATGATGGCGACCCCCGCGGTGAACAGAATCTTGGGTATGCAGGGGCCGTTCGGTGCCCGTAATTCGTGAACCAGCCAGATCAGGGTCAGCAGGCCAAACGCTGAGTAGGTGATGTAGACCATCATCGGCCCGGTTGCGGGGTCGATGGCGAACATTCCGATCCCGCCTCCCATGACAACGAATGCCGATCCGAGTGCGACGATCGTGGAGCGTTTCGTCTCCCCCGTCCATCCCCATAGCTCGTCGATCGTCCAGAATGCACCGACGAGAATCACCATCCCGTAGATCCAGGCCGGATTGCTCGACAGGTAGAACATCAATCGGCCTTCGACATCGGACTGGTGGGCGAGGACGTGGAGCACCCCCGCGGCCCCCCAACCGTAAACCACGACTTCGTCTAGGCGCTTGAATCCCCACCTCGTCTTGCTGGAATAGATCCTAAGAATGCCGTACTTCTGTTTCACGAAGTGGAAGTAGTTGAAGAAGGACCAGAACGTGAACATCTCTGGCTCCGCGCGTCGAAACTCGTAGCAGAGCCATACTCCCACGATGCAGAGGACCGGTACGATCAGGTAGGTCAACTTCCTGCGTGCGTATTCCGTTCGGTCTCCATAGACAAGTGGAAACGTAAAGTATCGGTGGGCGATGAAGAAGGTGACGGCGACGAAGCGTGCGTTCTCTTCGAGCTCGGGCACGATCAGGGGGACTATGAAAATGACCATCCATCCGATGGAGAAACACGAGAGGTCGACCAGCGGATTAATGATCCATTGATGTCGTGGCGCGGGTGTATCCGACATACAGAGTCTTTCGATTCAGGACATCGCGACAAAGCCCACAATGTAGGCAGATCCGCTCTTCGGCTCAACCGCTGTAGCACTGAACGGGCAGGAGTTAGTGACTGACTACTGTTCCAATCGTTTCAGGCCGGCAAGGGCGGAGGGATGATCGGGTGCGATCGAGAGGACGCTTTCCCAATGGCTGCGGGCTTCCTGTTCGCGGTTGAAGGTGTATGCAACCCATCCGAGGGCCGCGCGCGCGTTAAGTGCAGAAGGGTCCGCATCGATTGCGTTACCGTAGGCTTTACCGGCCTCTTCGTAGCGGCCGGTCTTGAACAGGATGTTCCCCAGGTTTGTGTGGGCTTCCGCGAACGTGGGGTTGATCTGGATCGCGGACCGATAGGCTTCTTCCGCCGCGCTCACGTTACCAGTCGCGACATAGGTGGCGCCCAGGTTGTAGAACAGGCTGGGGAATCGTCCACCGGCGTCACGGGATCTCTCATACCAGGGGAGCGCACGAGTAAAATCTCCGTCGTAGACGTAGGAGGTAGCCAGGTTGAACGGGTCAGCGCTGCGATCGATCGGCCACATCGAGCGCTCAGCCCGGTAGCCAACCATGAGCGCGATCAGGATACCGATGGGGATCACGGCGTGACGCGACCCACGCCGCCAGGCCTCGATGGGCACGGAAGCTCCGAGGCCGGCGAAGCAGACGATCAGAGGAATTGCCGGCATTCGATATCGCGTCGAAACGTGGAATGCCACGACCGCGGCCGCATAGACCAGGAGGTAAATCATCCAGTCGGTTGGTCGGTCCTGACGTCGAATCGCCACCGCGATTCCGAGAACGGCAAGTGGGTAGAGGAACCAGAGCTGGCCGAATGGCAGCTTCAAGACGGGACTGTAATCTCGTTGAACCTCGTAGGTGTAATTGAGGGGTTGCTCGTGACCGGAGAGAAACAGGCGAATCTTCCGGGCTACCACGACAGCTGCTTCGGCTGGTTCGAAGACGAGAAACCTGAAGCCCTGCCTGAACCAGTAGGACGAGACCTCCTGGTCCGAGAGTTCACGGCCGAGATTGGCCTCGGCCAGTCGGCGGGGGCCTTCGAGGTTACCTCGTGGCGCGTCGGGCGTGATATCCGCCCGCATGCCCGGGGGAGGCGCGAACCAACCGGGTGCGTCTCGATGATTCCCCATGTAGAAGTTGATCCCTCCGTGAGAGGTCAGAGGGGTCCAGACACCTGCGACCAGTCCGTTTCGCAGCAGGACGAGGATCAACGGCAAGGCTACGCCGA
>CEVA01234872.1_pt1 | contig 12297 bp, 10 predicted proteins | sample 361521 | NCBI WGS metagenome assembly CEVA01 (sample SAMEA2622823, study PRJEB7988) | marine metagenome | isolation source: saline water (ENVO:00002010), including | reverse complement strand
TCATCCTGCCCGGCTTCCCGAGCAGTGCTACTGCGGAGGGGGGGGGACAGGGTTCCGGGATCCAGCTGCGAAAGGCCAGAATGGACCCCGGCCAGGAAGCGTACCGGGGTGACAATCTGAGCTCCGTGGGCAGGAGGTCATCACCAACTGGCTACCGACCGCCGATGTACCCTTCTCTTCCTCTGCGCTCTCCGCGCTCTCCGCGCTCTCCGCGGTAATGCTTCTAACTCAGTCCGTAAATCCTCCCAAGGTTCCCCCCGAAGATCAACTCTTCCGCCTCGCCCCCCAGGTCCAGCCGCTGAATCGCCCGCTTCACCTGGATGGGTCGATACTCCGGCAGGTTCGATCCAAACACGACCCTTTCCGCGCCTAACTCTGAAACCGCTTCCCGCACGCCACCCAGAATCGTCTCTTCCGGATTGTTCGCCCAGAGTTTATGGAAGCGCAGGAGCGTCGTACCCATATACGTGTTCGGATGATCCCGGCACACCTGCATTGCGTCCTCGAAATTGTCTGGGTAACCCATATGATCGATGATCATCGGCGAGTCCGGCACGCGTTCGGCCAGCTTCGAAATCCGATCGGCGCTGCAGTTGTCCTTGCCGGAATGGACCGAGATCACGATCCCCAGTTCGCCGGCCGTGTCCACGAATGGAAATACCATCGGATCGTCGATCTCGTATTTGTGAACGGCCCCCATCAGCTTCATCCCCTGCGCCCCTTTACCGACCAGATTCTTCAGCGCTTCGACCCCCTCATCCCCGCGCTTCGGGTCCATCAGCACACAGGGCAAGGTGTGTGGATTTCCGGCCGTCTTCTCGACTAGCTCGTCGTTATCGGGCACTTCCTTCGTCTGCGGCATCACGACCGCATAGTCGAACCCCGCCTCGGCCTCGGCTTCGAGCAACGCCGTCACCGTAATCTGATGCCCATACCAGTTGTCCGTCAGATAAGCTTCAAAATCACCCGTGATGGCCACGTTGGACCTCCTTCGTTGGGGATGAATGACCGACCCGAGTCCGCTCAGCAAATATACTTCGCCCGAGGCCTTCACGAAACTCGCCCCGTGCCCCGTCAATAAACGCCGTACTTTGAGACCACGCCCATCATCGATATCATGCCCTCTGCGTCCTTTCAGACAGGCAATCCATTCCCGATCAGGGTTGCTTCGGCGTCCGTGTCTATCTGCCTGCCTTGCCTTAGCCCAATGGGCGAAGGTGGGTGGTTCCAAACTCCTCCACAGGGAAAGCCAATGAGCCCTTCCACGGTACGAATCACTGTCGTTAAGAAGACCTTTCACGAGGACCTGGTTGAACTCTACACCGACGGCTGCTCGTTTAAGCCCAGCGGGTGTTGCCACGATCTGGAGATCGGTCAGTCCTTCGAGACCACCGGTCACGCCCCCGAAGGCCTCCCCGACTGGGCGTGGTGCGACATGCAGAAGTATGTCATGGTCCTCGCCCGGGGCGGAAACTTCCTCGGCTGCAAGCCGGGGGTCTTCGTCACCTGTTGCACGGACGGATTCAGACCTGTGTTTTACAAGCTGGAGAGAGTGGATGAGTAGTCCGGAGTCACACCAGACGGAGCGGGGAAGCGGGAGAGGGCTTCTTCTGCGAGTGAGGAGCGAGCGGGAGAGCAGGCGTGGCAATCCCGGTTGCGACGGCGTCGTTTCGATGTCTTTTGCTTACGTGGTCTCCGTGGAGGTTTTGTGAGCATCCCCACGACTCAACTCGGCACCACCAACCTCACCGTTACCCGATACTGCCAGGGAACGGCCTTCCGTCATCTCCCCCGGCGTTCCGACGAGCCAGTGGCCGAGCAGGTTCTCCATCACTGTCTGGACCGCGGGGTGACTTTCTTCGACTCCGCCCAGGCCTATGGATGGGGGGGCGCGGAAGAGCTCCTCGGTAAGGTGCTACAAGGGCGTCGGAGCGAAGTTGTCGTCTGCACGAAGGTCCATCCGACGTTGCCTCCCGAGACCGAAGGTCAGCCAGGCACTCCGACCCCCTTCACCTCGTCCTATCTGGCGGACCAGCTCGACGTATCGCTCCGGCGACTCCAGACGGACTATGTCGACATCTACCTTCTCCATCAACCGGATCCCGGAACGCCCGCCGAAGAGATTTGCGCATCGATGGATCGACTCATCCAGTCGGGCAAAGCGCGCTTTTGGGGCGTGTCCAACTTCAGTGCGAGCACTGTGACCGAATACCTGGAGATTGCGAATGCTAGCGGGAGTGCGCCTCCATCCGTGCTCGAGGACTATTACAACATCAGCGGCGCCTATTCCTTCACCGACGACGGGCAGTCGAGGATGCGTCTCTACGAACGAGAGATGTTCCCCGTCATTCGGGACCACCGCCTTGGGACGATGTTTTTCAGTCCGCTCGACGCCGCTCAACTGGCGACCTCCTGGAAAGCCGATCCCGGATCACCCCTCGAAACGCTCCACGCCGAAATCGATGCCGTGGCCCGGGACATCGGAGCGGCCCGGGCAGAAGTTTGCATCGCCTGGGTTCTCGATCATCCTGAAACGTCAGCCGTACTGGCTGGGCCAGAGCATCCGGACCACGTCGACGAAATGCTCCGAGGTGTCGCGCTCGACCTGCCCGCTGATGTGAGAAGACAGTTGGATGAAGCGAGTCTGGCGTTCAGTAACGTGGTCGAAGATTCATTCTAGTGGTGTTGCGGAAGTCGCACGTAGATATCGGTCAGCAGGGTCACTTCGAGCGGAGTCGAGAAATCCCTTTTCGCCCACCCCAACGGGCGAGTCTCGACTCCTGTCGTCCCTCGCAAGCGAGCTACGGCAAGGCAGGCCCGCTCGAACTAACGCCGCAAGAAACGACGTCTGAGCGATAGAATGCTCTTGTTACGACCCGCCGCATTTCACCTATAGGCATTCGACGGATCGGGACCTCCAATGCTTCGTTACAAGAAGAAACTCTGTCATCCCGGCGTGCCTGCTGGCCGCCTGTCCTGAGTCTGTCGAAGAAGGATCCATTTTCCAGGCCTTCTGATTCTGCTGAGGCGGCCACTCAATGGACCCCGGCCAGAGACCGAACCGGGGTGACAATACTCTCGATATCAGGTCACCTATGAACCTCACCAAATCAGGTCACCTATGAACCTCACCAACGAACATCTCGATCGTTTCACCACCGATGGCTACGTCGTCGTCGAAGGTGCGCTCTCGGACGCGGACATCGACCTCGTCATCTCCGACTACGAGACCGTCGTCGACGATCTTGCCCGCGATCTCTACGCGAAGAACCGGATCGGCTACCTCTACGAATACGAACCGTTCGAAACCCGTCTCGCCCGTATCTGCGACGAGGATGACACCACCTACTTCGACACCGATGACGCACTCGACATCGGGCGGGTTCGTGGACGGGGCACTTTTCACTTCATGCGATGCCCGAACCTGCTCGACGTCATCGAGGGCCTGATCGGTCCCGAGATCTGCTGCAGCCCCATGACGCACATCAGGGCCAAACTGCCGACCGACGCCGAGGCCGGCCGGGAATCGAACGTCGTCTTCTGGCACCAGGATGCCATTTTTCTGCACGAAGAGGCCGACAACGTGTTCTTCGTGACGACCTGGATCCCGCTCTGCGACACTTCAGAGGAAAACGGCTGTCTTCGTGTGATGCGGGGCGTTCACCGGAACCGGACCGTCTACTGGAACAACGAAATGCCGGACGGGGAAGTGGTGTCCGTCCCCATGCGCAAGGGCGACGTCATCCTGATCCACAAACTCACCCCCCATTCATCCGGCCCGAACCATACCGACCGGATACGTTGGAGCATGGACATCCGCTATCAGCAAAGAGGTACGCCGACAGGCAGATCCTTCTGGCCCGCCTTCGATGCCCGCAGCGTCACGAACGTAGAGAACGAAACCGCCTACGAGACGTGGCGCGACGACTGGGTCAAGGCCCTCCACACCTTCCCGAAGAAAGTTCCCCGCCAGAACCGTCCCACCCAGCCACTCCCCTACCTCGGGGATATGGGTCCGGCCGCGTAGCCACCTTCCCACCGTGACACGACGCGCCACCCTCATTGGCATCGGCCTGGCCGCCTTTATCACGTTCTGGCCGACCTACACCAGCCAGATCGTTTACTCGTTGCGGGGCGACTACGCGCATCTCTCCATCGGTTTCCTCATCCCGTTCGTGTTTCTCCTCGGCATCAATCACCTTTTGCAGCGCCGCGGCGGCGGTCTTACGTCCTCCGAGCTGGTGGCCATCAGCTGCATCGGCTTTCTGGTCGCGTGGATGCACGGAGAGGGCATCCCGGCTTTCTTTCTCGACGTGATAACAGTCCCTACCTACTTCGCTTCGCCCGAGAACCAGTGGCGCGAGGTAATGCTCCATCACATCCCCAACTGGACCATCGTATCCAGTCTCGACGCCACCACCGGCTTCTACGAAGGTCTTCCCGATGGACGCTCGATACCCTGGCGAGCGTGGATCTCACCCTTCTTCTGGTGGGGTACGCTCTTTGGTGCCGTCCTCGTCGTCAACATCTGCGTTTCTGTCATCTTTCGAAAACAGTGGATGGAGCACGAGCGATTGTCGTTTCCGGTCGCCACCGTCCTGTTGGAACTGACGGGCGCGTCTGGCACGTCCGGCACGATCGCAAGCCTGGTTCGATCGCCCCGTTTCTGGCTCGGATTCGGAGTCGTGTTCGGAGCCTACGCGTGGAACGCTGCAGGATGGTTCCTCACCGTCATGCCCCAGATTCCCATTCGAATGCCTCGAAATCTCTGGATCGCCGAAGGATTCCCTCCAATTATCTTCAGCGTCCACCCGATGACCATCGCATTCGGATACTTCACCAAATCGGAGGTTTTGCTCAGCATCTGGGTCTTCAATCTGCTCGCTATACTGCAGGTGGGATTGCTCAATCGGCTGGGTGTGGAAATGGGGAGTCCCGACATCTACTGCGGCTTCCATCCTGCGACGGCGTGGCAGGGTTTCGGCGGCATGATCGTGTTCGTGGGTTGGGGCGCCTGGGTAGGGCGAACCCACTTGAAATCCGTCTTTCAAAAAGCGCTTGGCCGAAACGATGACCTCGACGACTCCGAGGAGCTACTGTCTTCCCGAACGGCCGTCTGGCTAATGCTCGTCTGCGGATCATACATCGTATTCTTGCTCAATCGCGCCGGACTCGGCTGGGCCCCGCTCCTCGCCTTCGTCTTCGCGACAGCTGTTCTTTACATCGGACTCGCACGAATCATGGTCGAAAGCGGACTGGTATATCTGCGCGGCCCGGTCACAGCCCAGGCATTCGCGTGGCACCTCTTCGGGATTAACGGAATCGGGCCAGCGGGTGGCATCGCCCTGGCTTTATCCTACACCTTCTTCTGTGACGCCAGGACACTGGCGATGACCACCATGGCACACATTCCGAGGCTGGGCATCGCGATCGACCGAAAGAATCGGCGCCGGCTCGTTCCGACGTTGTTTGCCAGTTGCCTCATTGGCCTCTCCGTAGCCATCTGTTTCATGCTTTACCAGGGTTACCACGCGACCGGAAGCTACAACTTTGGCATCCCGAGGGTAGGTCTCAACATCTGGCCCTATACGGCAACCCGCATCCAGCAGATCCAGGGACCCGACTGGACGCGCCTCCAGTTCCTCGGGATCGGCGCTGTTTTCACCGGGGGGCTACTCTATTTGCGAACCCTCTTCCCCGGCTTCCTCATCCATCCACTCGGGTTCACGATCTCGGCTTCCGCCCCGACCCGGACCAGCGCTTCTTCGATCTTTCTGGTCTGGCTGATCAAGAAATTATTGCTGAAATTGGGGGGGCTGGAGCATTATCGGCAGATGACGCCCGTCTTTCTCGGTGCCCTCCTGGGCTTCCTGATGGGCCTGACTCTGGGCGCCGTCGTCGACATCATCTGGTTCAACGGAAGCGGTCACCAGCTCAACGGATCGTAGCGAGACACCCCAGGCCGGAAGCTTCACCCGCTTTGATCACCGGCCCTCGCCAACCGCCTTCGCTGAGGCTGCGGCGTGTCAGGAGGCTACGACCCGGCAGGTTGGTTAAGGGTCACTTTGTCATTGGTAAACCATATGGCTATCACACAATCCCAAATCGCCACCGGCCTCTGCGACGTAGGTCTGCAATCGGGCGACATCATTCTCATCCACTCGGCCATGCGCACCCTCGGCCGCGTCGATGGGGGAGCTGCGACCGTCGTTGACGCGCTCCTCGAAGTCATTGGCGAGCAAGGAACACTTGTCGCACCCACCTTCACCTTCATCCACGAGCCCGAAGACGACCCCATCATCGATCCCGCGACTGACAAGAGCGAAATGGGAGCAATCACTGAAGCCGTTCGCCTTCACCCGGATGCGCTCCGCAGTACTGCCTATCGTCACAGCTTCGCCGCCATCGGCCGACGGGCGGTGCTCATCACTGACGTCGACCCGAAGTATTCCGTCTTCGACGTCCGCTCTTCCTTCGGTGTTATGCTCGCGCTGAACACGAAAGTCCTGCTCCTTGGCGTCAACTACAGCAACTCGACAAGCCACCACTTCGCAGAATGGCTCTGCGAAGTTCCTTATCGCCACACGATCGACATGAACGTCAAGGTCAAGCAACCAGATGGCACAATCGTTCAGCAGCCCATGATCGACTACCAACCGTTCGGTTATGGGGGAACGCAACACACGGATTTCAACCGATTGGGTCAGATCCAGGAAGATCGAGAGACGGTGTCGATCGGGGCCATCGGCAACAGCATCGTCAGACTCTTCTCTCTACGAGACCTCGTCGATATTGCACAGGAAGAGGCCGAGAAGGATTACAACATCTTCCGTAACCCGGAAGGCGAACCCGACTCGATCCTGACAACCGGACTGGGCACCACGATCGACAGCCCACCGATTCTGGACGGCGCGGGCCGACCCGGTCACTGCCAGTGGTGCGTCGTCAACGAAGCCGACGTGAAGCTCCCGGAGTAACTCCGTGTCCAGGACCACACCCCTGAACGAAGACGAGCTAACCCCGATCCTGGACGACTTCTATCGGAATGGCGCCACGATCGTCCGCGAAATCCTGTCACGGGACGAATGCGATCGAATGATCGAGCGTCTCGATCAGATCTATGCCGAGCCCTACTTCGCAGACATGCGGAACGTCAAGCGCAAGTCCGACCACGATGGAAAGGCCCCTATCGTCGTCCACCGCCTGTTCGAATGCGATCGAATGTTCCGCGACCTCCTGGTCCGCGAGCCGATCATCTCGATCGCTGAAACCGTTCTCGGCGAACACTGTCACAGCATCGCCCAGGGCTGCATCCTGAATCGCACGGACATGGGCATCAACCGCTTCCACGTCGACGATGGTCTCGAGTTCCCGATCACGAACGACGAGGTCAAGCGTCACGACCCTCGCATTCAGATCCCTGTGTTTCGAATGTCCGTCCAGATCGCCCTCACGGATCAGGACGAAGACCAGTACGGCCCCAGCCAGTTCGTCCCGGGCAGCAACTATGCCGGCCGACAACCGGAGGATCCCGAGAATCCCACATTCGAGGGAAGGGGTCCCGTCTCTCTCCTCATGAAGGCTGGCGATCTCTACCTGCTCAACGGTCAGACCTGGCATCGGGGCGCCCCCAACACCTCCGACCGTGTGCGCTACCTCTTCCACCAGGTCTACGGCCAGCGCTTTGTCGCGCAGCGTTTCTGGCCATACCTCAATTACCATATGCCCGACTATGTGCTCGAGGGTGCCGACGAAAGGCTGCTCCGCGTTCTCGGCAAGCATCCCGAAATGGCTTATGGCTGACTTTTTGCGGTGGATCAAGGAAGACGGTCCCCGCGTGGAGGGCACACGAGATCTCGACCGGTCGAAGGTGCAGGCGCCCGGCATCGTCCCCCTGCCTGACGGGGGGTATCGTCTCTATTACACGGCCGTCGGTCCCGGACGGCCATCCGAAGAGTGCCAGGGCTATATCCTCAGCGCAGTCTCCGACGACGGTCTGCACTTCCAAGTCGAGCCCGGCATCCGCGTCGCACCCGATCCCGACATCGAGCACGGCAGCCTGCGATATCTGGCCCCGACCGTCACGCAGCTCGCAACCGGTCGTTGGCGGATGTACTGGGAATCCCGTGGCGCCTCACACATTCCGCAGGTCGTCGCCAGCGCGATCTCGTCAGATGGAATCGATTGGCAGCTCGAACCGGGCCCACGCCTGCAGGGGTTCGATGGTGTCGGCGCCCCGCGTTATGTCTCGCTTCCGGATGGACGGGGCAGGATCTACTGCACCGCGGCGGAATACGACGCCGGCGGACGCACTAGCGGGAAGAGAATCTCGCAAGGCGTAATAAGCGCGGTGACGTCGGACGGGCTGAACTTCAAGTTCGAGGAGGGCTATCGCATGAACGATGGGCAGTCGGAGTTCGAGGCTCTGGGGATCACGGCCGGTGACGTTCTACCCCCATCATCGGGGGACGAACCCTGGCGTATGCTTTACTCGGGATGGCAGGACGCACCGCCTGGCTCGGTCATCCCGCCCCACCCATCAGACCCGAATGCCGATGCAGCCATCCTCGAGGAAGACTTCGCCGCCGCCTCGATCAAGTGCGACCTGGCCGGGTTCCGGTCGCGAATCTTCGCCGCCCACTCAAACGACGGCATCCATTGGATCCGCGATGGGATCGTCATCGAAGGCGGTGGTCACGACGCCGACGACATCGACGCCGTACACGCCGAAGACCTGTCCTTCATTCGACTGTCCGATGGTCGATACCGCGCCTACTACGCGTGCTGCGACCGCCACGGCAAATGGTGTGTCGCCAGTGCCGTCACAGCAGGTTGAGCTCGATGGCACGACCCGGCAAGCCCAACATCCTCTGGATCTGCACCGATCAGCAACGCTGGGACACGATCCACGCCCTCGGCAATCCCCACATCAGAACACCCAACCTGGACCGCCTCGTCGACACCGGCGTGGCGTTCGACCATACCTTCTGCCAGTCGCCGATCTGCACGCCGAGCCGGGCATCCTTCCTGACAGGTATGTATCCCAGTACGGTCCATAACACCTCCAACGAAGTCGATCGATGGAGCGGAGCCGCACCCCTCATCACGAAGATCCTGGCCGACGCCGGATACGACTGCGGCCTGGCCGGAAAGCTTCACCTCTCGGACGTCGTTGACCGGGTCGAGCCCCGGCCCGACGACGGTTACCGCGAGTTTCACTGGTCGCAGGTACCGGACGATCTGGCCGAAGGCCATCCTTCAGACTACGCCGACTGGCTCGACAGCCGCGGGCAAAGCGCCAGAGAACTCTTCGAGCGGCACGGCCACATCCCCGTGGAATACCATCAGACCACCTGGTGTGCCGAAAAAACGATCGATTTCATACGATCCCATCAGCAAACCGACGTTCCGTGGCTCTTCAGCCTCAACACCTACTATCCGCATCCCCAGGGCGCAGGCGGGGATCTCTACCCACCGAGCAAGTTCCTCGATCGATTCGACGTGGATGCGCTTCCCGGACCGGCCTGCAGGGAGTCCGATCTTGCGTCCCAGGAAAAACTGAAGGACGCCAACTTCCAGACCCAAGCCAGGACCTACGACGAACGCGAGGCCAGGCTTCATCAGGCCAGGTACTGGGCGACCGTCGAGCTGATCGACCAGAACGTCGGTCGCGTTCTCGAAGCCTTGGAAGAAACCGGTCAACGGGAAAACACGATCGTCATCTTCATGTCCGATCACGGGGAGACCCTCGGCGACCACGGGCTTCGCGCCAAGGGATGTCGTTTCTACGAAGGCCTCATTCGGGTACCTCTCATCGTCTCCTGGCCAGGGCAGTTCCTGCGCGGGCTCCAATCACCCGCACTCGTTGAACTCACGGACATCGCGCCCACGTTATTGGAGGTGGCTGGGGTCACCGTTCCAGACAGGATGCAGGGCAAATCCCTCCTCGGAATCCTGACCGGATCCAAGGAACCGGGAGAACATCGTGCGTATGTGCGTTGTGAATATTACGCGGCGCTGGGCCGCCGGTATCAGATGGGAAGTGTGCCCGAAGGAGAGCAGGAAACGTGGGTAAAGCAGAACCACCCGCAGTGGGCGGCCATGCCTCATCAGGAGTTCCGGTGGAAGAAGGGAGCCCAGAGCTACGCATCGATGATTCGCACGCGAAGATTCAAGCTCATCAACTACCACGGCCTCGATTGCGGCGAGCTCTTCGACCTGGAAACCGACCCGAACGAATTCGACAATCTCTGGGACGACCCGAACTACGCGAAGACCAGGTTCGACCTGACCGTGAAAAACTTCGACGCCCTCGCCTTCGCCGTCGATACGGGCCGTATGAGAACGAGCAAGTAAGGAAACGTGCGAATGGAAGCGTCTGTCGGCGCTTTCCTCAACAGTCGGTACTGCCCCACACCCAGCCACGCAGTTACCTGTCATCCCGAGGCACAACGCAAGAAGGCGAGATGATCCATCGAGATCCTACTTGAGGTGCCGAGGGATCTCTTCCCAGCGGCAGACCTGCTGACTCCGCCTTGCTCCCCGGCTCCTCCAGTAACAGATGAGGGATCCCTCACGCCATCGATGGCCTTCTGCCGCTAAGGCATTCGGGATGACAGGAGTGAGCGTGGAATAAGGTCAACGCTCTGGTCATTGGTCACTGGATATTGGTCACTGGATATTGGTCACTGGTCAATGCCGCCGAAGGCGGTTCCTCCCCATTTTGCAATGTCCACTTTTCATTTTCCACTGAGAACCCCAAGCCTCTCCAGCTCCTCCCTCAGCTCCGCCACGCCTGTCTCACTACAATCCGTCCTCGGCGGCCGCACCTTCCCGCCTTTCAACCCCACCAGATCCAGCGCTGACTTGATCACCCCTTCGTTGTGGCGATTCCGCAGCCGTTCGAGCGGCGCCAGCTGCGCCTGAATCTCGACCATCCGGTCCCAGTCCTTCCGCTGCGCCGCCTCGAACAACTCCAGTTCGAAGTGGGGAGCGAAATTCGTGAACCCCGCCGTAAAGGCTTCGATCCCCATCTGGAAGCGCAGATGCAGCACACCTGGGTCGTGACGCTTGTTCCCGATCCACACGAATCGATCCCCCACCAGCTGCACTGCCTGAAACAGATTGTGAGGATGCTGACACGGGTCCTTGATCCCGATCACGCTTTCGATCTCGGCGAGCTTCGCGAAAAAATCAGCCGTCCACCCTTGCGTGTTGTAGGGCATCAGCGCCATCCCCGACAGACCCGCGAGGATCTCGTAGTAGTGGTAAACGCCGTTCAGATCCTCCGGAATCAAGTTTCGGACGAATGGCGCCATACCCAGCGTGATCCGGACCCCAAGCTTCTCGTAGCGTGGCGCCAGCTCCGCCGCTGCGCCCAGGTTGTCCGGCAGAGCGGGCATCACGAGGGCACGATCCCCCGCAACTTCCAACGCGTGTCGCGCCATCGTTTCCAGTTCGTCCACCGTCAGCGAGTTCACCTCACCCGTCCCACCTCCGACAACGACAACTTTCACCCCTCGATCGAGCATGAACTCGATATTCTTCCCGTAGTTGTCCAGGTCGACCGTCAGCAGGTCGTCACTGAACGGTGTCACCGCATACGCGTGCACGTTACGAATCTGATCTTTTAGGTCTTCCATCTAGTTGCTCCAGTTATCTGATGGTGTCCTCGTGCAGAGCACGAGGACAAGCAGTCTCCATTAAATGATAGGCCCGGTCCTATAGTGCCGCCGATACCGGGCCCGACAAAAACAATACGCGCTTGCCCCTGTGCTCCGCACGGGGGCAGAGATAGTTTCTGACGTTACTTGTAGAGCTCCCCATCCGCCGGGACCACACGTCCATCAGCCAGCCGGTATTGAACGGCCGCCTTCATAGGTGGAGTCTCCGGTTTCGGTCGAGCAGCCGTGTCCGACTCTCTCTGAGCATTCAGTTCGTCCCACGTGCCGATACGCTCGACTTCGGCCACCAGATCGGCGACAGGAGCCTCGCTCGGAGGATCCGAAGCGAGATCGGTCAGCTCCTCCGGATCGGTCGCAAGATCGAAGAGCCGAGACTTCGACGTTGGAAAGTCCACGTACTTCCAACGTCCGTCGAACACCATCCGGAACTGTTGTGCTGGGTTCGGTCCGAGCATCTCCGAACGCGCGATTCGCTTCTGCCGACGGGCATCCTCTCCATTCAGCAGTGGGGCCAGACTCTCGCCATCCAGACCCTCAGGAGCGTCCACACCCGCCCAGTCACAGAAAGTCGGAAACAGATCGACCAGCTCGACGGGCGTTCGGTCGCGCTCCT
>CEVA01027119.1_pt1 | contig 12307 bp, 9 predicted proteins | sample 361521 | NCBI WGS metagenome assembly CEVA01 (sample SAMEA2622823, study PRJEB7988) | marine metagenome | isolation source: saline water (ENVO:00002010), including | reverse complement strand
TCCTAGAGTTTAGAAAACGATTTTTAAGATACATAAGCATTAATATGTTGCTCAAAAGTTTAGATCTCGGGGTACATACAGGTCAAGGAAACAGCCATTTAACTACCTACCGTTCGGTAAAATTTTAACTTGACCCAGCCAGCCATTCTCCTGAAGAAAAGATTCATGAATCGCAGACAATTTTTGAAAACAGCGTTAGCCCTTCCAGCAGGTGCATGGATGTCCCGTTACAATCTGCTGGCCCAACCGGCACTTAATCAGATCAAAATCACGGCGATCAAGTCAATCGTCCTGAAAAACCAGTGGAAAACCTTGGTTAAGGTGGAAACCGATGCGGGTATTTCCGGCTTCGGTGAATCCGGGGCCACGGGCGAAATTTTTCGTGGTTGGGTGCATAAAGGCAACAAGCCTATCGAGGACAAGCTGATTGGAGAAGACCCACTGGCGATCGAAAAACTCTATTACAAAATGAGCACACAGGTGCACAACCTGGTCTCTCAAGGAAGTGTATTCAGCGGCATTGATATGGCTTTGTGGGACATCGCGGGAAAAGTGCTGAACCAGCCGGTCCACAGATTACTGGGCGGACCCTTTCGCGAAAAAATAAAACTGTATCACGGTTCCCAACCCGAGGACATGCTCGATAAGAAAAGTTGCGCGGACTGGGCAGACACCATCCGGGCAAACCCACGTGGTTGGTCCACGATCAAGATGTCTTTTAATCAGGTATTCGGATTTGACCGGCAGGAACGTGATATTCCCATGCTTGGTCCCAACGATTTCGTCAAGCTCAGAACAGCCTTTAACAATGTACGGGAGGCCCTGGGCATGGACTATGACATCATCGCTCATGGCCATAGCGAGTTTGATTTACCGACTTCGGTTGGCATTGCCAAAGCGATCGCTCCTTCCAAGGTGCTCTGGCTCGAGGATCCACTGCCACCGCATTATTCGGACAGCTGGAAAGCCCTCAAACAACAATCGCCTGTACCCATTATGAACGGTGAAAAGGTGGAGATGCCCAAAGGATTTTTGCCTTTCCTGCAAAATCAGGCCGTGGATATTATTCATCCGGACCTGGCTTGGTGTGGTGGCATTACCGGAGCAAGAAAGATTGCAGACCTGGCATCGCTCTATCGGATCCCCGTCGCACTCCACAACCTGGGTGGTTATGCGCTCCTGATGGCCAGCGTACAGTACGCAGCCTCGATCCACGATTTTGTGATTCTGGAAAACGCCATCGATAAAGGTCAGGGAACTGAGTTAATGGGTGAAGACCCCGTTGTTGTAACGAACAGCTATATCGACGTTCCCAAGGAACCCGGCCTGATGCGCATGGATCAGGACTTCCTGAAGGCGAACATGCGTCCCGGGGAAATCTGGTGGGGAGCCTAAGTCGTCTCTAGCCCGTTATCTGAAGACCGTTCCAAATGACAAAAATCGGGAATAATATCTTGATAAGATTCCGCAATGTCTCCTAAATAAGATTCCATGAATCGTAGACAATTTTTAAGAACCGCTTTAGCCCTTCCAGCAGGAGCTTGGATGGCAAACTACAACCTCATGGCTCATCCTATGATGAACCAGATTAAGATCACCGATATCAAAGGCATGGTCTTAAAGAACCAATGGAAAACCCTGGTAAGGGTGGAAACAGATGCCGGAATATACGGCTACGGTGAATCAGGCGCCTCGGGAGATATTTTTCGCTCCTGGGTGAATACGGGAAACAAACCTATCCGAAATTACCTGATTGGTGAAGATCCGCTCGCGATTGAAAAACACTATTTTAAAATGAGCACTCAGGTACACAACCTGTTGGCTCAAGGGAGTGTTTTTAGCGGCATTGATATTGCCTTGTGGGATATAGCCGGGAAAGTCCTTGGCCGTCCCGTATGCGAGCTCCTGGGCGGACCGTTCCGGGATAAAGTAAAGCTGTATCACGACGATCAACCAACGGACATGTTGGATAAGAAAAACTGCGAAGACTGGGCGGACAAAATCAAAGCGAATCCTCGAGGCTGGACGACGATCAAGCTCTCTTTCAACCATGCTTTTGGGAACGAAAGCCCTTACAGCCCCCATTATCTGCCTACCTTGACGCCTCGCGAATTAAACATGCTCCGTGAAGGGTTTGATAATGTCCGCGAAGCGATGGGCCCAGACTACGATCTGATTGCTCATGCGCACAGCGAGTTTGATTTACCAAGCTCGGTCGGAATTGCCAAAGCAGTGGCACCCTCAGAAGTCCTTTGGCTAGAAGATCCGCTACCACCGGAATACAGTTCCAGTTGGAAGGCTTTGAAAGAACAGTCTCCAGTACCCATCATGAATGGTGAGAAGGTGGAAATGCCGAAAGGTTTCCTACCCTTCCTGCAGAATCAGGCCCTGGACATCCTTCATCCCGACATAGCGTTTTGCGGTGGTATTACTGGAGCCAAGAAAATCGCCGAGCTAGCTGCCGTATTCCGAATACCGATCGCATTGCACAATCTGGGAGCCTACCCACTTCTAATGGGTTCGGTACAGTTCGCAGCCTCCACTCAGAATTTTGTGATCTTGGAAAACGCCATCGATAAAGGGCAGGGAACCGAGCTGATGGGCGAAGAGCCTGTTGTCGTGACCGATAGCTACATCGAGGTGCCGAGAGAACCAGGCATCATGCGAATGAACCAAGACTATCTGAAGGCAAACGTCCGCCCAGAAGAAACCTGGTGGGGCGACGAGAAAAAATAGAAATCAGGATTACTAACTTCGATTTCCGTCAGTGATGTTGCTGGCGGATGAGGGATTTTATAATAGGTCTGATTGGTTGTTTTTTCCGGAAACAAAGAAAATCATTAAGTGGCTCAACAAACCAATAGATAGAAGTGAATCAAAAGGCCACATCTTCTGAAAAGCTTCTCGAGGGCCTGACCGTTCTTGATTTCACTCGGGTATTCGCTGGGCCTTACTGCACACGCATGCTAGCCGACCTGGGGGCACGCGTCATTAAGGTCGAACGCCCAGGGGAAGGAGATGAAATTCGCCGGGTAGTATTACAACTCGAGGAGGGAAAATCCGACCAGAGCTCTTATTTTGTCCGACTTAATTCTGGCAAGGAGGGAATCGCAGTCAATCTATCCCATCCCGAATCGCATGCGTTGATTTTAGATCTTATTGAAAAATCCGATGTTCTGGTTGAAAACTTTTCACCGGGAATCATGGCTCGGTATGGTCTTGATTCCGACACCCTGCGTTCTCAGAAACCCGACCTCATTTATTGTTCTATTTCTGGATTTGGCCAAACTGGTCCGTTGAGCTCTATGAAGGCTTACGCCCATTTGATCAATGCGGTTTCAGGTTTGATGGATCTGGACCGCGGAGGAGAAAGGGATCCCGGGGCCCAGTACCTGCAAGTAGCCGATGTATTGGCTGGCACTCATGCATTTGGGGCAATATCCGCCGCGCTTTTGAGACGTTCCCGTACTGGCGAAGGTGCAACTCTGGATATATCCATGATGGAATGCCTGATTGCGTCCGATGACATTTCTTACCCGTCCCTATTGAATGGTGGGACCGCTCACCATGGTCCGCGTCCGGGAATGCTCGTTACCAATATCGGAGATCGTTATATGGCAATACAAACAGCAATTTCCCCCAGCATGTGGTCCAAGATGGTAAAATTCATCGGGCAACCGGAATTGGAAACCGATCCGCGATTTTCAACGACACTTTTAAGGCGTGAAAACTGGGATGCGCTCAGTGAGCTCTTAAGCGAATGGCTAAAATCGTTTGAAGATGTGGATAAGGCCATAGCCGCCATTACCGAAGCAGGATTACCTGGGGCACCCATGTTGACTCCAGAAGAGGTCATCGATCATCCCCATCTCAAAGAACGTGAGGCATTCCCCAAAGTGGATCACCCTGGCCGGGGAAAGGTTCGAGTTACGGCTACTCCTTTCTTTGTCGACGGGAACCCCACCCACCCCAAAGGGGCTGCACCTTACCGAATTGGCGAACAGACGCATAAAGTTATTTCCGAATTCCTCGGTTATACGGATGAGAAAATTGCCACTCTTCACGAAGCTGAAGTAATCGATATTCCCCATTAGAACTATCGCAACCCTCTGGGATTTTTAATCGGAAGCATTTACCCTGAAGGCATCCGCAATCTCATTGAAGGCGGCGATAGATTGCTCCTCCCAATCCGAATCTCGACCAAGCTCCTCGGCCATAAATTGTGCAATGGAAGGCGCAATATCCAGAGATGCCGATGCATCGAGAAATAACGAACGAGTCCGTCGAGCCAGCACGTCTTCGACCGATTCGGACAATTCTTCTCTGATGGCCCATAATACTTCTGCCCAAGAATAGTCGAGTCGCTCGTGAATGCGCTCTCCCAATTTCGGGTCTTCTTCAATCCACGATTGCAAGGTGTCGGCATTACTTACTTTTCTCGCAAATCGGTGAGAACTATCCTCCGCAGATAAATCGCCGGAAAACTTCATGGATTGTGAGCGCGACGGTCGATCCTCAAGACCTCCGGATTGGATAGCTGTGTCGATTGCGTCTTCACCCATTTTGCGGAAGGTGGTCCATTTTCCACCGGCTATGGTAATCAATCCTGATTCGCTGACCTCGATATAATGATCGCGGGAAATGGAAGCCGTATTACCTTCACTTTTAGGGGGAGTCACAAGGGGTCGTAACCCGGAAAACGCGCTCGAGACATCCTCGCGCGTTAAAGTCTTGGCCAGGTATGGAGCGGCATTTTCAATAATAAAATCGATCTCCTCATCCGTAGCCTTCGGTTCGAGGCAAATATTTTCATCCGGAATATCGGTGGTGCCCGCAATTACTTTTCCGTGCCAGGGAACGAGAAACAGTAATCGGCCATCACTCGTCTTTGGAACCATAATGGCATTGCCATTGGGCAAGAAGCTTCCATCCATCACAATGTGACTGCCACGGCTGGCCTGAATAATAGAGGTTGATTTATTAGAATCTTTTATTCGGATCTTGTCGGAAAAAATACCCGTCGCCTGAATTACCACTTTCGCTTCTAAATCAAATCGGGATCCACTTAGAGAATCGACTGCAGAAACCCCAAAAACTTTTCCATCTTCTTTTAAGAGACTCTCCGCTCGAACGTAGTTTAATGCCAACCCTCCGTTTTTCCACACTGTATCCGCAATTTCTATACACAGACGGGCATCATCAAATAATCCATCCCAGTAAACCACTCCTCCACTCAATCGGTCAGGTTTCAAGGTCGGAATCAGCTCGAGAGCCTGGTCACGATTACAACGCTTAGAGGAATTCAGGCCAAGTGCACCGGCCAAGCGATCATACATCCAAAGGCCAATACGGTAGTACCAGGTTTCCCAAAATGAAAAGGTTGGAATCAAAAACAGTTGTGGTTGCACCAAATTCGGCAACGAATTGACCAACCAACCCCGTTCAGCGAGTGACTCGGAAACGAGTGAAACATTTCCTTGTCTCAGGTATCGAACCCCACCATGAATCAACTTGGTACTCCGGCTCGATGTGCCTTTTCCAAAATCATCCTGCTCGATGAGCAGTGTCCGGAAACCTCTTGAAACCGCATCCAGCGCAGATCCCAAACCCGTCGATCCGCCACCGATAATTAATATATCCCAAGGCGTTTCCTCAGATTCGATACGCTTCAAACCTTCGAATCGCTTCATTCTTCAAGAAGTGAAAATTGCGCTATAATAACCTCAAGACTCTTTGACTAACAAATGCTCGAATCCAAGCTCAGTAAGGTAATCTTTGATGGAAACCGGACCGCCTATACTTAACGATTCTTGAGCTGCGCAGGCTACGATGACCGACCACATTCCCTGCTCGGCAGTTGCGCCGTTGACTTCTTTCCCTTCGAGCTGATCGACAAATGCCTGTTCAGCGAAGAAGGTTGAACCGTGATGACCACTTTCATCAATGGCTACAGGATACGTAACTTCTGACAATTTGGAAACTCCATTTTCTCCAAGTTCGACCTCGACGGTTCCAATGGAAGGCTTTTGTTGGTGTAAGTAAAATTTTTCGCGAGCGATTAGGCGGCCCCGGTTTCCAACGACAATCATCTCTTCCTCAAATTCCGGACAAAACATATTCAAGGTGAAGTTTGCCCGAATGCCGTTTTGGTATTCGATGATCACGTAAGCGTGGTCTTCGATATCGGAAGCCTTTCCGTCTTTTTCAAAATCCGTAAAGGTGATCGCTTGCCCTCCACTCGCAAATACCCGTTCAGGTCTCGATTCGGCCATCATGTTTATCAGGTCGAAATAGTGGCAGCATTTCTCAACCAAGGTGCCACCGGAATACTCGCTAAATTTGTTCCATTGCCCAACCTTATCGAGAAAGGGAGGGCGGTACTCGCTCATACTGATGGTTTTGATTTCACCCAGGGACTTTAGCACATGAGCTTCCTGAAAGGCTTCTACATATTGACGCTTATATCGGTACTGTAAACCGATCTGCATAATTGAGCTGTAGGAGTTGGCCATCTCAACCATCTTGGCAGCATCGGCAACCGTGGTCGCCATCGGCTTCTCGACATAGATCGGCTTCCCCGTTTTAACGACCCTATGAAGCACTTCGTAGTGGGTATAGTTGGGAGTGCTGATGAAATAAGCATCCACATCGGCATCTTCACAGGCCGCTTCAAGACTTGGATAACGAATCAGTTTTTCCGAAGAAATTTTTGAAAATTCACTTTCAGCGACGTTCAGGCTCCGTTCATGAGGATCATAGATTCCGCAAATTTTTGCCCGTCCCAACAGGGTAGCTACGCGCATGTGTTCCTTACCATTGGTGCCAACACCGATAATTGCATAACGGTGGGTCGGAGTAACTTGATGGTAGAGGTAATGATCTTCTTCGCCTACGTGCTGTTGGGTACTCTTTTGTTCGGCATGACGGAGTCTGGGTTTATAGCTTTCGATCATGATAATATTTTTTAGTGAAAAAGTATGTGTACGGCAACCAGGGACAGTAAAAGCCCTATACCGGCCTTATGTGTGGACGGGGTTGCAGGCTCATAGGTAAGTTTGTCTTTTGTAAAACCGCCTTTGGATCCAAGGTATATGATAGTAAACGCAATCAGAATGAGCCACATGGGACGGACAAAATAATTCATGTCAGGCCAAATAGCTTTGAAGATCAAATTAAGAGGAATTGTGGAGGCAAAAGCAAATAGGGTTAACCTGGGTTTGGGTGCTAGGAGGAACGCTGCGGCGCAAATAAGGACAACAATCCCGGTATTAATATAATACCGCAGTTCGTTCAAGGTATGCGTGAATGCGGCTCCGGTGTCGTTAAGTTTGATATAGAGTAGAATGATACCCATCAATGATCCCGTGATGAAGGAAAACAAAATGGCAAGTTTACCGGCCCGGACAACTTGGTAGTCGGTCGCCGAAGGGTTGATATAGGGTTTATAAATGTCGATCGACCAAAGCGTTGCCAACGAGTTGAAGGTGGAGTCCACGGTACTCATCATTGACGCAAATAAAGCACATAAAATCAGTCCTCTTAATCCAACTGGAAGGTAGGTGTTGACCAAATAAGGAAAGCCAGAATCAGGATCTTCCAAGCCATTTTCGCCCAAAATTCCGAACAAAGCGATACCTGGAATAATCACGACAGCAGCCATAAAATATTTCATCAACCCACCCACGATCAAACCTATCTGAACATCCTTCAGGCTCTTGGCGGCCAAAGACCGTTGCACAATTCGTTGGTTCGCACACCAATAATTAATATTTAAAAGAAAGGCGCCGAAAATATGTATCCATGGAAGGGTTTTATGATCGGCCGGTAAATGCAGGTGCATCTTATCTCCGGTCTTCTCATACAACTGAGACCACCCACCCAATTCATGAATTGCAATAAACATCAATGCAATGCCGCCTGAGAGGAGTATGGAGAATTGCACTATATCAGTTCTGACCACCGCACCAAGCCCTCCAAAATAGGTATAGGTCGCGGACAACATTCCCAACCCAACGATTAATATCGAAATGCGGATAAACCGATCCTCATGGATAAAAGACAGGTAATCGGCAAAAACCAGGTCAGCCGCGTAACCACCCCAGAAAAGTCCAGCGCCCAAGCTGAGCGTTGAGAAGAGCGATATATTGGTAAGGGAATAAACCAATGCGACCGTTTTACCTAAACGGGTCTTTATAAACTGGGTGATGGTGATGACACGCTCCCGAAAGTACATGGGAACGAAAATAAAGGCCGCGAGGAACAGTCCCTGAATGGCATTGATCTCGAAATTGGCCTGAGCCAGCCCGTAAAGGTACGCTGATCCAATGTATCCGATCCATTGAAAGCCATGGACGTTCGTAGCAATGGTCGAAAAAGCGATCGAAAACCAACCTAGTTTTCTTGAATTTAAATAATACTCCTCAACCGTGACGTCCTTGGAAGCTTTGCCTCTAATGGCTACCGTAAAAACCGTTAGGAAATAAAGGCAGACAATGATGAAATCGATCATGGAGCAACAAGCTTCGAGTCCCTCGAAAACCTAACGCTTCGGTTCAGGGAAGTTAAAGAATCCTTCCGCAGCCCCACCTCGAAGCACAGCTGCAGCATCCCTGCAGACGGATTCAACCACACGCTCTTGGGCTTCGTGGGTAAAGGCAGCAATATGCGGTGTAAGAACTACCTTATCAGAATTTACAATCGCATCGCCAACTGCAGGAGGTTCGGTCGACCGAACGTCTAAAGCTGCGCCTGCGATAACTCCGCTTTCCAGCGCATTGGCCAACGCTATTTCGTCAACCACCTCTCCCCGCGAAGTGTTCACTAAATAGGCTGAGGGTTTCATCTTAGCAAAAAGGCTTTCTGTAAACATGTGCCGCGTACTCGGCAAAAGCGGGAGATGTACCGTAATGAAATCCGCGGAACCCAGAAGCTCATCCAATTCAAGGAAAGTAACATCGAGTTCTTTGTATTGAGTTCCTTCTTGATCTACAAAATTGTCGTGGGCCACAATAGTCATGCCAAAGGCCTTGGCGCGTTGAGCTACCAAGGTACCGATTCGACCAATGCCAACAACACCCAGTATTTTCCCGGAGAGTTCACCTCCTGTAAACAGTGCCCGATTCCAATTTCCCTTCCGGATGTCCTGATCGGCACTGGGAATATTTCTGGCTAGGGATAGAAACAGACCGATGGCTAACTCGGCGACAGAAAGCGAATTTTCACTAGGGGCAAAACTCACCACGATTCCAGCTTTGGTGACCGCATCCGTATCAATATTGTCCAGACCGGCACCGGCGCGGGCCACAATCTTTAAGTTGGGAGCTGCTGCAATTAGTTCAGCTGTCACCTGAGTTTGATTTCGAACAATAATGGCCTGAGCATCTTTAATCGCATCGTTCAAGGCATCTAGATTGTTCCAAAGGTCCGGTTCGAAAACAACATTGAGGTCCGATTCTTCTCGAAGTCGGTCCATAGCCACACCATTAACTTCTTCAGTAACAAGAATGCGAGACATTTTTTATTTTAAAGCTTCGTAATCGATTGGTTGTGTACAGTCCAAAGTGTCTTCGGCCGGAGGCATTTCGTATTTCAATCCGGTGGCGCAATTAAAGAGCACCACGGTGTCGTCCGGAGAAATTCTTCCATCTTCAAGCGATTGCTTGTAGGCCGCATAGGTTGCAGCTCCCTCCGGGCATAGAAGCAATCCTTCGCGGCGTGCAACTTCCTCCAATCCGGAAGAAATAACGGTGTCATCGACAGCAATGGCAAAGCCATCACTTTCTCGAACAGCACGAAGTATCAAGAAATCCCCTACAGCAACGGGAACACGAATTCCTGCGGCAATTGTATGAGCGTTTTTCCAGAGTCCAGCATGTTCTTTGCCTTCTTCCCACGCCTTAACGATGGGTGCACATCCGGTAGCCTGGACGGCGACCATCCTAGGCTGTTTGCCTGTCAACCAGCCGATTTCCCTCAACTCGTTAAAAGCCTTCCACATACCTATCAAGCCCGTTCCACCACCCGTTGGATAAAAGATCACGTCGGGAACCTGCCAGCCCATTTGATCTGCCAATTCAAGCCCCATAGTTTTCTTACCTTCAATTCGATAGGGTTCCTTTAGCGTAGAAAAATCGAACCATCCCATGGCTTCTTTGCCTTCCCCAACAATACGACCACAGTCGTTAATCAATCCATTAACGTTCCAAACCTTTGCGCCTTGGGCGGCGATTTCACGGACGTTAATGGTCGGCGTGTCATCCGGACAAAAGATGTAAGACTCCATCCCGGCGCGACTCCCGTAAGCCGCCAATGCTGCGCCTGCATTGCCATTGGTGGGCATGGCCACTTTCTGGATACCAAATTCCTTGGCCTTGGAGACCGCCATACAAAGCCCACGAGCCTTAAACGAACCTGTAGGCAAGCGCCCTTCGTCTTTTACTAGCAGCCGGCCACTTCCTGGGGCCAGCTTAGGGATTTCAACAATCGGAGTATGAATTTCACCGAGGCTAACGATGTTCTCCGTTTTCCGAACTGGGAGAAACTCGCGATACCGCCAGAGATCAGTTGGTCGACTCTCCATATCCTCCTTCGTAACAGAGTTTTGGATACCTTCTAGATCATATTTTACCAACAGCGGCTTTCCCGCTTTGGAAAGACCGTGCATCACATCGGCTTCGTAGTGGTCACCTTCCATTCCGCACTCTAGATGAGTTACAAAGGTGGGGCGGTCAGTCGTTAAATTGTCGTTAGTGTTCATAAAAGATCTTAGTCGTGCCATTCGATTCCCGCCACAGTTGCATATCGCTTCAGTTTTGAACTGTGGTTACCGGGAAATACGTTCAAGTGATGGGGCATGCCAGCATGGCACATATCCTCGAACCATTCGTTGGGCTTTCGGTTTAGCAACCGGGCCAGGCCATTGCTCATCATTAATTTGCGGTGTGGTTTTTCGCTCACTGCATCGGCCGATGTGAGGTGGTACTTCCCGTCACAACGCCAGAGCCGAAACAATGTCAGTGGCATGCCAGCCTTCAGTTCTCCTTCCAACACAGTCGGTTTTACGATGTTGAAATGTTTGGCAATTTTAGCAGCTCCCTCTTCACCTGTGGATGGACAAAGCGATGGAGGTGCGGCACCCACATGCCAGAGAGTAATGGTTTCCTCATCGTGTTCCAACCAGTCGGTTATATAACACCGGCCCATATCCATCATTTCACCAATCAATGCGCCAATTCCCCCATCGACATCCCCTTCGCAAGCGATAGCTAAACCTTCGTCGGCCAACCGGGCCATACCCAAATAAGGCCATTGACCGAAGGTGTTTGGCATTTCAGGCCAGCAACGAACTCCAAGAACATCCAGGTTTTCCTCCTCAAAAAAGTGGCGTATCGCTAAGTAAAGTCTCGATGCCATGGGCAGATCTTCTTCGGAAGCATCCTTATAATCCAAACCCAAGGCTTTTGCCTTTTCAACATCGGCAGCCACCGCTTCGTCACTGATCGCTTTAGCTACATTTTCAAATTCAATCAGACTGTACGTTTGAAGCTGCACACCTAAACCACGGTGCATGACAAAAGGATCTGCAGCCATCGCGATAAAGCCAGGCGCATGCCCGCCAACGAGCCCGACGCGTGTATGTTTGAGCTTTTGCACAATCGCCGAAATGCGAATTGAGGTAGTCAATAACTCGACGGTTTTGGGATCTTTCGGATCCCCGTTCAAAACATCGAAAGACCGGTCCATTTGCCGATAGGTGGACGCCCATACATGGGCTCCAACAAGAGAGCACGAGCTGATCATGTCCCCTTCCTGGTTTTCCGGTGTGGCCCAAATGACTGGCGGATAAGGCCAGGCCTGAGCCAGCGTAGGTGCAAGCCTTCCATCGCCTATGGTGGTTTGCAAAAGGACCAGCACTTGGACTCCTGCCTCTTTGCACTCGGCAACCACTTTTTTAAGGGAGTCTTCATCGACCGCTTTTTCAGATGGTTCGAAAATATCGAACGGCAATTCCTGAGCAGCATCGCGTACTTTTTCCTCCATTTCCGTACCCCAATCCATGTCGAAGCCACGCCGTTTTCGACCCAGAAAAATCAATCCAACCCGGATGCGATTGTTAGAATTTGCGGACCCCATTAATCAAAGGGTTGACTAGGAATTAGACGGACAGAGACGAAAAGTTGGTGTTGCAAAGTACTGCTTTTTATCACGACCTGGAGAAAGCATAAACTTTCCTTCTAAATCCTAAAATGAGTCAAGGTCGTTATCTCCATTTTCGGAAATTTCAGCTAAATCCAGAACAATGCTATGT
>CEVA01025270.1_pt1 | contig 12312 bp, 6 predicted proteins | sample 361521 | NCBI WGS metagenome assembly CEVA01 (sample SAMEA2622823, study PRJEB7988) | marine metagenome | isolation source: saline water (ENVO:00002010), including | reverse complement strand
ACACCGAGGAAGGATTCAGGCTTCCCCTCGGAGAAATCTCCTTCTTCAAGCGTCGAGGGTTGAAGGGAGATAGCCGTCGACTTGCTTCCTTCGAGGATGGGACTCCTTTCCTCTCGAGAGCCTCGCTGGGTAAAGGAAATCTTTATTTCCTCCACACTTTACCCGAAGAAGAGTGGTCGGATCTTGCCGATGGATTCACCTTGGTTCCAATGATCCAGAGATTGCTGAAGGCTGGAGCATCTCAACTCGATCCCCCTGTTTTTCATACGCTAGGAACACCAGGTTTGGTTGGAGAATGCGTGGATGCCCCCAATCAAAAGGACATCAACACCCATGCGGGAATCTACAGGATAAATGGACAACTGGCGGCCGTTAATAGGCCTCCTGCGGAAAATGCGTCCAACACCCTGCAGGCGGAGCAGTGCAAGGATTTACTAGGGGAAGAAAGCATCTTGACTGTCGAAGACACCGGTAGCGGCTCACTGGAAGTTCCGGCTGAAGTTTGGAGATGGTTTCTTTTCCTGACCCTCGCAGCCTTGATGGTCGAAGCCTTGCTCGTGTTGCCCGGTCGAAAAAAACCTGAAGCCGCTTCCGGCCTTGCCAAACACCAAGAAGGAACCGCATGAAGGACCCTAGTTCATGGCGTTGGGACCTTTCCGGACCAATCTTGACGGCAGCCATACTCACGCTGCTCCTCGCCGCCTTTCTCGGGATTGTCAACTGGATGAGAAATGATAGGCGACGTGTTGTAGGAGCGCTGGAATTCATCCGGTTTACGGCAGTCGCACTATTGATCGTCACTTTGCTTCAGCCCGAATTGGTGCAAACGATTTCTCGCAAGGAAGAACCCGTTGTTCTCGCCTTGCTGGACCAGTCGCTCAGCATGGAGACCTATGATGTCAGAGAAGCCGGGAAGGTTGTTACGAGAAAACAATGGATTGAACTGAAAACGAATCCGGAATCTTCCTTTTGGACCACCTTGAAGGAAACCGGCGAGACGGAATCCCGAGCCTTTCCATCCGTTCAAGAAGACCTCAACCGAACCGATCTGGAAACTCCATTGCTCGAAGCCCTCGACCGGCACGAAAATTTGAAAGCAGTCATCATGGTCACCGATGGAGACTCGAATCAAGGTGACTCCATGAAGGCCGCAGCGAAATACAAAGCGAACGGCATCCCCATATACACGTTCTCGGTGGGAGGCGAAAAAGCCTTGCCCGACATTTCGCTTGAACAAGTCGACGTTTCTCCAAGTGGTTTACTGGGGGAACAATTGGTCATAAGCTATCGCTTGCGAAGTGATTTCCCGGAAAAAGTGACGGTTAAATTGGAATTGATGGAAGAAGGCGTCGAGAAACCCGTCAAGACGACCACCCGCGACATCGACAAAGAAGACGAAACCAGAGGCACTCTCTTCTGGAAACCTGAGGTTGAAGGGGAAAGAAAACTGCAATTACGGGTTAGCACGGACGACAAATCCCAACTCACTCGTTCCTTTGAAGACTGGCAATCCTGGATCAAGCAATCGGGAGAAGCCTTCGCGGACAACAACTTGAAGAGCTTGAGAACCCACATAAAAGACACGAAGATAAGAGTATTGGTTGTCGATTCCATGCCTCGTTGGGAATACCGGTACCTCAGGAATGCCTTGCAACGAGACCCCAGCGTCGAAATGAAAAGCATTCTTTTTCACCCATCCTTGGAAATGGGAGGCGGCAACGATTACCTAAGCAGATTTCCAGCGACTAAAGACGCCCTTGCTCCCTACGACGTGGTCTTCTTGGGCGACGTCGGCATAGGAGGCGGGGAACTGACTGAGGAAAACGTCGACATGATCGCCGACTTGGTCCGAAACTTCGCATCCGGCTTGGTGTTGATTCCCGGTTTTCGCGGACGCCAACTTACCTTCTTGGAGAGTAGTTTGAAAGATTTCCTGCCAGTAGTCTTGGATGAAGAAAAAACCAATGGCGTTGGAATGCGCAACGAGTCGAATTTAGTTCTGACGACTCTAGGAAGGGATCATTGGCTGACCAAACTGGAAAACAACGAGAAAACCAACGCGGAATTATGGGAAAAGAGGTTACCCGGATTCAATTGGTCGGCAGGAGTCCTAAAGAGCCGCCCGGGCACGAAGGTTCTCGCCGTGCATTCCAACCAGCGCAACAAGTCCGGACGCATACCGCTGCTCGCGATCAATCAGACAGTCGGTACAGGAAAGACTCTTTTCCTGGGAACGGATGCCGCATGGCGCTGGCGTAGAGGCGTGGAAGACAAGTACCACTACCGCTTTTGGAGTCAAGTCGCTCGCTGGATGGCTGCCCAACGCCACCGTGGCGAAGGCGATGGCATTCGCGTTATAACTAGTCCTGATTCACCGAAGGAAGGCGACAGGGTATTCGTGATGTGCCATGTTTTCGATTCTTCCGGCTTACCCATTCGCGACGACAACGTGTTCGGCCGACTCAAGCATCCCTCAGGGTCGATCGAGGATTTGCGGTTTACCCAAACGAAAGGAGCTGAAGGTGTATTCGAAAGTTCTTTTTTAGCGAGAGAAGATGGAGATGTAACCATCGAGGTTTATGCCCCGGACCATGATCGCGAATACATCGCCGGCCCTGGCCAAGAAAAATCCGGAATCATGGTGAAAGGCATCAATCCAGAAGCCCGCGGCCGACCTACGAAGGAAGACGGATTGCGTGAAATGTCTCGACTGACGGGTGGCAGTTTCGGCTACTGGAATCCGCGAGACGACAAAGAGAAGGACCTGCAAGCCATTGTCGACGAGATCGCTGCCCTGCCCGACCCCGCTCCATTCGTCGAAATCAAGCGTTTCTGGGCCAACCCATGGTGGGGCGGATTCATTGTCTTTCTCTTTGCAATTTACTGGACAGGACGCAAAATGGCAGGGATGATGTAAAATCACTTACGCCTTTTGAAAATTGATCGCAATACACATACAGGCTCCACTGTGGGAGTCTTTCTTGAACGCTATTTATAAGCAGGAGTTAAATTCAGGGATGCAATGCCACTGCCCATCAACCATTTCAGCTAAATGAACAATTCAAGAAAAAACAGTGGGGATTTATTGCCAAAGTCCTTAAGGAAACAACTCGATCTTCTGCGCAACAAGTTGCGCTGGACGGAAGGCTCCAAGGGAATTCTCGCCGCAATCGGCTTACTACTTGTCTCTTGGCTTGTTGTTCTGGGTTCGGATCGTTTTTGGGATACCCCTCAACCACTGCTCATACTCGCGTCGGTAACTGGCTGGGCTTCCGCTCTATGGATTCTTAGGTTAGGTTACCGCCTGGCCATCGAACAACCCCGGCACGATGAAAACCTAGCAAAAATTACCCAAGGCAGATTCCCCTCGTTGGGAGATCGCCTGCTCGGGGTGATTGAACTTTGCGACCCGAGAAAGAAAACATCCGAGCACTCGGCCGCCCTTCGAGAAGCCGCCGTGAGCCAAGTGGCCAATGAGACCGCAGGGAAAAACCTCAACCTGGCCGTTGACTTAAAATTATTTAAACGCGTCGCATTTGGCTTCGCGGGTCTTGCCACCATGGCAATGCTGTGCGCAACGATCATGCCGAAAGCCGCCTTCAATGCATGGGAAAGGTGGTCCAACCCGTTTAACCCGGCTCAACGTTATACCTTTGCCGAAATAACGAGTTTCCCGGCGGAAAAAATCGTGGCCCTGGGAGAACCCTATCAAATACTATGTACCCTGGATCCCGATTCCTTCTGGCTGCCTCAAGAGGCCATCCTCACTGCGGAGGACGGAACGGAACACGTAGCAACTCTCAACGGTCACAGTTATTTATTTGAACTGGAAGGCGTGCGAGAGGACGCCTCCTACGCCTTTTCCGTTGGAGACGCCGACGCCAAAATCCAAGTCACCCCGCTGGCGAGACCTTCACTCAACGAGACACTGGCCCACGTTGAATACCCTGCCTATCTCGGTTATCCTGCAAACAATCTTGAAATTACCAGCAGAACGATCACCGCTCCCGTTGGTTCGCTCCTCACCATTCATGGATTTGCCAACCGCCCCTTGCAGCAGGCCATGACAGTTGGTGGTGGTCCGCAACAATCGCCTTCGGTCAAAGCAAACGTCGATGGGAATCAATTTCACCTGCAACTCGGACTGGTAGAAAAACATCAGGTCCATAGATTGGTTTGGCAAGACTCACTGGGATTGTCATGCAATGGGTTTTTTCAATTCGAGGTGGTCGCGAAAGCCGATGAACCACCTTCCATTGAATTCCCTGAAATAACTGCGGAAAACTACGTTCAGGAAACGGGAACTTTCGACCTGACCGCCAAGGCGGATGATGACTTTGGGATCAAAAACCTCACCTTCTCGTGGACACTTCGCAATGCCGGCACGGAAGAGCTTGAAACGGTTGCTCGAGAATGGAACAACGATTCACGTACGATGGTTTCCTTCCAAGGAACGCATTCCTTTAGCCCTTCACTTCTCAATGCACCCAATGGTTCGACAATAGTTATCAGGGCGCATACCTCCGACTGGAGAGAAAACGCCGAACCCGTTTATTCGAGAGAGATTCTAGTTCTGGTGGAGAGCGTGGAAGCCAATGCCGATCGGATGCGCAAAGAAATTGAAGACTTGTTGGGGAAATTGTCCGAAATCACCAACGCAGAAGAAGACATACTTATGAAAACTCTCCAGATGCAGGCTCTGGACTCCGAGAAAGCCTCCGAGAAATCCGCCCAACGAAAAATGGAGAACGCCGCCTCGGAACAAGAGGATTTAGCCAAACAACTTGAGCAAATGAGCAAAGAAGGCGTCGAAATTCTTCGCGAAGCCATGAAGAACCCTTTGTTCGACGAGCAAACGCTCAAGGAATGGAACCAAACCATGCAAGCCATGAAGGAACTCTCGGAAGGCAAGATGCAGGAAGCATCGCAGCAACTGAGCCAGTCGGCTTCCAGTCCTTCCGAATCCCAACGAAGTGAAAGTTTAAGCGAGGCGGAAAACAGCGAGCGTGAAATCATCGAGGAATTGCAAGATCTTCAGGGCGAAATAAACGAGCAGTTGGACGAGTTGGAAGCGATGACCTTGGCCCAACGCCTAAGGAAGATAAAACGGACCGAAGACTCGCTCAGTAAATCTTTGATGGAAAATCTTTCCGAAACCATTGGTCTGCGCACCGCTGATTTGTCCAAAAAGCAAAAATTGCTGAACGATAATTTGTTCGATCGCCAAACCGAAACACACGATAACGCAAAGGAATTGCAATCGGAAATCAGCCGCTACCACGAGCGGACCCAAAAACCGCAATATGGCGAGGTCAGCGAGCAAATGGACAAAACGAAAGCCGCTGACGGGTTGCTTAACGTCGCTGAACTGATCAATCGTAACGTATCCTTGAATGCCACCACCAAGCTAGGATACTGGGCCGTGAAATTCGAGGAATGGGCGAAATTGCTCGAACCTCAGGATGACGGCGGTGGCGGTGGCGGTGAAGGCGGTGGCGGTGAAGGCGAAGACATCACCGAACAGTTGATTGCTCTGCTTAAGATCCGTAAGGGGGAAGCCGATCTCCGACGGCACACGATCTTGTTGGACAAGGAGAAAAAAGACGTGGGAAAGGAGCTCAAAGAGAAATCGGACGAACTCGATTCTCAACAACGCAAGCTGATGATGGATCTCACAGACGTTCAGATCGATTTGGCCAAGGAAGAATTGAATCCTCTTTTCGATGACGCTCACACTGCCATGGCGGATGCCGCTGATCGATTGAAAAAGCAAGACTCGGGTCAAACTACCGTCGCATCGGAAACCAAGGCTTTCGATTTGCTTAGCGACATCGTTAACCTTATCGTCGAAAGCCAATGCCAAGCTTGCAAGAAGCCTGGTGCCTCCAGCCAAAGCCAAGCAGCAGCAGCAGCTATGCAATTCCTACTCCAGCAATATGGACAGGGCGAGGGACAAGGCGAAGGAGAAGGTATGGGCATGAGCAGCATGGGCGGGGGCAGCAGACAGGGTGGAGACACCGATTCCAATCCCGCCACTCAAAGAACCAACGATGGTGGAGACTCAAGCGATCCCAGAAGCCGTTTCCGAAAAGCCAACGGTTGGAGCGGAGGTTTACCAAGCGAATTCCGCGAAGCGCTGGAAAATTATTTCCGCGAAATCGAAAAATAAACCAAAGCTCGATGCGTAGGTTCTTTCATGACGCTTTGGCGATTGCACTGATCGCCGTAGGTTGCCAGACAACCGTTTCGGCTCAAAATACAAAACCGGGCCAAACCTTTCAGGAAAATACAAGCCGATGGGCGGACAAGGTCGAGCAATCCTACCGTCGTGGAATCACCTACCTGTCCAGTTCGCAAAACGAAGACGGTTACTGGGTCGGTAATTCCTATGGTTCGGAACCAGGAGTGGTCGGCCTCGCTATTGTAGCGATTCTTGCCCATGGAGATGACCCAAATTTCGGGCCTCACGCTTCGACCATCAAAAAAGGGCTGGGTTACATAATGTCCAAAACCAACAAGGACACCGGATACATCGGAAGTTCAATGTACAATCACGGTTTCGCCACTCTTGCTTTGGCCGAAGCCTACGGTGTAGTCGCCGATCCACGACTCGGACCCGCGCTGAGAAAGGCTGTCGACCTAATCTTGAATTCTCAAAAGAAAAACCCTAAAGGCGCTTGGCGTTATTCTCCTGAATCCAAGGACGCCGACGTAACGGTAAGCGGAGCTCAGATGGTCGCCTTGTTCGCAGCCCGCAACGCAGGACTGGGAATACCCAACCAAGCTATCGAAAAAGGCAAGGAGTTCATGCTCACGTGTCAAAGCTCGAATGGCGGGTTCGGGTATACTAGCAGCAGTAGCCCGAATGCTCCCCGCTCAGCCATAGGATGCCTGACGCTCGCGTTGAACAAAGACAAGGATACCAAAGCCTATGAAAAGGCGTGTGAATACCTTTTCAGCCAAGAGGGCTCGTCCTTAAGCCATTATCGCTTCTACAATCTCTACTATACTTCACAAGCCGTCTTTCATGCATCACCTGAAAAATGGCGCGAATGGAACGCAAACAACATTAACCGATTGCTCCCGTCTCAAAACAAAGACAGCGGCAGCAAGGATTACGGTAGCTGGAGTGGTAATTATGGAAAAACCTTCAGTACCTCAGCGGCTCTCTTGTCACTCGCTCTAAACTATCGTTTTCTCCCTATTTATGAAAGGTGATTACCCTTCCAACCACGCGATTTTCTCACGCTACGGCCTCTTTGCTTGCTGTCTCGTTTTTCTGATTTCAATTGCCTCTCCCATGAGGGACGTGGTGGCCGAAAAGGCAAAACCCGACGTCGATCGAGAGAATTTCGAGTTTGTCCAAGTAGAACCGCCGGTTCCTGATTTGTTTAGAATCAACGCCTTGCAGGCGAAAAATCGCCAAGGATTGGTCAATGACTTGAACCAACCAAAGGCTCCCTCTCTGGACGACCTTCGACCGGACAGACTCGAGTTTTTCGACGGGTCCATGCTGCGTGGTGAATTAATGGGGTTGCAGGCCCGAAAAAACCTTTCTTGGCAACACCCAGCTTCAACTGGACCGGCCAGCTTTCAATATGCTGCCATCGCCTCCATCTCCTTCGAAGGCAGACCTTTGCCCGAAAACAAGCCTTCCAACCTTAAAGGGATGCGTTGCTTGCTTCACTTTAGAAATGGCGACTCCTGTTACGGAACGTTGGTTAATATGAACCGAGACAGCATTGATCTCGATACTTCCTTTGCAGGACAAGTGAAGGCATCCCGCAAAAAAATAGAATCCTTACTCGCCCTACCGGAAAGCCATCAGACGCTTTATGACCTGTCCCAAGGCCTAAAAAACTGGAAGCTGCCCAATGGCAATGCATGGAAACTGGAACGTGGTGAACTTTTGTCAGTCTCCACAGGTAGCATTGGAAGGAAATTTCCCAGAAAAGAAAACGTCGCCTTGGACTTCGAGGTTCATTGGAACCGCACTTTTTACTTCAATGTCCGAATTTTCGCGGAAAACCCTGAAAGTTCAAGTTACACAAACGCCGCCTACAATCTTTCGTTTTCCTCAAACAGAATCACCTTGACCGCCAGTAAAACCAAAAGCGGACGGGTTGTCCGAGAAACCATTGGATCAGCGACTCTCAATCAATTCCACCAAAAGAAAAACGCTCGAATATTATTCACCGCCAATAGAAAAAAGAAAATATTTTCAATATGGGTGGATGGAGTCCGAGTGGAAAGATGGCAAGATCCGGATACATCGGATGCCTCTCGAAAAGGTGATGCCATTCTCTTGTATAACCAAGGAGGCAGTTCCCAAATTCGTATTCCAAAGCTGTCCATTACTGGTTGGGACGGAGACTTCGAGCCCGTCTCCACCAAAAGTTCAAACGCAAATGAAACTTCAGTGACTTTCGTTAACGGTGACACCACCAAAGCAGAACTAGACTCCATTCAGGAAGGAAAAATCAGCATTCGTTCAAACGTGGGGAATTTTGAGGTGCCATTGGATCGCATTCGCCGAATCTCCTTTGCCAATGATGAAAACGCCGACTCGGGCATCACAACCGACCATGCATGGCTGGCTCGAGGGACTGGAAATCTTTCCCTATCAATTAAAAGCTTGGCTGAAGGCAAATTCACGGCTGTCAGTCCAGTTTTCGGGGAACTAGTCATTGACCAAGAGTGGTTGCGACGCATCGATTGCAACCGTCACCTCATCGAGCTCGAGGAGTACTTGTCAAAATTGAGAGCGGCCAAGCGAGCCATAGGTATTCGCAATTTCGACGCGGCCCGCGAAGCTCTTTTAAGCACACGCCCCAATTATCGTGGCTGGCAATGGGGCAGACTGTTTTTTCATCTACAGTCTCAAGACAGCGAAGAACTCCAACGTTACGCAGGCCATGAATCAGGAATGGAAGGAGCCTTCTTTTCCAGCGATGGAAACCAAATCATTTCGGGAGGTTACGATGGAGGCTACCGCATCCTGAACACGGAAAACAGCAACATCATTAAAGAACAGGCAGGGCTTGACGTCGGTTATCCTCGTCCGGAACTAGGCAGGTATCCAAACGAAACACAGCGCCAAGTCCATTTGAGCCGTGATTTCTGGATGAGCAAATTCGAAATCACGCAAGGGCAATACATGGCAGTGATGGGCGAAAACCCCAGTGCTAATGCCATTGACCCCAATCTTCCCGTGGAAAACGTCTCTTGGAACGAAGCAGTGGAATTTTGCTCGAAACTCAGCCTTAAGTATCCACCTCCCAAAGGTTATACTTATCGCCTCCCTACTACTGCCGAGTGGGAATTCGCCTGTCGCGCAGGTTCCAATGGCCCATATGCCGGAACAAAGGAAGGTCAACTCAGACAAGCCGCTGATTATCTCGAAACTCTGGATAAATTAGGCTGGTTCGTAAACAATTCAACCAGTACTCAACCCGTGGGCAAAAAAATGCCAAATGCATTGGGGTTGCACGACATGCACGGCAACGTGTGGGAATGGTGCTTGGACCACGCCGAGCTAAACAAAGGCCGAATGGCTGAATCGTACCATCCCGGAGTGACCGATCCATTATGGAATGAAGGAGAATGGCGAACCCTGAGAGGAGGTTGCTACAGAGTAACTTATGAAAGATGCCGCAGTAGCTACCGTGGAGCCAATGCTCCTATCGTCAAAGACGGAAACAAGGGCTTTCGAATTGTTTTGGGTCCTGATCTAAAAACCGAGCAAGGCTTGATCGCAGAAGATGGCGAGGCTCCAGTTAAAGCCAAACTGGAGGCTACTGAAAAGCGTACCATCGATGAGCCAAGTATCACGTTGCTGCCCATTTCGGCCGGCTCTTTCATCATGGGCAGTCCCGGGTCCCTTCGTTCACAGCGTGTCGCGCTTTCCCAAAACGATCAATTCTTGGCTCACGTAAACATCGTCGGTGCTTTGGAAGTACAAAATCTGGAAAATGATTCTCTCGTCAGCGCCACTGCCAAACTACCGTCTCCTGCATCGGCAATCGATCTCTCCGCAGATGGAAAAATTGCTCTGACAGGAAGTCATGACGGCTTAGCAAGGTTATGGGACGCCCAAAACGGCAGGTTGCTGCACACTTGCAAAGGTCATACCGCCAAAATTGCCAGCGTTGCTTTTTCACCGGATGGGCAAAAATTCGCAACGGGTGGAATCGATGGTTCCTGCCGTATTTGGGAAACAGCAACTGCCAAGGAAATCTTAGTGATAAAAGAGCCCACGGCTCGTTTCCTCCGACTTTCGTTCTCCCCTGACGGCAAGCGATTGCTGACTTCTGGGCCTGGATCGGCACCAGTGATCTGGGATTGTAAAAGCGGTCAAAGAATCGTGACCATGCAAGTGGATCCAGAAAAAGTCACGGCAGCCCGCTTTTCTCCAAGTGGCAAATACGCAGCTGTAACGATGCTATCAAATCGCATTAATCTGTGTGAAACGACGAGTGGAGTGCCCATTAATTTCATACGCCAATCATCAGGTGCAATCACCGATTTGGCTTTTTCGTCCGATGGCACGAAATTACTCACCGTCAACTTGGACAAAGTTATTCGTTCGCATCACGTTCCCCTTGGCTGGAGTGTAATCATTTTTGATAAGAAAGGGACAAAATCCAATAATCCGGATCTCTTCTTTAGCATCACGGCAGCCTCCAATTCTTCCGATCAATCTTCCAGCGCGTATATTGAACGGTGGATTGAAAAACAAGAACAGCAAGGCGCCAATCCTCCCATAGTGCACTCCAAAGATGACAAATGGTCGCTCACCCACTCCGATGGGGCCTTACGCCTTTGGCGGACTGAAACTGGTTCCTTGCACGCTATACTGGCAAACGAATTTCATTCCCCAATCGCACAAACTGCATTTTCACCAGACGACCGTATCGTGCTCGCTCAACTTTCAACGGGTGAAATCCTCGCATACCCCTCCATGAATTGGAATTCCATTCAACCTGAAGAAGAATGGGAACAACTAATCCAAACACTTGATACACTCGATGCCAAGCAAGCTCGCGCTTGGTTGAGTGATTCCCTTCCAGAAAAACCGTAAAACAAGTTTACCAGAACTTGTTTGCAATTCCACCGTTTGCATGTGAATTGTATTGAGAGCGATAAGCAACTCTCATGCGCAAGCAAACCGTAAGTTCTTCACTGGACGAATTTCGATTCGTGCATCTTTGGGATGACGACGTGGTTCCCGTAGAGAGATATTTCACGGCTTCAAATCCCAAGGAAGCTCTTGAAATGTTCGCTTACACCTGCCTTAAGACTGGGAGAAAGCCCTTACTTGAAGAATTCAGTCGTTGGGATCGATTTCGCAAATCGTGGATTCCAATTCCAATTCCGGAACGCGACGAATTCAACATTGCCGAGAATGCCTTGGTCGAGTCAGAAGGCAATGATTCCGAGCAAAAGCCCAAAGAAGAACAAGCAGACCCTCATACCGAGTGAGTTCCAATCATTGTTTTTGTTGTTCTGTCGTACTTGTAATTCCGACTTTCGGCATTGAATCTTCGTTCGATCTGGCAAGATAAAACAAAACGGTCAGATTCAACAAACAAGTAAACAACGAATGACACTGCCAACTCCATAAGCAAGCAAAGTTAACCCCGAATACTCACGCTCGAAAAATAAGAACAAGATTTTTTTGTTGTGAACAAACGTAAATTCTCCACTAAAAGAGTGTTGGTAGAGAAAATTCCCGATGAAGAAACTGTTGGTAACTTATAGAAATCCTCCCATATCCGTCATGATACTGGGAGCCATGTCAGTATTCGTTGGCGCCTGTGGATCCAAGCCCGACCCAGGTCCGACTCCCAAACCGCCTTGGCCTGACAGCCCTGAACTACCCTCCAATGGCAATGTAGGCACTACCTCACCGAATGGATTTGCATCGACAAAAGCTCCTCGCAACCGCGAAGCGCAGGTGGAACTCATCGCTTTGGCTGATATTTGGGTTCTCGTAAAACCAGAAGGGAAAGAGGAAATCTGGAGAAACCTTAGAAAAGACGAAAGACTCCTCGTTCCCAAGACTGGCAAAATGGCAATTACTTATTCTTCCGGAAAAAGCTTGAGAATTGAATCGGAAGGACGAGTGATTAAACCATCCGGAGGCAATGAACTCGTAGGATCCATCAGACTCCAGTAACCTAGAGTTCGGAGCCATCAATTAAAAATTATTTTTACAATCCTTAGTCTTTGCGGAACAGGTACTTATTGAACAAAAGTGGCTTGAGGACTAGGAAATTTGAAGGTTTTTTGAACGTTTCCAGTCATTGGTTT
>CEVA01184223.1_pt1 | contig 12315 bp, 10 predicted proteins | sample 361521 | NCBI WGS metagenome assembly CEVA01 (sample SAMEA2622823, study PRJEB7988) | marine metagenome | isolation source: saline water (ENVO:00002010), including | reverse complement strand
CGATCATCGCGAGGAACCCGCCGGTGAGGTAGAGCACGAACTGATACTGCAGTTCCCACTCCCAGTGGAAGCGCGAAAGGGTCCACAGACCGATGGCGGTCAACACCCCGGCCCACGCGCCCCAGGAGTTACAGCGTCTCCAGATCACGCCGCCCCAGACCGCGATTCCGAAGAACGCGCTGAGAGACCAGCTCAGAACGAGGATGTAGATCACGGACTCGGAGTGGATACCGATGTAGAGTCCGGCTCCGACGACGAGGACGCCCACGATCCGCCCGACGTTGAGGAGATGCGACTCCGTGGCGTCGGGGTTGATGTAGGGGCGGTAGATGTTTTCGACGAAGAGCGCGGCACCGTCGACCATAAACGAGTCGCAGGATGACATCACTCCGGCGATCATTGAAGCGAGCATCACTCCGATCAGTCCAACCGGCAGCAGCTGACGCGTCGCGAGCCCCCAGGCGTGTTCGGGATCGTCCAGGCCCGGGTAGATAGCGATGCAGGCCACGCCGATCAGCGTCCATGCGACGGTGCAGAATCGCTTGACCATATTCCCGTAGGTGAAACCGAACCGTACCTCGTACTCGGTCTTTCCCGCACCGCCGATGGCCATATGGTGGGGGGCGGCGATGGTGCCGACGAGTCCGTTGACGACGATGATAAAGATGTAGAAGACGGTGATCCGGTCATACCCTTCGGGAGGATCTCCCGGTGCGAGGAGGCTGAACATCTCTGGGGGTAGGACGCGATGGAGTTCGGTGAACCCACCGGCCTCGACAAGCACGTAGGGGACGAGCAGGAAAGAGAGAACGATAATGAAGAGGCCCTGAATGAAGTCCGTGATGATGGCCGCCGGCAGGCCCCCGACGAGCCCGTAGCTCAGGAAAAGGACGGTCATAATGCCGATGGCCACTTCGGAGCTGATCGCACCGTTGGTAATGGCGCTTGCGGTCTTGCCAGTGCCCAGGAGCATCAGCCCCATCGTGAAGGCGAAAATGACGAGCCCTGACAGGGTGTAGAAAATGCCGAGAGACTTTCCGTAACGTTCGACGAAGAAGTCGGCCGTCGTCAGACAGCGCATTCGTCTGAGGAGCGGGGCCACGATCCAGTAGAACGGTGTGAGGAAGAGGTTGAGATACTGATACCAGATACCGGCGAAGCCGAGGCGATAGGAAGCGCCCGCGACGGATACGGCCTGATCGGTGTGGGTACCCGTTCCGAAGGCGTGCATCAGCATAAAGAACTTGCCGAAGGACCGATTGCCCATAAAGAAGCCGCCAAAATCGCGCGCCTTCCGGGATGCCCACAACCCCGCGATGGTGATTCCCAGCAAATAGATGACGATGACAGCAACGTCGATGATGTGAAGTCCGAACATCGGTTCCTTACCTGAGAGAATCTGTCACGTTTGAGCGGGCGTTGGGGAGAGCAGGGGTGTCTTCCCGTTCCGCGCTCGTTTCCTGGCTCCTGATGCTCAATCGTTGGAGTTCTGCTGTGGTCACACCCGCTCTCCTGCCTGCCTTGCCGTAGCCTTGGCGAAGGCAGGCTCGCCTCATCATCCTTACGTCCGCGAATCCCAGTCCGCGCCGAGGCGGTCGAACTGGTCTTGAAGCGACTTGGTGACGCTTGCGTCGAGAGGGCCTTTGGCCAGCGCTTCGATGTTGGACTGCGCGTTGGCGAGTTTTGTCGTACCGACGATGGCGGTGTCGATGGCGTCGTGGCTGAGGGTAAATCGCAACGCAAGTTCGATTCGGTCCTCTGGCGCACCGTCGGGAACCGCCATTTCCTGCGAACGGTCCCAGTATTCGTCGGCGTAGCTGTAGGGAGATGCGGCCTTGCCAAAGGCCCCGTTAGCGATCGGGCGTTTGGCGACAATGCCCATTCCGGCCTCGACCGCCGCAGGCAACACAGACCCGCGCGCCTTCTGGTCGACGACGTTGTAGGACGTTTGCAGAGTGGCGAAGACCCCCATCCCGATGGCGTGGAGGGCATTTTCACCATCTCCGCTGTAGCTGACGTAACGGACCTTGCCTGCTTCCTGTGCCCGAACGACGGTCTCCACTGCCTCACCCTCTTGCAGGACCTCCGCCGAACAGCTATGCAACTGCATCAGGTCGATACGGTCGGTCTTCAATCGTTGAAGCGATCGATCGATACTGTGGGCGATGGTGTCGGCGGCCCAGGGCTCGCTGGTGGCATCCCCGGCAACGTGACCGCATTTGGAGGCCAGGACGTATTCATCGCGTCGGTGGCTGACGAATTTACCGATCAACTCTTCGCTGTCGTCGTAACAGGCGGCGGTGTCGAGGAAGGTGACGCCGTTGTCCAGGAGGCCGTTGAGGAGAGCGTCGACCTGGTCGTTGGTCACGTCCTCGAATCCGATTCGCGCACCCCCGAAAGCAAGACGAGTCACTTCGAGGTCTGTGTTTCCGAGCTTTCGAGTTTCCATCGGTTGGTCCTTGGGGAAGGGGTTCAGGAATCAGGGCGTGTAATGAGTGAAGAAACGTGACGAATCGCCAGTGACTTCATTCCGGTTCTGCCCATCCTCGACGGATGCGCTGCGTGATCTCGTTGGGTCGGCTGAACAGCTTTCGGATTCCGGGGTCCTTCGCTTCGACCAGGCGTCGAGGAAAGACCGTGTGCACGCTCAAGGGTGGTGTGGACCGACGACCGTAGTAGATGTGGATAGTACGACGCTGACGATCCGTGGTTCGCTGGCGGGCATCGTGGACGTTTGCCGCATTGGACAGAATGGCGGTGCCGGCCGGACCGTGCAGGTCGCCGGCGCACGATCCATCTCGATGGTCGGGGGCCGATTGCTTTGCTTCGACGGATTCGGGAAAGATGCTGAAACAATGTGTCGACGCGTCGACATCGGTGAGGTAGTAGATGACTGACAGGTTACGTAGATAGAGCGGTTTCTCTTCACCGTGGGCGATGTCCCGGTAACGGGTTCGCGGATCATCACCGAGTGTTCTTCGAAACACAGATCGTCGCCCACGAGTTCCCGGGCAACGGGCAGGGTAGATGAATGCGTGATGGACGTATCGAAGACCGGTTCGTCCAGCAGGATGCTGACGGATTGGAACCGGCCTCCACCACGATCCACCCACAGACGGGGGGTCCGTTCCCGGTCACGGTCGACGGCTTCGTTCATCTCAGTGACTTCGGTGAGAGAGAGCCCCCTCGATCACGAGGTAGCCGTTGTTTTCGAAGAACGTGCGTTGATCCTCTGTCATCGTTCTCATTCCGGAGGAGCGAACCACATCCCGTCGTAACCCGGGGTCACGCCGTGCTTCCCACCGAGATTGACCTGCTCGTTGTAGGTCAGACCCCCATTGTCCCCGATATGCAACGTAGTCCACGGAGTTGAATCCGTGATGCAGCCCATCTCCGTCAGCCTTTCCTTCTTGTCGACGAGGGTGGAGAAATTCATATGCCGAGCTTCGTGATCCGCGTCCCCGGGTCCAAAGGTGGTACACTCTGAAATGACCGCGTCGAATGTGAAATCTGCCGCGCGTTCCCAACTGTCTTCGGTCCAGTACCCGGTGTCCCAGGCGAGAAGGACGGTTTTCCCGCCGTGCTGGACAATGTGGTTGAGGACGATGCCCGGGCCGTGATTTCCAAGCAGGGGGGTGATGTTCAGCTCGCCCGCTTCGAAGGGCACAAAGGGTTCCGCCAGGTGCCAGGAAGCGTTGATTCGGTCGAGATCCAGGGCGGCAATTTTATCGCCGACCGTTTCGCTGCCGTAGATGTTGAGATGGGGTAGCGCAGATCGATCACTCAGGATCGTTCGACGGATCTCGAGCAGATTGGGTTCGATGTGGTCGGCGTCGGCGTGGCTGAAGATGAGGTGCTCGAGTCTGTCGAGTGCGAAGCCGTTCCGAATGAAGTGGAAGGAGACATCCGGAGAAAGATCGAGGGCGTAGCGAGGCTCGCAGTCTTCATCGCCGTCGAGGTAGAGATGGACGGCACACCGTGTACGGACATCGCGCCCACCCTCGTTCCGCGCGACCTCACAGACACGACAGCGACAGAACGGACGGGGAACGGTCTTGCCAGCTGAAGAACCGAGAATGTGAAATTTCATCTGAGAGTACCGGTGTCTGGTTTAGAATCTTGATGGACGAAAGGTGAATCAGGCACAACAGCCAGAGAACGGGAGATCTTTCGATATCCGATTGATGATATCCAAATTTGGAGAGGGTGCGACGCTGAAGGCAAGTTCCACCAGGTAGATCTTCAGGCAAAAATCGATATCCGAAATCCGATCAGAGATATCCGATCTCAGAAAGTGGCTGGGTTCTATGTGTTTCTTTTCGGGCATCGGACGTCGGATCGCTGATATCGTCCCAAGCGCAGGTAGGGGTCAGTTGGAGTATTTCTTCTCGTCGTTCTCTGTGATCTCGATTGCGCCCAGGTTCACTCCGAGTTTGGCCGCCCATTCTTCGACTTCCTCGATGATGGGGCCGGGGACCTCTACGCCGTTTTCGAGACGGATCGCGCGATTCCGGGCTTCGAAGTCGCCGGGTACGAGGACTTCATCGTGGCCGGCGGCGGGTTCGGTTGCCTTGATCGAGTCGAGGAAGCGTCTCACGGATTGCTGGTACGTGTCGAGATCGGTGAATCGCGTGATGTCGAGGATCAGGACGAAGCATCCACCGACACCGCCCTGATAGCTTCCGGATCCGTCGGCAAGTGCGCCGAGAAGACAGGGGAGCATCAGGAGCGCGGATCCCTTGTGGGCGGCCATCGGGAGGAGGGCGCCGTCGTCGTAGAAGTCGGCGGGATCGTTACTCGGGTTTCCGTGCTTGTCGACGATGATGCCGTCGGCGAGTTGCTCACCCTTGCTTCGGGCGACACGAAGTTTTCCCTCGGCGACAACGCTGGTGGCGAAGTCGAGTACGAAGGGACTGTTGTCGCCGGTGGGGATCCCGAACGCGAGGGGGTTCGTGCCGAACGTCGGAGATTTACTGCCGAACGGGAGCGTGATGATATTGCCCGGGTCTCCACGGCCGACGGTCACGAATCCGACACACCCGGCGTGGGCGGCCATTTCGGCGTAGTGACCGAGTCGTCCGATGTGGTTGATGCGAGAGAAGGTGACGGCGCACGTGCCGACTTCCTTGGCCCGTTCGATCGCGAACTCGACGGCGGTCTTGCAGCTGTGAATCCCGGACCCGTCTCCGCCATCCATCACGACAGTGTTGCCGTTGTCTCTGACGACGGTGGTCCCGCCGGCCGGCGTCATTCTGTCGTCTGCGATGGCATCCAGATACATCGGGATCCGGAGGAATCCGTGAGAATCGTGGCCGGCCAGATTCGCGCCGACAAGGACTTCGGCGACTTCTTCGGCGATGGGGAAGGGCATATCTGCCGCAACGAGCATTTCGCGGGTGTAGGCGTGAAGATGTGCGGCACGCAAGGTCTGTGGATCTGCCATCGGTCCCCTTTTGGCTCGGTGATTAACGGACTTCGTGTTCGGCCAGGGCATCCCAGTCGAGTTCGACGCCGTGACCGGGACGGTCAGGAGCTATGGCGAGGCCGTCCTCGATCTTGATGGGATGCTGGATGAATCGTTCCAGACCAAACATATGGACTTCGAGAAACGACGCGTTGGGGACCGCGGAGAGAAGGTGAACGTGCAGGTCGTGAACGCCGTGGGAGGTGACGGGCAGGTTGTTGGCCTCGGCCAGTCGGGCGACTTTGAGCCAGGTGGTGACACCCCCGCAGATGGCGACGTCCGGTTCGGGAAAGGCGATCTCCCCGTAGCGGATCATATGCTCGAATTCGTGGAGCGTACGGAGATTCTCGCCGGTGGCGATGGGCACGCCACCGTCACGAGCGATCTGGGCGTGTCCGGCGTAGTCGTCGGGGATGGTGGGCTCCTCGAGCCAGTAGACGTCGTGTTCGGAAAAGGCCCGAGCGCCCCGAATGGCTTCGTCCACACGCCATCCCATATTCGCGTCGACCATCAGGGGGAGGTCGGGTCCGAGCAGATTGCGGATGTGAGCGACGCGTTTGACGTCTTCGGCGAGGTTGTCGCGACCGACTTTCATCTTGATGGCTCGAAACCCTTGCTCGAGAAATCCTTCAGTCTGCTTGACGAGCGCCTTGAGGGTGAAGTGAAGATCGACACCGCCGGCGTAGGCCCGAACACGGTTGTCGTCTCCTCCCAGATATCGCCACCAGGGCTCCCCGGCCGCTTTAGCGACGAGATCCCACAGGGCGATGTCGACGGCGCTGATGGAAAAGACGGCAGCCCCGCCTCGGCCCGCGAAGTGAATGTGCCACCACATTCGATTCCACAGGTGCTCGATGTGACGGGCATCCTGGCCGACAAGGCAGTCGTGCAGGTCGTTCTGAAGGAGTGCGTAGATGGCCGATCCGCCGGTGCCGGGAGTGAACGTGTAGCCAACCCCTTCCAAACCGTCGTCGGTGAGGACCCGGGCGGTGATGAAATCGAAATGCGTGATGTCCCCGTGCGTGGAATCGGAGAGTACGACCGGAAGAGGGATGCGATAGAATGTCGGAGTTATGGTGGCGATCTTCATTCAGTTATCCGTGAGGAGCTATTAACATAATTCATAGGTAAAGCTTTTGTCCAAGGCAGGTGCAAGATAGGGGAGAATTCTCAAAATGACCAGCCTGTGGAGGATTGGGCGAAAGAGTTGGCTTCTTAAGTAAGGAACCTTACATTCTATGCAAGGAGGATTATATGCGAGCCAAGATGACATCCAAAGGACAGATCACGCTTCCCAAGGCGTGCAGAGATCGTTTGGGGCTTAAGACCGGAACCCTATTGGATTTCGAGGTCGTGGACGGGGTCTTGATTGGACAGAAAGTTCAGGTGGAGGATGTTTTCCACAAATGGCGCGGTCGAGGGAAGTTACCCGCAGGCTCTGATGTGGATACCTATATCGAGCGCGTCCGAGGATGATTTCTGCAGTAGACAGTTCGGTAATTCTCGACGTGCTTACGAACGACCCGTCATACGCAACACGATCCGAGTCGACGCTACGGAATGCTCAGGCCCAAGGTCAGCTCGTTGTGTGTGACTGTGTGATCTCTGAGATCTATCCGGTTTTTAGAGACGAGGAACAGTTCAATACGTTCTTCGACGACTGGCAGTTCGATTTTTTGACGACCCCAAAGGCTTGCGCGATTCTGGCAGGCAGCCATTTCACAACCTATCTGGCGCGTGGTGGCAGGCGTGGGCGGGTCGTGGTCGATTTTATGATTGGGGCTCACGCGCAGCTTCTTGCCGATCGGTTAGTCGCTCGAGATCGAGGGTACCTTCGGGACTACTTCGAGGACCTGGCCGTTGTCGATCCTACGAACGCGCCGCCCTAAAGGCCGACCTGTCGATGTTCGGCTGCGTTCCAGTCACGTAACTGCGGCTCCAGTTCGTTCCACAAAGCCTCGGGGATTTCGACCTCCGAGGCTTTCGCGTTTCCGGTGGCTTCCTCGGGCGTGCGCGCTCCGGGGATGACGGTGCTGACCTGAGGATGGCGAAGGACGTAGTGAAGGGCGACAGCGTGCAGGGGGACGTTATGTCGCTTGCAAAGGTCCTCGATCCCGGCGACGTGCGCGAGACACGCTTCGCTGAAGCTTCGGCGATGGAAGTAGGCGTTCGACTTCGTGCCTTTGGCGAGGAGACCGCGTTCGAACGGTGTCGCGAGGAGCACGCCGGTGTTGTTCTTCTTCGCGGCGGGGAAGATGCGTCGTTCGGCGATACGATTGATAAGGGTCCAGGCGTTGGGAACGACCGCAACGTCGAATTCGCCGGTTTCGATGTAAGGTTCGTTGGTGGCCGGGTCGTTCATTGCGGTGCCCACATTGCGAACGACCCCCTGGTCCTGAAGCGTGCGGAGGGCTCGCAGGGCCCCATCGAGGACGTCTTCCATCGGGTGTCCCATTGCATCGTGGATCGAGATGAGGTCGATCGAGTCGAGTCCCAGTCGATTGAGACTCTCTTCTACCTGCTTGAGCACGCCGTCGTAGCTGTAGTCCTTGCCGCTGGGCGGCGCTCCTGTCTTGGTGACGACATTTGCGATTTCTGCGAGGCCAGGGCGCTCACGGAACACACGACCGATAACGTGTTCGCTCGTCAGGTGGCCATACCCAGGCGCCGTATCGACGAACGTCGATCCCGCCTCGATTCCGGCAATGACCGTCTGGGCAGCCAGTTCTTCGTCCATCTCGCGGGGACCCTCGGTAACAGGCCCTCCAATAAACATCGCTCCCAGCCCGATGATGGGGACTTCCAGACCCGTTCTTCCCAACTTGCGTGTCTGCATCGTACTCCCGGTTGAACGAGGCAGATAACAAAAACGCCACCTCTGCCTACTAATGGCGGTGATCTACCGCCTACTGTCCACCGTCCACTGCTTCTCCACGTTCGCCACGAGGGGTTCGGAAGTAAAGCCAGAAGAGTGCAGCTCCGACGGCGGTCAGAAGCGCGCCGGTCTGGAAGAGGGGGGCGAAACCGACGGAGGCGATGGTGTAGCCCCCGAGCAAGGCCATCGTAAACTCGCTGGATCCGGCGGAGAAGGAGGTGGTGCCGGCCATTGTCGGGCGCCAGGCGGGGGAGATGAGTTCCTGGTGATGGACCGTGTAGGCGGGTCTGCGAATGGCCGCGAAACCGATGAGGCTGACGAAGGCGAGTCCGACTGCGTAGGGGTGTGTGAGCCACGTCATCAAAAGAAGACTGGTCACCATTCCGAACGCGCCGAGGATCGAGACGTTGACGATGCCCCATCGCTTGCAGAGGTATGGACTGAGGAGTGCGGTTGCGACGGAAAGACAATGCCCCATCGACCAGAAACTGCCGATGAAGGAGGGGGATGTCTGGAAGCCCATATCCATATACACGTTGAAGTAGGTTCTGGCGACACGCTCGCCGGCAAGCTGTAGGAAACCGGACAGGAAGATCAGCACGAAGATGATCAGGGGGACGGAGCTGTTGCGCCGTTCGGTTCTCAACTGCTGAGCGGGGTGCGTCTCGGTCGTCGCCCGGACCAGGAAGAAACCCGGTATCAGGAAGAGGGCGGTTGTCCATAGGGTTTGCCGATAAGGACCTGTATCGGAAAGTCCGACACCGGCCAGGCCTGCGAAGAATGAGGGAAGAAGACCTCCCACGAGTCCTCCAGCAAGCCCGGCAAGCGGTCCAATGGCGGTGTGAAAGGCGTAGGCCTGGTTTCGTTCCCCGGGACGCGTGGCGCCGATCAGGAACGGGGTGCCCCCGATCTGGAAGACACCCATCCCCAGGTAACCGATTCCTCGCGTGACAAGCAGCCACACGCGGGTAAGATGTCCGGGGAGATACTCTGCGAAAGGCAGCGCTCCCATCCCGGTGGCCATCGTCAACATTCCCGTCATCATCATCCGTCGCCGGCTGACGCGAAGACCGAGGAGACCGAGAGGAAGGGCGATGAGTGTGTTGGTCAGGGCGCCGGTGGCGTTGACCCAGCCAATAAACCTGGATCCGTAGCCGAGGCGCAGCAGATATAGGTTCAGGATGACGGTTTCGATGCCGCCGAAGATCGTGAAGCCCACGATCGCGGAGGCGAGCATATAGAGTCGGACGTCACGACTTAGGTGACGGAAGGTCTGGTAGAGCGTGGACTGGGAGGTGGGCGCGGCGTTCATCGCGATTCAGCGTCCGACCGGCCCGCTGCACCAGGTTGCGGCACGTCAGGCGTGGCTGCCCTTGACGCCAATGGGGTAGTTCTTCGATGTCGTGCGGGCGTCGGCGAGGTAGTCGCTGAAACGGCGGATGGTCTCGGGGTTCTGGTCGGCGACATTGGTGGTCTCGCCGAGGTCAGTGTCGAGGTTGTAGAGTTCGAGCGGCTCGTTCAGCAGCTGGTCTGTCGGCGGTCGGACGGCTTTCCAGTTCTGCCAGCGGACAGCCTGCTTGAAGCCGCCTCCCGCGTGACGTTCCCAGTAGATGAAGCGATCGCTCAGGTCCTGGTCGTTGCCCATCAGGGTAGGGAGGATGCTCACGCCGTCGGTTTCGGGGGTCTCGACCTCGATCAGGTCCGTGACCGTAGCCATAAAGTCCGCGTAGTACAACACGGTCGAATCGTTGGTCTTCCCGGCGGGGACCTTGCCGGGCCAGCTGACGATCATCGGTGTTCGAAGTCCCCCTTCGTACATATCCCCCTTGTTACCCCGCAGGGGTCCGCAGCTGTCGAACGTGCCCTCCCATCGCCGTGCCGATCCGTGGTCGGAGCCGAAGAAGATCAAGGTGTTGTCATTGATCTCGAGCTCCTTGAGCAGGCCCACGATCTGTCCGACCTGCGTGTCGATTTTCGTGACCATTGCAGCGTAGACCTTCTCGTCATCGGTCCAGGGTTTGTCGGTGAATTCACCGACGGACGGGATCTCATACGCTCCGTGCGGCAACGTCCAAGGGATATGGAGATAGAAAGGACCGTCCTTGCTTTTGCGGATGAAGTCCATCGCGAAGTCGAAGATGAGGTCGTGCACGTAGGTGCCGGTCCCCTCCCCTTCGTTGTCGGGGTACTCGACTCTTTCCTCGTTCCGCCAGAGGTAGTCGGGGTAGTAGGTGTGGGCGTGTCGCTGGTTGAGGTAGCCGAACCACTCGTCGAACCCTTTGCGATTGGGAACACCGGTGGTGTCTGGCTCTCCAAGTCCCCACTTGCCGGTCATCCCCGTACGGTATCCGGACGTCTTGAGTACCTCCGCCACAGTGAGGTCCTCGGGTTCGAGGGGGACGCGCTTCTGATCTCCGACGCCACCGACAATGCCGAAGTTGTCGCGGACCCGGCAGTGACCGCTGTGCAGACCGGTGTTGAGGACACAACGAGAAGGCGCACAGATGGAGGACCCCGTGTAGCATTGGGTAAATCGGGTGCCGTGCTGGGCGAGGCGGTCCAGGTTGGGTGTAGGGAGGACCGTGCCCCCGTAGCAGCCAAGGTCCTGGTAGCCGAGGTCGTCACAAAGAATAAAGATGATGTTGGGTTTGGGCATCGGGTCGCGTTCTATGTCAAGTGTTCAGGTGGATGATTCCACGCTGTCCAGAGCTCTTGGGCTGTCTGGACGATGCACAAGCTGGCGGAATCGGCGGAAAGAAGATATTGGGATGTCACACGTTGAAGCGGGGATAGAATTCCGCGTTAGCGGCGAGAGACTCGTCAAGAATCCTGGCGCCGGTTTCGACGGACGGAATCTGCGCGTCGAAGTAAAGACCTCGGACGGCGAGATCGCGATCGCCCGATATGGCGGCGTCGATGTGCAACTCCTGCTGCGTAATCCGCGCCGATAGAATTTCTCTCACGGCATCCGGTAGCGGTCCGACTTTCAAACCCCGAACGCCGAGAGGGCCAACGTGTGCGGGCAGCTCGACGATCGCGTGATCGGGCAGGTTGTCGATCAGTCCGTTGTTCGGAATGTTGACCATTTCGAAACCGGGGGGATGGATGCCTTCGAGCATCGCGATGATGTTGACGGCGTTTTCCCCGGATGGGCCCAGGAGGTGATCGATCGGTGCGTCGCCCGATGCAAGAGCTTCACGCTCCTTCCATCGTTCTTCCCATTGCGCTTCGGACGTATGGCGGATGCTCATACCGAAATCGCCGCCGCCGTTGGTCTCTGGTGTGAGGAAGTCGTTGAAGAACTCGGCGATGTGATCTTCCGTACCGGTGGGCCAGACGCCGAACGCTTTGTAGACTCGATCGGACACGGGGACCTGATCGAGCAGGTCTTTGTTCTCAGGCTGGTAAAGAGCGTCGATCAATTCGGGCAATACGTTTCGGCCCTCGTGCTCGAGCCCCAGGGCCCAGGTCAGGTGATTCGTGCCGACAGAAAGCATATCGAGGGTGTCGGGATCCGCGTCGAGGACGCAGGCGAAGAACCGCTTGGTGAACGCCCATTGCTCGCACAGTCCAACAACGGGTAGTCCTCCTTCGCGGATCATACTGCGACATACGGCGGAGAGGGGATTGGCGAGATCGACAATGGTTGCGTTCGGTGCCAGTTCGGCCGTGTCATGGGCAATGTCAACGGCGTGAGGCAACACGCGCAACCCGCGACAATAGCCGGCCGGACCCACCGTTTGCGATGTGGGCTGAAAAATGCCGTAGCGTTCGCCGATTTCAACGTCCCGTTCCCGGGCAAAGGGTTCGCCGACGGCGATGGAGTTGAGGACGTAGTCGCTGTTCGCAAGTACGGCGCGTCGGTCGGAGGACGACTCGATCGTGAGCGAGGCCCCGGCTGTTTCGACCATCCTCTTCACGATGCGAGTTGACGTGTCGAGGGCCTGTTCAACGGGATCGACGAGAGCGAGGGTGC
>CEVA01116587.1_pt1 | contig 12315 bp, 12 predicted proteins | sample 361521 | NCBI WGS metagenome assembly CEVA01 (sample SAMEA2622823, study PRJEB7988) | marine metagenome | isolation source: saline water (ENVO:00002010), including | reverse complement strand
TGGTAGGGTCGCGAGCCAGTCGCAAGGATGAACGCCCCGGCAGAATAGGTTTCCTTACCCCCTGCCGTTAGCGCCACCTCGATCGTATGCGGTTCCACGAAGGTCGCACGACCTGCCGCGATGTCGAGATCGTTGCGCTCATAGAAACTACGGCGCAGGTCCACCTGCTGGTCGATCACAGATTCGGCCGATCGAAGCATCTGTTGGAAATCGATGTCTCCGTAGTCTCCCTGATCCGCCATTACCTGGATCGTCTGTCGCAGAGACTTGCTAGGGATCGTCGCACGGTGGGTGCAGTTCCCGCCCACGAGCGGATTCTCCTCCACCATCGCCACGTTCTTCCCCGATTTGACGCACTTCATCGCCGCCCCTTCCCCCCCCGGTCCGGAGCCAATCACGATCACGTCATAGTCGAATGCATCAGCCATAGTCACCAGAATCGATTGTCAAGTACCCTATCAAGAGACCTGCACCTTGTTTCAGAAGGTTCGCGGCTCGGAGAGCTCGCCCTGAGCGGAGTCGAAGGGCCGCTCCCACCGCCTCCTACCTCCTACCTCCTACCTCCTACCCACAACGGATAACCAACAGGCTTTAACTGCCAAGGATAATATTGCCACCGCCACCAGCCCCCGGCGCTCCTCCTCCGCCTCCGGTCAGGTTCGGCGGCGCACCCTTCGGCACGACAATCCGCGAGGCTTCCTGCCGTTGCATTTCTTTTGCCTCCTCGACCATTCGCTCGATTCCTTCCTTGATCGCCTCGGGGAACTTCTGAAGCGCCTCTTCAAGCGACGACGCATCGATCTCTGCACTCACGGGCACGGGCCCCATCTGGGACATAATGTGTGCCTGACCTGTGTAGATCGTCTTACGCGACGGATCATCAGACCCGTCCGATTTGATCGGAATCATGCGACGAATCGATGCCACTTTTTGATCGGTGATCGCTTCCTCGCGGTATAGGTTCTCCTTATCGACCTGCATAGAGTCGATCGGCATCTGGCTCATAGTGCCTCCCTGTGAGTGTCAGCAGCGGGCTCGTCGATCGAACCGACCGCCTGGGTCCGTCTCATAATTCTTCGTGCGTTGGGATCGAATTCGTTCCGCCGGTGTTGTGCGCACCGGTTGTCCCACACCGCCAGGTCACCCGGCCACCAGGCGTGGGTCCAGATGAACCGTTCGTCAGCAGTGTGCGCAATCAGGAAATCGATCGTTTCCTGGCTCTCTTCCTCTGACGCATCGGCGACACGAACGGCGTGGCTCGCGCTGAAGTAGAGCGATTTTCGCCCCGAATCGGGATGCGTCACAACCAGTGGGTGTACCGCCGGTTTTTCAGGCCGATAGGCCTCGATCACGTGCGTGTAGACAATGCGGAGGGCCTGGAATCGCTCCCGAGCCTCCTCATCGAGCGCATCGTAGGCCACATATCCACTCGACCAGGAAGTTTCGCCGCCCACCACCGGAGTTTCCACGGAGAAGAGCGTCGACACCGTTCCCGGCTCGTGCCGGAACGTCAGGTCAGAGTGGAAAAGGACCTCGTTGTGGCCGAGCGCGCCGATCACCCGCCCGTCTTTCTTGACATTGGAAATCAGCGTGATTTCGGGCAATGAACCGACGTGACTCTGGTTGGCAGGATGCGGAATCGGATCGCAAAACATCCGGCTGAAAGCCACCTGTTCCGACTCTGTGAGCTTCTTGTCCCTGAGGATCAGCACGCTGTAGGTCCACAGGGCCTCACGAAGCGTCCTCACGGCGTCCGCATCGAGCTCCTTCCCGGCGCTCCATCGCCCGACGTAGGCCCCCAGCGGACCGTCGGTGGGGGTGATGTCGAAGTCGCTCGCCACGACCTAAAGGTAACACAAAGCCAACGGACGCACCAAATCAGCGAGGTCTCACGGCCGTCAGTACTCAACCGTCAAAAGCATCCGCGAACGCCAGAAAGTCCCCGAAATCCACCTCCCGCTCCCGTCGAAATCCGAAGCTGGGCGATAGGCGGGGTCTCCCGATTCGGAGCCGAACGACGCGGCAAAGCTCAGGAAGTCCGTAAAATCGACGTCTCCATCCCCGTCGATGTCACCTCGCAGCATACCCGGATCGGACGCCCGGACGAGGCCGGCCTCCACTCGGATGCTGCTCGCCCCCACGACGGGAACGGTTGAGTGCCACCTCCCCAGGAAGCCCGTGATCGTCGTGTCCCCAGCCGACTGCGTTCCCCCTCCTGCCGCCAGACCCCCGAAAAGCACGCCAGCCGACTGGGCCCACACGACAAATGCGGACACCGTCACCACGGCGACCGAGATCTGAAAGAGAGTAGAACGTCTCGCCATCACGCGATTCTTCCTTGTGGACCGCTCAGTTGCGTGTCAGCCTTCGATACTTGATTCGGTGGGGCTGATCGGCTTCCTCACCCAGTCGCGCCTTGCGATCTTCTTCGTATTGCGAGTAGTTCCCGTCGAAGAAAACCACCTGGCTGTCCCCTTCGAACGCCAGGATGTGAGTGGCGATCCGGTCCAGGAACCAGCGATCGTGGCTGATGACGACCGCGCACCCGGCGAATTCCAGAAGTGCCTCTTCCAGCGCCCGCATCGTGTTCACGTCCAGGTCGTTCGTCGGCTCGTCGAGCAACAGGACGTTCGCACCGGACTTGAGCATTCTCGCGAGGTGGACGCGATTCCGTTCTCCCCCGCTCAACTGGTTAATCGGCTTCTGCTGGTCCCCCCCTGAGAAGTTGAATCGCGCCACGTAAGCCCTGGAGTTGACCTCTCGGCCACCGAGGTTCAGCACATCCTGTCCGTCGGAGATGACCTCCCATACCGTCTTGCTCGGATCCAGGTCGTCTCGGCTCTGCTCCACGTAGGCCAGCTGGACCGTTTCGCCGATCCGGATCGATCCAGCGTCCGGTTTTTCCTGCTCCGTGATCAGCCTGAAGGTCGTCGTCTTGCCGGCACCGTTCGGCCCGATCACACCGACGATCCCACCCGGGGGCAGCGCGAACGACATATCCTCCACCAGAATCAGGTCGTCGTAGGCTTTCCGAACACCCTCGACTTCGACCACGACATTCCCAAGACGGGGGCCTGGCGGCATAAAGATTTCCAGCTCCCGCTCGCGCGAAGCGCCGTCCTGGTTCAGAAGGTCCTCATACGAGCTGATGCGTGCAAGAGATTTGGCGTGACGCCCCCGTGGCGACATCCGGATCCACTCCAGTTCGCGTTGGAGCGTCTTTCGTCGCTGGGATTCCTGGCGTTCCTCTGTCTCCAGGCGAGCCTCTTTCTGTTCCAGCCATGAGGAATAATTTCCCTTCCACGGAATCCCTCGACCACGATCCAGCTCGAGGATCCAGCCAGCTACATTGTCCAGGAAGTAGCGATCGTGGGTGACCGCGATGACCGTGCCCTCGTACCGCTGAAGGTGATGCTCCAGCCATCCTACCGTCTCTGCATCCAGATGGTTCGTCGGCTCGTCGAGCAGGAGAATGTCCGGCTTCTGCAGCAACAGTCGGCACAACGCGACGCGTCGACGTTCCCCGCCGGACAGGATCTCGATCTTCGTGTCCCCCGGCGGACACCGCAACGCATCCATAGCCTGTTCGAGCTGGGTGTCGATGTCCCAGGCGTTCTTCGCATCGAGTTGCTCCTGTACTGCTCCCTGGCGCTCGATCAGCTTGTTCATCTCGTCGTCTGACATCGGCTCGGCGAACTTCTCGCTCAGCTCGTTGTACTCCTTCATCAGATCGACGATATCCTGAGCCCCTTCCTCCACGATGTCCCGGACTGTCAGAGATTCGTCCAGTTCCGGCTCCTGCTGCAAAAACCCGATCGTGTGTCCCGGCGCCAGATGCGTTTCTCCGTTGAACGTCGTGTCGACCCCCGCGAGAATTTTCAGCAAGGTCGACTTTCCCGAACCGTTCAGACCCAGAACGCCGATTTTGGCCCCGTAGAAATAGGACAGATTGATATTCTCGAGCACGGGTTGTTTGTCAAAGAACTTGCTGACCCGAACCATCGAATAGATGATTTTGTTGGGTTCGTCACTCATACGCGCAATCTCTCCATCAGATAATCCTCGCCTCCGTGTTCAATTTTCTAAAACCGAGTGGATGTCCGATTACTCGAACGGATTCCGCCAGACCGCTGTGCCGATCGCAAGATATTTGTGCTTGAAGGGTGGCTTCGTCCTCGAGGCGTACCACATCCGATACGATCCGTCGGGTAGCGTCAGAATCGATTGGCTTGTGGTATAGTGCGATTCCCATTCACGGTCTGGATCGGGGCCGAACACGGGGCTACCCGGGTGTTTGTCCCACTGCACGCCGTCTTCGCTCACCGCGAACCCGATTGCCGTGCGCATCGGCTTCATTCCGCTGTAGCTGCCATACCACATCAGGTAGATATCGTCCCGCTTCAAAACCGTCGGGTAGACCAACCGGTCGTGTTCCCAGGCGTCCACTTCCAGAACCGGATCCCCGTGGACCTGCCACGTTCGGCCGTCCCCGCTCTCGGCGAACCGAATCGTCCACGGCAGAGAGGAAACGTCCGTGTACCACATCAGATACCGGTTTCCGTCCTTCAAAACCGTCGGTGCGTAGGCATCGTCGACCTGAGCCTCGGAAGGCGTGTCCCACTCGATCCCATCTACGCTCGACGTTTCGTGCACCGTGTGGACGACGCCCGGAGGAAACGTCGTGGAAGAGAACCACAGCCGGTAGCGTCCGTTCTCCTCGATCGCGTGACCGTCTCCGTCGTGCAGAAACGTCGGCGTCAGGACCGAGGCCTTCGGACCGACTTCCAGGACCGGACCGCCCGGATGTCGATCGAATCGAATGCCGTCGCTGCTCGTCGACAACCCCATTCGGAACACGCGCTCGTCGACCTCCCCCCGGGAACCGGAGTAGTAGACTCGGAACCCGTCCTCGACAGCGACTGCGGCTGGCGCGAACAAATGCATATCGTCGAACGCTCCTTCGGGCCCCAACGAAAAGCAGGGCACCTCCGTATCCCGAACCCACTGTTGCTGGCAGAACCATCGATTCGAGTTCATTGCATGTCTGTTCCGGTATGGCAGGTCAGTATCGATCCCATCGATCTCTCCAGTGAGATAGGTAGTCGATCCGCCACTTTGCGATCGTATTCTGACACGTCTCTGCATCCGCCTCGAGATCGGTGTAGTAGTTGGGAAACCGATCCGGTTCCGGTGGGGAGTACGAACCTCCCCAGCTTTCCGCAGTCGGATCGTCCACGTTTCCGACGCCTCCATAGACCGGGGAAAGAAGATAGAGCATCGTCGGACTGTCTCCCTCTTTCAAGGTTCTCTTGGGAGACCCCGCCACGAGGAACGCGTCACCGCACACCTGATCGAACAGCCCGTTGTGAGTGGTGCCTTTACCTCGAATGTGTGTCTCGATGAACGCGATGTTGCCCCATTCCCCTCCCTGTTCGCCTCCCTCGTAGACGCCTCTGAACGTGTCCCGGCTACGTTTTGGCAACACACCGTTTTCGATCCACCAGAGTTCGGGATGTCGATCGGACATAAAGGCGTATACCCAGTCTCTGCTTTCGGGATCGTTCACCGTATTGGAAGATCCGATGAAGTGAATTCGGATTCGGTTCGCGATTTCCGGCGCTTCGAACAGAGCCTGCGCCACGTCCGTAATGCTGCCCCAGACCAGCACCCAGAGCGGATCGTCCCCTCCCCCTCGGGCACACTCGACAATCTGACGGGCCACCTTCGTCGACCGATCGTGCGACGGAATCCCGGGCGTCGTCGCACCCTGGGTCACGCCAGCCCGCAGCGCGTCGACATCCACACGATGGATCCATTCTCGGATCACATCGGCTCTCGGCGTACTCCCCGGCCCTGTGCACGACCCGATGCCTTCTACCCTGAGTGTGTCCGAATAGTGTATCAATCGATACAACGAATGAATGTCATCCGGATCGCCACCAAGGTCCGTCGACACGTAAACGCGAAAGGTATTCGGCACCGCCCCTTTTCCTTCTCTACTTCTCCCCTTCTCCACTTCCCTCTCAAAATACAAAAAGCCGCTCCCGCTGGCTGCGGAAACGGCCCTCCGAGCTCGACCGACCTTCAGACGGCGATCGACGCGTCTTCCCCCGAAAACACATACTGGATCGCATTGCGCTTCTTGCCCACGGACACGATCGCCCCCATTTCCCGCAGGCAATAGGCCATCTTCTGACTAAGCCAGCGGGGCATCGATAATTGAGCGGCCAGATCCGCCGTCGTGAAGGGCGTCGGAATCGCGTCCGGGATCTCGCGCAACAGGTCGCCAGGCGTCAGGAAAAGCCGTTGATCGACGACTTCCAGCAACCGGCGCTCCGATCGCTTCCAATCCTTGCCTCGCCGACGCCGTTTTCCATCCACGATGCGGACTTCCTCTTCCTGAATCATCGCGACAGCCAGCGTGAAGTTGGGCTCGCGCATCAATTGTGGAAACGCCACCAACTCGGTGAAAACCTGCTCCCACCGGCCACGTTTCGGTGATTTACGACGCCCAAGCGTTTCACCGTGCGGGTCAAGCCGGACGATCCATTTCTCCGCCGCAATCGGGTGAACCAGACGAACCGGATGCGTCGACATAAGAGAGGTCAACTTCCTGCGCATCGCCCCGAAGTTGGCCGTCTGGATCTCCACCAGCACGCCGTCCTGAACGAGATCGGCGATATATCCGTCGACAGGAACTTCGAACGCCCCGTCCGGGCCAGCGTAGTGCGCTTTCAGGGCCGCGTGAAGCGGGTTCTCGTTGTAGGTGTTGATGCCGTTTTCGGGCAAGAGGAATCCAGCTGGAAGCCGGGGAAGGGGTGCCGTGAACCTAAGTCAACGTCCGGCGGAGGTCAACCGATGGGGACGCTACCAAAGCACACGAAACGTCTCCCTGGCCAGGGCTGTGTTTTCCGTCGCAAGATCCTTGACCCTCACGCGCACATCCCATCTTCCCGGGGGAACCGTGTTCAGATCGATATCGAAAAACACTGGTTCAGTAGGCGAGGACCCCCTGTGGTCGTAGCTCAACGCCGTCATCCATCGCGCCTTCCCCGGACTGCCGACTTCCGGAATCGACCGCAGTTGGTAGGTCACCTCATAGTGCGTCTCGCCACACTCGTCCTGAGCGAGATTGTAGATCTCGAAATAGATCGATCCTTTCGACGTCGAATCGTACCGCTTGAGCGGGTTGGGCAGAATCCTGAAATCGCTCCGTTGCTTCGTCCCAGTCCCGGGCACGACGCGCCGGGCAAGCAATACGGAGCTGACCTCCAGGCTGTCGGCATCGAAGGCGCGAACCCGGATCGAATCGCGAACCGACCCGATTTCGTGCGTATGCGGGTTCTCCGCCTCGACCGCGAAATAGTAGCTGCCCGGAGGCACCTGGAAGTGTTCGCTCACGAAGTAGTAGTCTCGTTGTAACGCGTTCAGATGGATGCGGGGCAACCGGTTCACCCCCGACACAACTGTTTTAACGGTGTCCCAGGACGCGTCGAACAAGAAGACGCCCTTCCTCAGTTCAACGTCGGCATAGCCCGGTCCCTGCCCGGCCGACTCGACGCGACCTTCAGGGAGGGCGTAGTAGAACTCGACGCGGGTCTCCCCATCCTCACCCCGGAACTGCGCCAGCTGATGCGCAGGTCGATACCGGTCCCACGCGTAGGGATCCGGAAACTGCTCGTAGATCCGATCGAGAAAGTCCTTCTTCCGATCGGTCACCACGCGCCCGATCTTGCCTCCTTCGAAGATCCAGGCCGAGGAAATCAGATTCTTGAACCACAACGTAAACCCTTCGTATCGCCAGACCTCCAGTCGGGCGCGGTTAAACTCTCCTGCACGGACCATACGGCGTTTCGGCGGACCGTATCGGATGTAGAGCTCACCCCGGTCGGTCTCCCATCCCTTCAGGTCCTGGTGGGGATCGGCATAGCGCAGGTTTGCATAGGCGACTCGTCCACAATGCTCCATCAACCGTTCGTTCAAGGGTGACAGGAAGAGCGGATCGCGCTCGGTCCAGAACCCGTCTACCTTCTGCCCATCTGCATTTTCTCCTGCGAGCACCGCCCTGCGGATGAAGCTCTGCTCGTCCTCCGTGAGAAGATCGAAACCCTTCAGGAAATGGCGATAGGCCGTCTTCAGGCGTCGCTTGCCCTGGTAGCCCAGCCCAACCGAGAAATGGTCATCCGCGTCCAGAGGTTCGCCCGGGTTCCACCGAAACAGGGCGATCATCTTGTCGTGCTCTCCCGCTTCGTGGTGAACCAGACCCAGAAGCTGCCTTGCCGGATCGTGAGTCGGCTCGATGGCCAGCAGGCGAGTCAGGTATCCCACCGCCTCTCGCTTCCGATCTTCACCGAAGGACCGCAGACTCAGCGGTAATTCCTCCCCGCCCGCGTATCCCACCGAGACAGTGCGATAGTTGCGGTCCATTCCCCTTGCCGCGTAGCGTCCCGCGTAATAGAGCGCACCGATCTGGTCCGGATCGACTTCCAGGGCTTTTCTCGCCTGCGTATTCGACAGCTCCAGGTCGTCGAGCTGCCACAACAGCTTCGCATAGGTCGCTCTGAATTCCGGATTCTTCCGATCTCGGGCAATCGCGCCCTTCATCCAGAACTCCGCGTCCATCTGGTCGTCGGCCGACCCTTCCTCCATATACAGACGCGCCAGATCGTGATAGGCAGCCCCCGTCTGGTCGATCCGGATCGCCCGCTTCAGGTCCTGAACACGGTCGTCCATTTTTCGAGCCGTGTCCGCCGCCGTCGCTCTGAGCGAATCAACCTTCACGCGGATGTCCCGGGCCTGAACGGAAAATGGGACTCCACAGAGTCCCATCACCACGATCCACACACCCACTGGAACCCACCCCGGCTTTAGGATGGATTTTTTCATGGACACCTCATTCCCTGCAGAACGGCACACACCCGAGCTGCGGACATCTCCCTATCAACGGGTCCGTATTGCGCCTGACTCAGACCCGGGCTTCTCGATCGATAAACGATTGCAGCCTGTCCAGAATCGCCATCACCGGCAAACAGGCCTCACAACTCGTCAACGGCTTGCGACCTTCTCGGATTGCGTGGACGAACTCCGTGTCCTGGTCCACGATCCCGTTGCATCAGTGGCAATGGGATTCCCCTCGTGATCCGTCAGACCGGCTTTTCCCACCAGCAACGTCTCCTCTTCTCCGATGAATCGCCAGTCGGAGGAAATCGGTCCGTGGTTGTTGAAGGAGTGCGCCGAGGTCACCATACATCCCGCAGCCGTTCGTAGACTCATCGCAATGTCCATCGGAATCTTCAGATTACGATGATTTGGCCCCGCCTTCGCCCAGGTCTCGATCTCTGGCTCGTCGAAAAGCCAGTAGACGTAGTCGACCATATGGCAGGCCTGGTGCCACAGCAGTTCGTCGGTCCACGACCTCGGCTTGCCGAACATATTCGTGTTTTCGCGCCTGAAGAAATAGGTGTGCTGAACGATGTGGTGAAGGTCACCGCTGAGGACTCGACGACGAACTTCCCTGAGGGGGCCCAGGTACCGCTTGGTGTGACACACCATACAGACAAGACCCATTCCCTTCTCAACGGCGGCCACCCGCTTCGATTCTTCGAGGGTCAACCCCATCGGGATTTCGACCTCGACGTGTTTTCCCATCTTCATCGCCGTGATCGCCTGGTCTGCGTGGACCTGATTCGGCGACGCCAGCAACACGGCTTCGACTCCGGGTTGCCCCAGACATGCCTCGAAATCGGTCGAGTAGTGAGGGATTTCCCACTCGGCTGCGAAGGCTGCCCCGTCCTATTCGACACCGTATGCCAGGCTCACGACCACCACACCTTCGCCCGCCAGACAGATCTTCAGGCTCACGTCCTGCTCCTCAAACTTTATCGAGTAACTTCCTTGCCGCCCTCTAGCCTCACGATTTTCGTCGTCCCGATCACGTATCGAACGAACGTGCCATCCCACATCTTTCCGTCCTTGTAGGTCCCTCTCCCGATCGCTTTGCCCCGCTTGTCGAAATAGGTCCACGTCCCGGAGGGCTCGTCCTTCGTGTAGTGCGCCTCCGTCTGCTTGGCCCCATCCGACCAGTAGTAAACCCACTTTCCCGTCTTCATCCCGTTACGGTAGGTGCCTTCCACTTTCACCTTTCCGTTCGGATGGTGGTCCACGTAGGCGCCGTCGCTCGGCCCACACCCCGCCTGGATCGTCAACATTACCGCAAGACCCAGAGCAAATTTCATTTCCGATTTCCAATCCTTACCAGGTTCAGGATTCCAGCTTTTCGTTCACGCTGTCGATCTTGTCCTGCATCGTTTGCTGTCGGTCTGTCCTCGTTCCCACCTTGATGGTCGTCGAAATTCGGGGAGCTCCCATTTCGTGCACCACTTCGTGGCAGCGCTTGATCGCCTCGAACACCGTATCCAGATCGCCTTCGATATTGGTCCCGTATGCGTGAAGTCGCACCTCGAGACCCGCCTCCCGGAGAACGTGCTCACAGACGGCCACATACTCTGAGACACTTACACCGACGCCTATCGGCACCACACACAGATCGGCAATCGCCCTCATCGTAGATCTCCGAAATCAAGTTTGCACGACGTCATCGTGACGTCATTCAGCCGTGCTTTAGCTCAGGTCTGAACCTCAAACGCCCATTCGCCATTCCGCATCACGGGTTCTCGCGCGCCGTCCGCGGACAGGCCGTCGATGTCCATACGATTCGACCCAATCATAAAGTCGACGTGGACCACACTCGTGTTGCCCCCTGCCTCGTTGAGTGCCGCGTCTTCCATCCCCGCGCCCCGCTGCAGACAGATGCTGTACGCGCGACCCAGAGCCACGTGACTCGATGCATTCTCGTCGAACAGGGTGTTGTAGAACAGGATCCCCGTCTGCGAGATCGGTGAGCTGTCCGGCACCAGCGCGATCTCCCCCAATCGCCCCGCTCCATCGTCTGTTTCCACGAGCTTCTTCAGTACGGCTTCATTCGCCTTCGCGCTCACATCGACGACCTTGCCTTCCGCAAAAGTCACAGTGAAATCCTCGATGAGCGCCCCGCTGTAATTCAATGGTTTCGTTGATGCCACCGTACCGTCCACCCGTCGACAGTGGGGCATCGTAAAGACCTCCTCCGTCGGAATGTTCGGCGCAAACACGATCCCCGCTTCGCTCTTTTCAGCCGCACCGCACCACAGATGTCCCTCGGGCAGACCCACGGTCAGATCCGTTCCCTCCGCAGTGTAGTGGAGCGCATCATAACCTTTCGCGTTCAGGTAGGCCCGCCGTCGTTCCAGTTCCTTGATGTGAACCTGCCAGGCTTCCGTGGGATCCGGGAGATCCACGCGACAGGCACTGAAGATTGCATCCCACAGCCTTTCAACCTGCTTTTCGGGTTTCACGTCGGGAAACACGCGAGCCGCCCACGGTGAAACGGCCGCAGAGGTCACGCACCAGTTGATCGCGCTTCGCGAAATCAGCTTGCCGAACGGCTCGCCTTTCTGGGCCTCGATCTTTCTCACCTTCGCGATGAGGTCCGTGTCCTGGCCCTTCAGTAGGTCCGGATCGTTCCCTGAGATGCTCAGGAACGCGTCCCCACGTTCGGCGCAAGAGAGCAGGCCGTCCATTCGCCAATCCGGATACTCTTCGAAGGAATCTCGGGGAGCGTGTTCCAGACGAATACGTTGCAGGTGTTCGTCGGACCAGATGACGTCCACGTAGCGACAACCGGAGTCATACGCCGCTGCCACGACCGCCCGTGTCAGCTCCACGGCTTCGATGGGCGCCCGTACGACAAGCCTCTGGTCGGGCTGGACGTTCAGTCCGACCCTCACCGTCAGCTCTGCATATCGGGCAAGACGCGCTTCGAACGACAAGTTAAATCCTCAAGTGAGCGGGAAATAGGTCACAGCAGGTGGGCCCGTCGACGTCGACTGTCCGGAAGCGAGAAGAGCTTCGAAGGCCGTTCTTCCGGTATCGATCAAAGGTTCCCCGTGCCCGGGGCAAAGGTGAGTAAAGGGGGTTTCCAGGAGGTGGGACAACGTCTCCGGCGGATTGGGATGTCCGGTCGGGTGTCCGCCGATCGTCATCCCATCGGGCGCCCATTTGGCGGCGCAACCCACGCAGTCGGCCGTGAACAGGATGCCCCCGTGGACGGCGGAATGGAGGGCTTGCTCTCCGCGCGTCAAGCCGGGGACGCCAATCGCGCGCAATCCGCCTAGAAGCAGGTCGCCGTCGCCGTACGTCTCGAAGTCTTCGAGATCTTCGATCATACACAGATCCCGTTCCGGCACATAAACGGGCACGCCGTATCGCTTGCCGAAC
>CEVA01052994.1_pt1 | contig 12337 bp, 10 predicted proteins | sample 361521 | NCBI WGS metagenome assembly CEVA01 (sample SAMEA2622823, study PRJEB7988) | marine metagenome | isolation source: saline water (ENVO:00002010), including | reverse complement strand
ATCGGAAAAGCGGGCTAACCCTCTTACACAATGGGCATATGCTGACTAAATGCTACCCTAGCAAAATTGGCATGTTCGCCGCAGATTGTGTAGCCCTCGCACTCGGTATCCCTTTTCCTAAATTAGGAGAATCTGCCTATACATCAGTAACAACTGGAATCCTCTTTCGGGCCATTTCAATCTCAAACCTTGATGTTAGGATTCCTGAAGCGCGGATCCTCCTGGAGCGCCTTCTGAGTGAAGCTGCCGACCAAAGAATAGCTTCTACTACATCCGGTGACTAACAACACCCTTCTTGACAGCGCCTACCTGCCATGCTATCGTTCGCGATCATGGCCGCTTACAAAAACCAAAACTTCACGAACTGCTCTTGTTGTACTTTCCACCACAGTGAGAAGGTTGGCGGCATGCCGGAAATCGTTGTACTACAAGCCTAAACGCCCTAACGAAAGATCAACGTAGAACGAGAGGAGCCCCGACCGATTGGTCGGGGCTCCTCTCATTTAGCCAAAAGCACGTGAACAGCTAATAATTGAGGCAGAGCTCCATAGGAATACGGCAGAAACAGGTGGACACTCCATTACTAACCTGAGGCATACGAATGGTGTGATATCATAGGCACGACTAAACTTTGCATAAAGCAATATCGGCATAACAACAAAAGGACAATAACAATGAAAAAAAATGTGGATCTCCTACAAGCGGAATGGACTCCAGAAAAATTAACCAAAATCAACAACGAATTAGAACCTCTAGATCCTTCTGAAATCTTGGAATGGGCAATAGCGACATTCGGCAAAGACATCACCCTCGCATGTAGCTTTGGCGGCGTCTCGGGAATGGCTCTCTTGGACATGACAATGAAAATAGACAAGCAGGTCCCCGTGTTCTACGTTGATACTGACTTCCTGTTCCCTGAAACATATGCACTGCGCGATAAAGCGGCAAAATATTATGACTTTGAACCAACTGGGTTCAAGACTTCAATCACCCCCGAAGACCAAGCTCGGGAACATGGTTATGCACTATGGACACGAGACCCAGATCTTTGCTGTGAAATCAGAAAAGTGGAGCCAAATGGGCGAGCATTGGCAGATAAAACTGCGTGGATCGCTGGGTTGCGTCGTGATCAAGGTGACACGAGAAAAGACGTCAACATCGTCGAATGGGATGAGAAATTCGATATGATCAAAATCAATCCGTTGGCCACATGGTCCGAAGCACAAGTATGGGGATACATACTGAAAAACAGCGTAGCCTACAACCCGCTACACGATGTTGGGTACCCTAGTATTGGTTGCACTAATTGCACTCGTGCAGTGAAACCTGGAGAAGATCCCCGGGCCGGCCGCTGGTCTGATTTCGAGGACAAAGAGGAATGTGGCATTCATGTTTCTCCTACAGGTGAAATAATACGAACGAACGCCCCATAGATCATAATCAGACAGCACGGAAATTCAAGGAGGACACATTGGAAAAAGGCGTTACAGTATGGTTTACCGGCCTTTCAGGCAGTGGTAAAACCACAATCGCAGAAAGATTAGTCTCAGAACTCGCAGAAAGAGGAAAGAACGTAGAACTACTTGATGGAGACGTAGTCAGAACGAATCTCAGTAAGGGACTCGGGTTCAGCAAGGAAGACCGCGACACCAACGTTCTTCGCATCGGGTTCGTGAGCAATCTCCTTACACGCAACGGAGTATTCTCAATCACTTCGGCAATATCCCCTTATAGGGATATTCGGCAGCAGATAAGAGACGACATAGGAGATTTTGTCGAGGTCTACGTACAATGTTCCTTGGACGAACTGGTTCGAAGAGACGTTAAGGGTCTCTACGAAAAAGCCTTGAAAGGGGAAATCGAAAATTTCACTGGTGTCTCTGACCCTTATGAGGAGCCACTAACTCCGGAAGTTACTGTGAACACGGAAACAGAAACCATTGATGAAAGCCTAAACAAGGTTATAACTGCGCTAATAGACAAAGGCTATTTAGACAAGTAACCGATCATTAATCTCAGGGAGGCAAATTTTGTCCAACGAACCTACACCCCAATCTCACCCCATACCGGCACATGGGGGCACGCTCATAAATCGTCTGGCGACGGACGTGCAAGAGCACGACATTAGACAAAGAGCACCCCAAATGAAAAAACTCGTGCTTACTAATAGGGAAAGCTCTGATTTAGATCTGATAGCCGTCGGCGCCTTCAGCCCCCTACAGGGGTTTATGGGCCAGCAGGACTACCAGCGAGTGGTCTCAGATATGAGGCTTGCTGACGGAACGCTGTGGAGCCTGCCGGTAACACTATCAGCTACTAAGGAAGAGACCAAGGCAATCGGTAACCAAGAAGAGATAGCACTTTATAACGAAACTAACACTCTCTTAGGGGTTATGACCGTAGAAGATACTTTCTCTTACGATAAACAACAAGAAGCTAACCTAGCATATGGAACAACCGAAGAAGCCCATCCAGGCGTCGCTGCTCTATATCAGCAAAAAGAATTACTAGTTGGCGGCTCAGTCACAGTAGTACAACGACAAGATATCGGCAGCATGCTACCCCACAGATGTGATCCCATAGAAACTCGGCAGGCATTCCTTGACCGTGGGTGGAGAACTGTAGTGGGTTTCCAGACACGCAATCCTGTACACCGAGCTCATGAATACATACAGAAAGCTGCAATGGAGCTAGTTGATGGCCTATTGCTTCATCCACTAGTAGGGGAAACGAAGTCTGATGATATACCTGCAGAAGTCCGCATGAAATGCTACGAGGTTCTTCTGGAGAATTACTACCCGCAAGATCGCACCCATCTCTCAATCCTGCCTGCTGCCATGAGGTACGCTGGACCTAGGGAAGCGGTATTCCACGCACTCATACGGAAAAACTATGGCTGCACTCACTTCATAGTCGGGCGCGACCATGCAGGAGTTGGTAATTACTATGGGACCTATGCAGCTCAGGACTTACTAAGGGGAATTCCTTCTGCTGACCTAGAAATAACACCACTGTTTTTTGATAACTCATTCTTCTGCAAAAGCTGTGGTAACATGGCTTCGGCCAAGACTTGTCCTCACTCAGAAGACAGCAGGATAAGCCTAAGTGGCACACAAGTAAGAGACATGCTACAACGGGGTGAGCTTCCACCACCTGAATTCAGCAGACCTGAAGTTGCAGCTGTATTAGTTGCTAATAGTTAAGGAGGCAAGTAATGGAAAAAACCGGGAAGGTAATACCATCGATTCTTCAATATAAAGACGAGGAAATTGCCGAATACGAAGACAGAGTAAAGGAGTTCAGGGCAGGTGATATACCGGAAGCCGACTTCATGGCATTTAGATTGCGGCTAGGGGTATATGGACAACGCCAAGCTGATGCACAAATGTTCCGAGTTAAGATACCGGGGGGATTGCTGCACGCTGATCAGCTGGATGCCTTAGGTGAAATAGCAGAAAGACACGCTCCATTAAAAAAGGGACATCTCACCACACGAGAGAATGTTCAACTCCATCACCTCACCCTAGAAGGTGCTGCAGACTCCATGCAGATACTGCATAGGGTCGGGCTTAGTACCAAGGAAGCGTGTGGGAACAGTGTCAGAAATGTAGTTGCATGCCCTATGGTTGGAATAGACCCACAACAAGCTTTTGATATCCAACCATATATGGGAGCCTTTGTTCGAAATTTCGTGCGTAGAGACTTTACATTCCACATGCCGCGCAAAGTTAAACCTGCATTCTCTTGTGGCGATCATGATTGTGGGGTAGTACTAATGCACGACCTCGGGTTTGTTGCCCGAGTTCGTGAAATAGACGGCGAGACGGTAAAAGGATTTAAGATCACAGTTGGGGGTGGTACTTCTATTCAACCCCTGATGGCCGAAACATTGTACGAATTTGTCCCTGTGGACGACTTCCAAAGGGTAACTGAAGCTGTACTTCGGGTATTCAACCGAATCGGACCAAGAAAAAATAAGATGAAAGCAAGAATCAAAGTCCTTATACATTCCGAAGGCATTGAATCATTCCGCAACCACGTTGAGGAAGAATTGAAGGAGCCATGGGCACAAGAATACGATAACCGAGACCATTTGCTTTTCTTTGATGACGAACTTGCTGACGTTCCGTCTAGGGAGAACCTAGCATCCATCACTGAAGAAAACGATGAAGCATACACCGCATGGAAGTCTACAAATGTGACCCCTCAGCAAGAGTCTGGATACAACTTCGTATGCGTGACTGTCCCTCAGGGGGACATCTCACCAGAACAATTCCGTGGATTAGGTGTAATATCCCGCACACGAGCTAGCTCCAGAGTTCGGGTTACCGCTGAACAAAATCTAATGTTCCGTTGGGTGCCCGACGAAGCTGTATATGCTCTATACCAAGATCTTCAATCCATTGATTTAGCAGAAGGTGAACTTAATCAGATTACAGACACCACAAGCTGCCCAGGAACTGACTCCTGCAAACTGGGCATAACATCATCAATGGGTGTAAATCGAGCCGTTTCAGAGGCCCTGAAGAACCCTAATGGTCACTCAGAACTTCTCAAAGATGAACTGATTAAAGGAATGCACGTTAAGATGAGTGGATGCCCGAATGGCTGTGGACGACATCATATGGCAGATATCGGATTCCACGGCGCAGCTATGAAAGCTACAGGTGGAAACCAAATCCCCTCTTACGAACTCTTCGTCGGGGGAAGCTATGAAGATGGAGATACTCGCTACGGCATACGCCCACGTGGAAGGATTCCGGCAAAAATGGTCTCAGACGCAACCTTCCGTATCCTTGAATTCTACAAAAATACTAGGCAAGATGGTGAACTATTCAAGGATTTCGCTGCACGCATTGGCAAGGAGCCCTTTGAAGCAATAATAGCAGAACTTCCAAAAGTCGGTGCTCTAGGCAAAGATACGATAGATTTCTACATGGACTATGAGAAAACCATCTTATATCAAATGGAGCGAGGCGAAGGTGAATGCTCAGTGTAGTGTAATCACTTGCCAACCCGTAGGCTTTTTGATACTGGCACACACCGGACCACACACTAATTGAACAACGCGCTCCCTTGTGTATTCAGGGAGCGCGTCTTAGTAAATCCAACGCACCAACTAGAATTATAAAGAGCAAATGCCTAATAAATATTATCCCATCTATCTCGACCTCGATAAACGAAACTGCATCGTCATTGGCTCTAATCATGAGGCGACGATGAAAATAGACGGACTCCTGGAGAGTAGAGCCCTAGTGACCGTAATTAGCCCAAACCTAAAACCCCCACTCAAAGATCTTGTAGATGCAGGCATCATTAAATGGATACCAAGAAAGTATCAATATGGAGACCTTGCACAAACTTTCCTTGTCATCGTTGCTGACACGAGTGATACGGTAACAAATTTGAAAGTTGTCTGGGAAGCGAATCAACGTAACGTAATTTGCAACGTAATGGATGTTACTCATATGTGCTCATTTATCGCACCTGCGATAGCACGACGTGGAGAAATAGCATTGGCTATTTCTACTGGCGGTGCCAGCCCTGCTCTTGCTAGAAAATTCAGAGAAACTCTAAGCGCATCCAAAATTCTGGAATGGGCAGATATCGCACCTCTGCTTTCAGAAGTTCGCAAAGATTTAAAAGCTCGTAAAATACGTATAGCCCCAGATACGTGGCAGAACTGCCTTACAGAAGAATTGCTCGAAACATATCAAGCGGGGAATCATGAACAGGCAAAAACAATTTTACTGGATGCTTTAACCTCCCACCAGAAGAAACCCTAAAACGCCATTGATATATAATGGTGCCAGCGTAAAGTCAAATTGGTAAATACTTCCTCATAGTCAAAGGATTTTCTCAACAAGTGATCTCGAGGAAGATGGAGACAGCCAAATGACTAGTAGTAGAAACAGCCTTGTAATTGGTACACGCGGAAGCAAACTGAGCCTCGTGCAAACAAACTATGTAGTTCAAATTCTCAGACAAGCGAACCCCAAAATCGATATTAAAATAGCAACTATCAGCACGAGCCCGGATATCCGATATCAAGCTCCATTAGGAAGCTTCCAAAGAGGCATGTTCGTAAAAGAACTTGAACTAGCACTATTAGACGGTCGAGCTGATATAGCCGTCCATAGTCTCAAGGATCTCCCAACACAAATGCCCCATGGCCTAACTATTGGAGCAATTAGTGAACGAGAAGATCCCCGTGATGTCCTAATCAGCCCAAATAGGGCCCACTTAAGCGATCTGCCTGTAGCCGCAGTGATAGGCACGAGCAGTTCGCGAAGAGCAAGTCAATTAAGATTTCTAAGAAGGGATTTGACAATCAAGCCAATTCGTGGAAATGTAGACAGCCGTATCCAAAAAATGCGCGATGGTCAATTTGATGCAATTGTGGTAGCTGCCGCGGGCATATCACGACTCAATAGAAACGACGAAGTATCCCAATACTTTCGCACAACTGAACTAATTCCTCCACCAGGGCAAGGAGCCCTGGCAATCGAAACCAGGTCATCTGATGTTTGGATACAAGATCTGCTCAAATCAGTAAATCACGAACCATCGGAAAAAGCAGTCACAGCAGAGCGGTCCTTTTTAGCTCATTTAGGAGGAGGGTGTAGCGTTCCTGTTGCGGCTTATGCAGAAATACGTGCAAATGATTTGAAAATATCTGGACTAATATGCAATGAAAATGGTGATCAAAGATTTTCAGAAGAAATTATTGGATCATTAACGGACCCTCAGGCACTGGGCATCAAGCTAGCAAAAGATCTTTTAGACATGGGAGCAAATGCCATAGTATAAAATCTTTTCGCTATAGGTGTTTGAGATACCCTCTAAATGAGAATTTTATGTGCCATATCCGCTCAATTAACAAAAGGAAAATAATACATGACTGGTAAAATTTACCTTCTAGGTGCAGGACCAGGAGACCCCCTGCTATTGACGCTACGAGCACAACAATGCCTTAAGATCGCAGATGTTGTCTTGCACGATCGATTAATTGACGACAGAATATTGAGTTTAACATCATCCACCTGCGAAATTATTGATGTAGGCAAAGCTAGAGGGGTAATAAATTCAACTCAAGCTACAATAAATAGTAGATTGGTTGAATTAGCAAAATCTGGGAAGCAAGTTATACGCCTAAAAGGGGGAGACCCGCTCATCTTCGGCAGAGGTAGCGAAGAAGCCCTTGAACTCCATAGTGCAGGCATTCCATTTGAAATCGTACCCGGGATAAGCTCTATCACGGGAGTTCCCGCTTACGCAGGCATACCCCTCACTCATAGAGGTATTTCATCAGGCTTTACGGTGATCAACGGATCACATGGTGCTAGCAACACTCAACTGAATTGGACCAACCTTACCAAGCTTGATCACACTTTAGTTATAGTGATGGGATGGCAAGATCTTGAACAAACCATTGAATCACTGCTTACTCATGGATTGCCTAGCGCAACTCCTATAGCATTGGTTCAGTGGGGAACTTTCCCTCATCAAAAAACAGTCACTGGTACCTTAGGGACAATATCACGCCAAGCTCACGAAGCAGATCTCGGTCCTCCAATCATCACTATTGTAGGAGAAGTAGTGTCACTTAGAGATCAGCTGCAGTGGCATGATAACCTTCCACTGAGCAACAAACGAATACTGATAACCCGCGATAAGCTAGAATCGCGAACTTTATCCCAAATGTTACTGGAGCGAGGAGCTACCCCTATAGAGTTGCCAACCATAGAATTTGCACCACCTGAAAGTTACCGTGATTTTGATCAAATACTCAGACAAATCCAGATGTACGACTGGATCGTATTCACGAGCGTACATGGAGTAAAAGGATTCTTTGACAGAATGTGGAGTCAGGGTAAAGATGCACGTAATTTACACGGCATCCAAATCTGCTGCATTGGAACTGCTACTGCAAGCAAAATGATCGAATATGGCTTAATTCCTGACTTCGTCCCAGAAAAATACTCTTCCCAAGATATACTTGATGCATTTTCCCATTTCGACATATCGGGCAAACACGTCCTGCTGCCTAGATCCGATCTTGCAGCCCCTAACCTCCCCAAAGGACTTGAAACCCTAGGAGCGACAGTCACTGAACTCGTAACCTATCGCAATCTAATCCCAGAAGAGAGTTCAACGCACATAGCTAACGCATTTGAAGAGGCTGTGGATATCGTGATTTTTGCAAGTTCTTCCAGTGTGATCAACCTGATGAAATTACTTGACGGAGATACTAGGGTTTTGAGTACGGCACGTGTTGCCTGCATTGGGCCAGTAACTGCGAAAACTGCTCAGGAACACGGACTCAACGTAGACCTAGTGCCTGAGGAGCGCACTCTACAGGGTATTATTGCCAGCATTGAAAACTTCGTAAACTATGAATAAGTACAGTATACTAACATTATCTCCTGCCCAATCAACTCATAGGAGCAACTCAAGGAGTTAACCGATGGAAGATCTTCCGTCTTATTTACCAATTGCCTTGCTCATTCTATGCCTGTTTTTGTCAGCTTTTTTCTCAAGCTCAGAAGCTGCATTCCTCTATCTTGATAGGGTTCGACTGCGCCACTTAGTATCGATAGAGGCGAAAGGCGCTAAAGAAATACAGGGCTACGCTGAGAAACCTGGGCGCCTTCTGTCTACAGTGCTCTTAGGCAACAATGCATTTAACACTGGTGCCGCATCACTTGGAACTGCCTTGAGCCTTAGCCTAATAGAAAACGAACAAGTTGGAGTTATAGCTGCAACCGTAGCAGTGACTGTATTGTTACTCATTTTTGGGGAAATCATACCCAAAACCATCGCTACAACTTATTCCCTAAAGTTAGCCTTACTGTACTGGCGACCACTCCGTGCTTTTGAAATTGCACTCCGCCCATTAGTATGGATAATACAAATTTTCGCCACCGCCGTCCAAAAAATTCTAGGGAACCCATCACAGGAATCTACCGTCTCTGAAGAAGATATCAAACTCATAATCTCCCTAGGTAGGCAAGAGGGAGCAGTGGAACACTCTGAGGCTGAAATGTTAGAAAGAGTACTCGAATTCGGAGACCGACAAGTTCATGAAGTTATGACACCACGCACTGAAATAGTGTGGGTAGAAACTGGCACAACTCTACGAGAGTTCCTCACCATGTATTCAGGCCATACCCATACCCGTTTCCCGGTATATGAAACCCGCATGGATAATGTTATCGGACTACTTTCTATAAAGGATATCATGAAAGCAATGGCCAATAATGAGCTTAGGGATGACGACGAAGTATCTGGAGTATTTAGGCAAGCCTACTTTGTTCCTGAAACCAAACTCATATCCCATCTTGTCAAGGAGTTGCAACAGGCTGGTCACCAAATGGCTATACTAATAGACGAATATGGAGGAACTGCTGGACTAGTGACGGTTAAACGTTTGGTTGAAGAAATTGTTGGAAGAGGCGGGGAAGAGGGAATTCCACCGATCCCTGAAGTCACGCCTATTGATGATTACACATTCGCGGTGGATGCAAGCATTCGTCTTGAGGACGCTAATGAAGAGCTAAGTCTGGGACTTCCTGAAGGTGATTACGAAACTCTAGCAGGTTTTTTGCTCCATCTAGTAGGGCGAATACCTTATAGGGGAGAACAAATTTCCTACAACAACGTTATGTTCACCGTCTCCGAAGTATCTAACGTTAAGATTGAATCAGTTACGGTGGCAGCCAGTAAAGAACTCAAAGAACCCTAAACACCTGTTCCATTGCCCCTACTGATTTTCATCGCTTCGTTGTTTTTCCAATACGCAAAAAAGTCAATTTAATTGAGCAGAGGTCTAACCGTGGATTCCAAACCTGAGATTTTTATAGAGCGCAGACTCAGCCGTCAAACAGAAAGGGCACTAAAAGATGCAGGCATTAAAGCAAACACGTCTCTATTAATTGGAGTTTCGGGAGGGCCCGACTCGATGGCCTTACTGCACATACTATCAAAACTCCGAAAACCATTATCGCTAAATTTAACAGTTGCTCATGTTAATCACGGCATACGGCCTATCGAGGGAATCGAAGATCTAAGATTCGTACGTGAACAGGCAACAAGACTTCATATACCAGTCTTTACCCGAACACTTGAATATCCTCACGGGAGACCACGAGAAAAATCTGTGTCTGAGCAATTTCTCAGAACTGCACGGTATCAATTTTTTGAAGATATAGCTAAAGAGTTAAGTATTGACCACGTTGTGGTCGCACACACTGCTGATGATCAAGCAGAAACTGTTTTACTACACCTACTACGGGGAACAGGAATATCGGGTCTGTCAGGAATGCACTTGATAGGGCAGTTACCATTACCTCAATCCAAAGTGCACTTACTACGCCCATTATTGGAAATCGATAAACGGTCAACCCTGCAATACTGCGACGCAGTAGGCATCACACCCCGTATCGATTCAAGCAATCAATCTAGCATTTTCTTACGAAACAGGATTCGGAATGAATTGATCCCTATACTCTCAGAATACAACCCAGCTATCAGCGAGGCACTCAGGAGACTATCCCGAACCGCATACGAAACATCCGACTTCATGGCCAAGCACGTTCAGGATATATGGAATACAGTGGTTGAAGAATCAGCCAGTCATCTAATCATCTACAAGAAGAATTTTGTCGATCAGCATCCTGCCATCCAGTCTGCAGTAATAAGAAAAGCCTATGGTATTATTGCTCCACCTGATAGCATGATATCCCAAAAGCAATTAGAGGATGTCCGACAACTGCTATCAGGTTCAGCAGGGCGCCAATTGCGCCTGCCTGGACAAATTGAATTCACTACTACCTACACCTCAGGAGAGTTCCGGCCCAGTTCTCAAGAAAATCTGAAAATAGACATTACCGGAACTTATCCGCTGAGCATACCAGGGGTTAGCAATATCCCAAATTGGAAAGTTGAATCCTCTGTTGTTTCTCGCTACGATTGGGAGAATCTGGATACTGACCTTCCTGTCAATAATTTTCTCGCCTTTTTAGATATGGATGCCATTGGTGATGCATTTTATGTTCGCAACCGCTTACAAGGAGACCGATTTCAGCCACTGGGGATGCCTCAAGAGAAGCGATTGCAGGATTTTTTTGTTGATCAACATGTTCCACAACGCCAACGTGATCAGATTCCCCTGTTAATCAGTTCTAAGGGAATCGTTTGGGTTGTAGGGCATCGGATAGCTGACTGGGCCCGTATTACTGAAGCCACCGCTAATGTGTTGGTAACGCAATTCAGACAAGTAGACTAACGAATTAGAGGACTCGATTCAGTCGAGGATTAGGAGTTATCCCTGGTATCCTCCCACGTTTTGCTATCGGTCTACCGTCCACTTCATGTATATCCGCTGTAAAATCATTCGGTGGAGCACCCGATATATACGAACCAACACCAAACCCGGTAATTGGACTCTCTAATTCTCTGAATCTCGCGATACGCTCAGGGGTAAGCCCTCCGCTCACCCATATGTTAACATGATGAAACCCCTCCATATCCAAACGTGCCCTTATCTCATGTACCAACTCAGGAGTAACTCCTCCTCGCTCAGCAGCTGTGTCTAGGCGAATGCCTCTTAACCTGTCCCGAAGGGCACGAGCTACTAACAAAGATTCCTCTGCTTCATCTTTGAACGTGTCAACTAGTGCCGTCCTAGCTACCTCAAAAGGCATATGTTTATCAAAAGACTGCATCGCACGGACTGTATCACCAAATATTAACACCAACGCATGCGGCATGGTCCCTGTAGCGCTAACCTCAGCCAGTTTCGCTCCTAGATTTGTAGAACAAGAGACACACCCACCTGTTACCGCTGCATAGTCTGCTATTGCAGCCACATTGGGATGGACATGTCGAGCCCCGAACGAAACTACGGGTATGCCTCCCTTTTCAGGCGGACCTCCAGCAGAATCAACTATCTCAGCCGCTGCAGTGGCCCAACCTGTGGACGATGCCAACATTCCGCAAATAGCTGTTTCATAAAGTCCCAGGGGCACGTACCGCGCTTTTATCCGCAACACGACTTCTTTTCTGTCAATTGTATTCCCCTCTTCCAAGGCCCATACTTCCGTATTTTCTTCTGGCAAGACTTTATGCAGAAGAACTTTGACTTCCTCTATTCCACACAAAACTCCCGGCCTATTGGCAAAAAATTCCATGACAACTGTCGGATTCATATTTTCTTGTCGCAGAACTTCCATACTCCTATGAAAATAAACATCCGCTGTATCTCCATGAATGATGGATGGACTTATGCCAAAATCAGGACTACTCATGCGAACTCCTCACGACCAATAGCTTATTG
>CEVA01242768.1_pt1 | contig 12348 bp, 15 predicted proteins | sample 361521 | NCBI WGS metagenome assembly CEVA01 (sample SAMEA2622823, study PRJEB7988) | marine metagenome | isolation source: saline water (ENVO:00002010), including | reverse complement strand
CATTGGACCCGGTAAATCAAACGATGGATTTAGCCTGCCTCGAGGAATATCTCTAAACAATTCATCAACCGAGCTAATCCCAATTGTTTCCATGATGCGATTTTGATCATCTTGTGTATTAGGAATATATGGTGTAACCATTTAGTGCAAACCCTCAGTCATCTCTTCATATTCATCTTCCGTCATCAATGCATCCAATTCATTTGCATCAGATAGTCGCACCTTGAGGAGCCATCCTTCACCCAGTGGATCTTGATTAACGAGCTCAGGATGATCCGCGAGAGCCTCATTCACCTCAACAACGACGCCGCTCACTGGAGAGAACAAATCAGAGACCGCCTTTACAGATTCAATCTCACCCATTTGCGAAAATTGAACAACCTCTGCTCCCACTTCTGGTAAGGCAACAAAAACCACGTCCCCTAATTCCGCCTGAGCATAATTTGTGATACCCACCGTATGCACGTCACGATCATCAACAGATATCCACTCATGTTCTTTGCTGTATTTAAGCGCTGTCGAATCCATGCCTACTCCTAATCCTTTTTTACATAAAACGGAAGTTGCGAAATCGTTGATGACACGCGTTTACCCCGTATATCAACCTCAACCGTTGCTCCCACTTCAAAATCTGAAGATAATAGAGCGAGCGCAATACCTATTCCTAAGCTCGGTGCAAACGTACCACTAGTCGTTTCGCCAATCAATTCCCCATTCGAGTAGACCTCTTGATGAGCTCTGGGAATACCCTCTTTTTTATCCACACAAAGACCATAAAGATGTCGTTGCACACCGGCCGTCTCTTGGGCACGAAGCGCCTCTACCCCAACAAAATCCTTATTAAAATTAATAAATTTTGTTAATCCTACTTCCAACGGATTAATTGATTCATCCATATCAGAGCCATAAAGCAGCAAACCAGCCTCTAACCTCAAAGTATCCCTAGATCCAAGTCCACAGGGTACACAACCTTCACCCATCAATGCTTCCCATATGGCCATAGCATCCCCTGATTCGCTAATAACTTCAAAACCATCTTCCCCCGTATAACCCGTTCGAGCTACGAGTACATTACGACCAAAAATCGAAACCTGGGTGTGCGAAAACCGCCGCATTCCGTTTAAATCCAAACCCGTTAGCCGTTCCATAATTTGTTCCGAACGAGGCCCTTGGACAGCAATCATTGATGTCTCATCGCGAAGGGGAACAACACTCAAACCCTGAAAATCAACCGCCCATTTATTCAACCATGTCAATACTTTTTCATAACTACCTGCGTTAGGGATTGCCAAATATTCGGCACTTCCCAAGCGGAAAATCACCATGTCATCAATGATCCCGCCATCTTCTCGACACAGCAAACTGTATCGAGCAAGCCCAGGTTTCATGCTCGCAAACTCATTCGTGAGTAACATATTCAGAAATTCTGGCGCGTCAGCACCATCGATTCGTATACGCCCCATGTGGCTTACATCAAAGATTCCACATCCTTCACGAACAACGCGATGCTCAGCCATAATCCCTTCATACTGAACAGGCATAGACCAACCATTAAAGTCAATCATGCGCCCTCTCAAATTGGCATGCGCAGAATGCAATGCAGTTACACTTAAAGACACAAATCGCCTCTCAATACATCAGTTCAGAATAGTAAGTGGATCATATCAATAGGACCCCTAAGGCTCAAGGAATCCAACCAAACTTTTTTCGTTTCTTCTTTTTGTTGAAACGATACCGTGAGCAAAATGGACGGATATGATGATCTGATTTTACGAAAAACACTTTGGTCAAAAATGAACGGTCAAGATCCCACCGAACTAGAAAACAAACTTGCATAGAAAAGTATCTTCTGGTATCGGAGGAAGACTGATAATATTTTGTCTCTCACATGCTACGATAAGTGATAGATATGCACGAAAAGGGAAAAGGACCAATACGTTATGATTGACATTCGCCAAATAAGAGAAGAGCCTGACTTGGTCAAAAGTGCTTTGGCACTCCGTGGCGAGGAAACAAGCATCGAAACGATTCTTGAACTCGACAAAAAAAAACGTCTGCTGCTTCACGAATCTGAAGAAATGCGTGCTCAGCGCAACAGCGTTTCGCGTAATATGTCCAATCCTGAGCAACGCACACCCGAAATCATGAAAGAAATGCGTGAACTAGGAGAACGCATTAAGACTCAAGAAGATGAATTGCACGTAATTGACAATGAAATCCAAACACAACTCTCCCATCTCCCAAATTTACCGGATCCATCAGTACCTTTTGGCGAAGATGAAAGAGCCAATAAAGTTGTTCGAATTGAAGGAGATACCCCTTCATTTGACTTTGAGACGGAAGCACATTGGGATCTGGGAACGCGCTTAGATATCATTGATTTTGAACGCGGAGCAAGAATGGCAGGTTCAAGATTCTATGTTCTGAAAAAAAAGGCCGCAAAACTTCAGCGTGCACTGATCCAATGGATGTTAGACCTGCATACAGAAGAACACCAATACACTGAAATATACCCTCCATATATGATCACCGAGGAGGGCATGCGAGCTAGCGGGCAACTACCCAAATTTCAGGACAACCTGTATCGGGATATTGAGGAAGACCTTTGGATGATTCCCACTGCTGAAGTGCCTCTCACCAATATGCATAGAGATGAAATCTTTGACATAGAAGAGATGCCAATCTCTTACACAGCGTACACTGCATGTTTCCGTAGAGAAAAAATGTCGGCAGGGAGAGATGTTCGTGGAATCAAGAGAGGGCATCAGTTTGACAAGGTCGAGCTATACCGATTTGTCAAACCTGAAGATTCTTTAATGGAGCTAAAAAAGCTACTAAGCCACGCTGAAGAGATCCCAAAGCGTTTAGGATTGGCATATCGAGTTGTTGAGCTATGCACTGGCGATCTTGGAGCCGCAGCTGCAAAAAGCTTCGACATAGAAGTATGGGCTCCCGGTTGCAAAGAATGGCTTGAAGTAAGTTCATGCTCGACATGCAGTGATTTCCAAGCCCGACGTGCAAACATACGTTACCGACCTGTGGACAGTGATGGCCAAACAAATCGTCCAGAATTTGTTCACACCTTGAACGGATCAGGCGTCGCGTTACCGCGGATAATGATTGCCATCATGGAAACATATCAACAAGAAAACGGTTCGATAAACATCCCTGAAGTACTTAGGCCATACACCGGTTTTTCTAACATTGATTAGATCTGCTGTTTATATTAATGACAAAAGCGGCCCACTTTATATATGTAATTCAACAACATCACCATCAGCAACCTCATGGTCGCGCCCTACACGCTGACCATCAAATTTACCAGAAGAGCCCCACAAAAGAGCATATTTAAAACCCTTGAGTAAATCTTTATGAACATCTTCCGCAACATCATATATAGTGCTGCCACGGCTCAATACCAATGGATTGGATAAAACAGCAGCTTGACCTGGAGTTTTCGTATAAACGCGCACGACATCTAATAATTGATAAACGGCATCTGCGAAATCATCTGCGCCCAACCTCTCATTAGCGGAAGTCATAACAACGGGGAATTTTGATTCGAACGCCATCTCCAAAGCCTGATAGCCATCTAAGCCTCCCTCGATATCTGCCTTCGTACCAACCAACACAACTGGTTTTCCGCGATGTTGATCTTCTTCTGCTGTATCTTGATCATGCTGCAATCCTAAAAGCTCAAAACCCCAGTCAGCCAAATGAGCCATCAAACTTGTTGCTTGACTTACCGGATCTCCAGTGAGGTCTACAACCAAAGCAAATAAACTCGTATTCCTAAGTAAACCAAAAAGTGAAGTCTGTGTTGCAGGAGCATCAATTGCCGGTATGTCGACTAGCTGCATTTGAACATTACCGTAAGGCAGCATTCCCAGAGACGGGACCAATGTTGTGTATGAGTACGAAGCGACTTTGGCAGCAGCTCCAGTGAAATTTGCCAGTAATGCGGATTTTCCAGCATTTGCGTAGCCCACAAGAGCAATTTGTCCCGCGCCCTCTTTGCGAATGTTAAATGGATTCGTTGTTCGCTTCGGTCCTGATGTCGGTTTATCCAGATCATCCAACAGTTTCGCGATACGGGACTTCAGGTCTGCCTGAAGATGATCTGTCCCCTTGTGTTTGGGCATAACAGCTAACATTTCCTGTAGAGCAGCAACCCTTTCAGGAACACTTCTTGCTGTTTTATATTTCCTCTCAGCTTCGTAATAAACGGGAGTCAAATTCGCTGGCATTGTATCGCTCTCTCACGATTTTCACCCATAGTACCTGAGTAGACCTAGAGATAAAAGAGGCTGCATTCTAGCAGGAACAAGAGCTTTAATGTTACGTACTAAATCATCAACATAATTTTCATGCTTGCGACATAACCAAATAAAGTGCGCCAGTGTTTGCACCGTTAGCGATCGTAATTCATCGAAACGCAGCATAGGCCGAAAATTTTTTATCTAAATTTATTCTGCGATGCCATGTTTATTTTTGGTCCGGACCTGCATCATAAGAATCAAGTGATTCGAGAAATGGCTTCACATCTTCAACCAAATCCCCATAAAGGGATGTCTTACCAATGTGATAATTCTCTACCGGCGTGAATGCACCTGCTCTAAGGGCTTCAACTAGATCTTCTTGGTTGCGGATATCTCCATGGAATACAGTCATACCTTTTGCTAATCCATTTGTCGAATGAGCATCGCTTCCGCCTGTACCCTTCTTGCCAACCACTTTCACAACCCCTTGCGCGAAGCGATTCTCTTCCTGGAGATTCCCACCATTAACCACCTCGACTTCATCTATTATCTCAAATACTGCATGCTCAGCAGCTTCCTCTGCAGTTTGTGGAATATTATTCGGATCTTCAAACAAAATATTCCGTGTATATAAACCTGAAGGATCGAACAAGAATCGAAAAGGATGCGCTAGAATCATAAATCCATCCGCTTTATCGACTTGCTCTCGAAGAACACTAATGTCAATAACACCCCCGGAATAACCATCTATGCCAATCGTCAGCACATGGCCATAATTCGTATAGAACTCAATGCCATTTATAAGAACCAAATCATCAGCTTGCTTAGCAATGCGTTCAAATTCATGCCGTGGGAATCCATTATGCTCAGAAAAAAGCCCCCCATTCAAACCCAAACGCCTCGCTTCTTCAACGAATTCTTCTGGGGAAAGATCACTATCGGGACTGCCACCAGTCGTATGAACATGTAAGTCAAATAAAGACGCCATTAAGTCTCACTTTGCAATTTAGGGCTCAAGCATTTCGTTAATTTATGCACAAACCATGCACAGTCAGTGAATATACCGATGGTAGAGGAATACGTCAAGATTTATGCCAATTCGTTGAAAGATTAATTTTTCATTTGGCGAAAAAAACATGCCCCTTGCTTCAAAAACAATCAAAATCCAAGGGACTCGCGTATCAATACTAGCCGGATTCTGCCTTCAACACTTTCGCGCTCGACAATCAATATTTTACCAATTGCGCTACCTGCAGCACCGGTACTCTTCATACGTGCGTCTTCCAATGGCAAAGAATGTTCTCGCACCCGCCGCATCGCAATATCCATATTCGGCACTATTTTGTTGCTTCCTGCAACCCAAATTACATTCCGAGCTCCTGCCGCATAACCAGCAAGTTGACTACCTGATCCGCTCACAATAACGACCTCACCCGTTTCTACGATCGCATGTACACTTGCCACAAAAAAATCAGCTGTAGACACTTCCCGCCGAATATCACGCCGCTTATCATAATCAGGTTCAGCTAAAACCCGTGCCCTAAGATCAATGTAGTCATCACTCTCACGCACATGTTCAGTAAAACCAATTTGATTTAGAGTCTCAGACGGCCCGGTATAAACATTAGAGCCTTTCGGGATCATATTTTTCAAGCCTCTCAGGCCATCATTATGATCATCAAAAATTAACGCCTTTACGTTAGTACGTTCACTTAAAACTTTCCTTACTTGTTGAATCGAACTTTCACTCGCCGCATCACCAAAATTCAAGTGTTTCTCTCCATTTCTACAAGTCCTGCTTTTGTACGCCAATCACCAGCTGAAATTGGGTATCAAATCAGCTTCATTATCTTGTTGAACCCAATAAATAACCATCTTAATCTGTTATTACAAATAAGGACAAATATAAACGCTGCTAATTGGTGCAGGCCGATAATATCGGATTTTCAATTTGGCTATTTTAGAAGTCAAGTGTTGACGCAGCAACATTTTGCTGTGATCATTTCGCTTATAGACTGAAAGACAAGGAGCATACCAAAATCGTTTAGGTGCCCCACATCTGGGGAGAATAGGGAAGGCGGTTAGATTCCGCCGCGGTCGCGCCACTGTAATCGGGAAAAAACGCAGACTTCCACTGCAAGCTCCTTTTTTTGCGGGAAGGAAGTCAGCACAAAGTAATGCCCCGTTAGCCAGGAGACCTGCCTAAACGCAAAGATGAATACTCTCTTCGCTGCCAAGGGGAGACCGTCAACCAAGGACCGTATTAAAAACGGTTTTGACCAGCGTGATGAAAAACCTTCAGCGAATTGTTATTCACTGAAGGTTTTTTTTATTATATGGTTCGCCGTGTTAGCCAAACGCTAAATCAATTCAATAATGGAAGTATCTTGCAACGATTGGTTATATCAATAACCGTTCTTGTCATCTGCTTATTCATAACCGTTTCCATCGCAACTGCCTCTGGACCTGTATCGATCAGATTTATTCGTGTCCTACACATTATTGCAGATGCATTTACACTCAATTCATCACAAAACCAAACTGACTCTTTAATAGTTCTACAGCTACGAATACCACGAATTATCATCGCAGGATTAGTTGGGATGGCACTTAGCGTCGCTGGTGCTACAATGCAAAGCCTTTTCCGGAATCCTATGGCGGATCCGGGAATCATTGGTGTTTCTGCGGGTGGAGCTGTTGGAGCAGTGATCGCAATCGCGTTGGGTCTAAATGAAATCTTTTTCCTGGCCCTACCATTTTTCTCATTCCTGGGCGCTATAGGAGCGACTTTTCTCGTTTATTCCATCGCTGCAGCCGGCGGAAGATTCTCGATGCCTACACTTCTGCTCGCTGGCGTCGCGGTAACCGCATTTTTAAATTCAATTATTTCTGCGGCTATTTTGGTAGTACCAGACAACGATCCTGTAAGGAAGATCCTTTTTTGGCTAGCAGGCGGACTTGATTCACGAGCCTGGGAACATGTCGCCATTTCATGGATCCCAATATTGATCGGAATCACCCTAATATTTGGGTTCACACGCGAATTAAACATGTTGATGATAGGTGATAATGATGCGCGATCCTTAGGTTTGAGAGTCAACTATATTCGGCCATTTTTAATCGCTGTGTCCGCACTAATTACGGGAACAGCAGTCGCTGTTAGTGGAACCATTATCTTTGTTGGGCTTATCGTTCCACATGTCCTTCGCCTCATAGTAGGTACAGATAATCGTGTACTAGTTCCAACAAGCGCAATTGGAGGCGCAATATTCCTCATAGCAGCAGATACAATCGCACGAACAATTGTACAGCCAGCAGAAATACGTGTCGGGATTATCACTTCTTTCATTGGCGCCCCATTCTTTCTTTTTTTACTGATCCGCAATAACCGCGGAACCGAAACGTTTTCATAAAAGATCTCAATCAGGAGGATTCAGTTTGAACGCAAGATATTGGCTAAACAGATTTTGGATGATTGGCTTATCAACGATGCTCATTGTTTTCGGAATAGGTTGCTCTTCATCAGCGACACCATCACCAACTCCAAAAGCAACCGAGCATGAAACCACTACAACGGCTTTTTCTAATGTGCCAGGAATTCTTGATCCACAGAATTTTGGGTGGCCGCGTTCAGTAAAAGGCTCCAATGGTTCCATTACAATTCCTGAAAAGCCACAACGCATAATAACTGCCTCAATAGGTCACGATGAAATGACACTGGCTCTAGTACCAGCTTCACGTCTGGTTGGTGTCGGTAGCGTTACGCAGGACTCCACTTACTCAAACGTTGCTAACCTAACAAAAGATATCCCCATAATCAACACTGATCCCGAGATACTTATTGCACAACAGCCAGATGTGATGGTAGTCAGCCCGTACATGCCTCAAGAAACAATTGAAGCACTGAATAAATTGAACGTACCTATCATACAAACCAGCCTTTCAAACAATCCAACAACACGCATCCAAGACATACTACTCTTGGGGTATATCTATGGCGAGGAAGAGCGAGCCATAGAATTTGCGAAAGAAGTCGAAGTTCGCTACAAATCACTTACCAATATCACACGCCACAAGGATTTCAACGATGAGCGCAAGAGAACTATGGCTGTAACCAGATACTCAGATCAGATTTGGACAGCGGGCATTGATTCCGCAGAGGGCAGCATTATTGAAATGGCAGGAGGAATAAATGTAGCAGCGAACGCTGGAATCGTTGGAAACGCTACGACAAGTCTAGAAGGTCTTATCGCGATGGATCCAGAAGTAATTTTTATCCCACAACCCATTGATTGGGGAGCGAATGAGCTAAAAACCGACCTTTTGAATAATCCCGCTTTAAAAAATGTAGCAGCGATTAAAGCGAACCAAGTACATATTGTAGAAAGCAGAATATTTACGACGCTATCATTTTGGAACATCAAAGGTGCTGAATCGCTTGCAAGCATTCTTTGGCCTAGTGAATTCACTAACGAAATTTTACCTTCATTCACATTACCACCCAACTGAAAAATGCTCTTAGAACCACAAAGCTGATGGGAGATTTATACGAAATGAGCAATAATTCCTCTCAAGATAATCTTGAGAGCGTACCTGCGGTTAGTGCGCAAAAAGTCTTCTACTCGATAGATGACAACGAACTACTCAACAATTTAGATTTCTCAATCAACGAAGGCGACTTTGTGGGATTAATTGGTCCAAACGGAGCTGGGAAAACAACGTTACTGAAAGCAATTTCAAAATTATTAAAGATTAAAAGCGGAACCATCACAATAAATGGCAACGACTTGGACGAAATATCAGCAAAAGCACTCGCTCGATCAGTTGGGCAAGTACAACAAATCGCCCCAAACACGCATGGTTTCAAAGGAATAGAAGTGGTTCTAATGGGTCGATATCCTCACTTGAACAAGTTTCAAGTAGAACGTGAATCCGATAGAGAGATTGCCCGAACAGCGATGGATTTTACTCAAACGCTGGATTTCTCTGAACGCTCTGTTTCAACGCTATCAGGTGGTGAACAGCAACGCATATTTATCGCCAGGGCCTTGGCTCAACAGGGTGACACATTACTTCTTGACGAACCCACCGCGAACCTTGATCTTCAACATCAAACAAGAATCTTTGATCAAGTCAAGATTCTCGCAAAAAAAGGAATTACGATCCTCGCTGCAATTCACGACCTCAATGTAGCAGCACGCTATTGCAACCGGCTGATCTTGATGAGAAATGGCTCGATTCTTAAAGACGGCAAACCTGAAGAAGTGCTCACTTCAAGGAATATCCAAAAAGCTTTTGACGTTGAAACTGCCGTATATATTGATCCTGTGAACCACCAATTGACCATTCACCCAATAGCGCATATCACCGAAAATGCGCAAATTATCAAAAATGGGAAACGAATCCACTTGATAAGTGGCCACAGCTCGGGAACAGAGATCATGCATATACTCCATCGAAGAGGCATGAAAGTCACCGTTGGTGTCTTGAATAATGATGACGTCGATCAAACCACAGCCTCTTCATTGGGTATAGAAAACGTTTCCATCCCACCATTTACACCAATTGACAACGAATCATATCACCGCAACAATCGCCTGATTGCAGAAGCTGATGCAACTATCATGACGAATATACCCATAGGACCGTCTAATATTCGAAATGTTGAAAGTCTGAGGCATGCAAAACACGTTATATCACTCAATGAAACACCACTAGAAACGCGTGACCACACACACAATCAAGCCACTAAAATAATTGCATCACTGAAATCAATCTCTCAAGTCTCAAATGTCCAGAACGTTCTCAACGAATTGGATGATCTTTTCTCTAAAATTGAATAGCTCCATCAATGCCAATACAAAATTCAGTGCAATGCGTGGTCGGCTTGAAATTACGGATTGAACAAAATCCCAACTACTGCGATAATCACAGAACAGAAACGCAACATACGATATTGAGGATAAATCAAGGGGGCCATGATGGCAGATATCGAAGGCATCGAGCTAGCAGATTCCGAGTCTGACCTTACCGATATGGAAAAAGATTGGTACGACAGTGTGTACAAGTCTGTTAGTATCACGGAGTTGAATGACGACAAGAGAAAAGCTCAAGCTCTAGATAGCGTCAATCTAATGCGCGTATGGAGAACAAAAGGAGCCGGTGTTTTAAACCGCGCACTATACACAAAACAATTCCCGTACAAATATACGCGTCTATAAAGAGCCGAACATACGCCCCACGACAACACTCGGTTTGCCTTTATTCACTTCCAGACTATTGTTGGTAATGGAAAGAGTCAGGCCAATTGAGGATCATTCCTTTTTACTTGCCTGATAGCGAGCCAATTCATCCTTATGAATATACGGAATTGTGCTGCTGCCTAAATGCGTTGCTTTGAGATCGCGATTAGCGATCAATTGCAATACTTCATTCAAAGAAACCTTCATTATTTCAGCGGCTTGGTGGGGTGTTACCCAGTGATCCATTTGCATAGATTTCATCATAACGCACCTCTTAATAAAACGAAGAACCTAATCAACAATATATCGCCTTATTTTATTCCTTAACAGTTGCAATGCACTCCTCAGAAAAATGATACCGTGACAAGTGCAAAGGAGTAAAACCCTATCAAAAATCACATGATTCGTGCCATACTGTCGTAGTTTTACCAATCGATATCAACCTGAACAATTATCAAGGAATCCATTTGGATCATGGATAAGAAACTTGAAGATGAACTAGGCAGCATTTTGAACACCAGTTCAAAACGCAAGCGCTCGCTGAAAGCATTAACCCCCAAAAAGGTCTCTTTCAGGTGGCAAAAATACCTGAAATTCACCCTACTATCCATGTGCTTAGTAAGTTTTATTGTCTTTCTCCTACGTCTCGGGCCTGTTGGTATTCGTGTCCTACCATTAATTATTATTGTGTCTCTCTTGCTTTACGCATCTCGCGGATTCATAAAGCGATTTTGGAGGAGTATCCCTTAGGTGGGTCTGCAAAACAGATCCACAAATTTTCAAAATGCCGTTACGAGAAAACATTACCCGAAACAACGCTAAAGACTCTTTCGTGAACCAAGAAAAACCCCGGCATGGATGGTTAGTTGCGAACAAAATTAGAATGCACTACCTCCAATGGGGCAAATCCGGACAATCCATAATCGCCTTACATGGTCTAGCATCTTCCGCTCATTGGTATTCGCTAGTTTTGCCATTATTGAATCCTCACTTCCGACGTCTAGCCTTTGACCAAAGGGCTCATGGAAAAACCGAGCAAACTCCGACAGGTTACGACTGGCACACCCTAGCCACAGACATCATTGATGCAATGGATAAGTTAGAAATTGAAACCGCATGCATAATCGGGCATTCTTGGGGGGCAAGTGTGGCAGCTCATCTCGCCGCCATCTACCCAAGTCGAGTTTCTCGGCTAGTATTGATAGATGGCGGCGTTGCACCACAGCGCTCGACGGAAATCCCCTGGAAAAGTTTCAAAGAGCGACTATCACCACGAGACATTTACGGTCCTCGTGAACGTTATATTTCATCACTACGCAAACAATTCACTGATGTCTGGTCTGACCAACTAGAGCAAATAGTCATGACTATGGTAAAAATAAAATCTGATGGCACTGTAGACGAAATTTTAGAACCTGCTAATCACGAGCAAGTACTTTATTCGATGTGGAACAACCCTGCATCAAACATTTTTGGAGATATAAAATCCCCAACCTTACTTGTTCCTGCGGGTCCCCAAAAAACAATGAAGAAAGAATTTGCAGCACGAAAAATGCTAGGTGTCCAAGAAGCTATGAGCAGAATCCCCAACGCTCATTTACATTGGATTGAAGAGACCGTGCATGATATTGCTTATGACCAACCCTCAGTGCTTGCAAATGTAATCCAGAATTTCTTGGAATCCACATCAGGGTAATCACTCTTACCACGTATCATGGCCAAACTTCAGAATAAAATGTGCGTTTTTGAACCGAACCAAGTATCAACCTATTTTTTTGACACCTAATTCAATACCTAAATCATTAATCTTGACCGGCTGCGAAAAAGCCTCTTCAGGCGGGGGTGCC
>CEVA01243536.1_pt1 | contig 12370 bp, 12 predicted proteins | sample 361521 | NCBI WGS metagenome assembly CEVA01 (sample SAMEA2622823, study PRJEB7988) | marine metagenome | isolation source: saline water (ENVO:00002010), including | reverse complement strand
TATTTGTAATAATTACAGCAGACCGAGGTATGGCTGGAGCATTTAATACAAATGTCAATAAAATTGCTCAACAATCCATAGATAGCTTTGGGAAAGATAAATCGGATTTGATTTGTATTGGTAAAAAAAGTACATCGCATTTTAAATCAAGAAATTATAATATTGTTTCAGAACATGTTGACTTCTGGTCAGAATTAAGTTATGATGATGCCATGAATATTTGTTCTATGATGATTTTAAAATTTATAGAGGGAAGTGTTGATGAAGTCGATGTGATTTATAATGAGTTTATTAATGTTGGGAAACAAGAAGTGAAGAATGTAAGTTTTCTTCCATTAACTTATAATTTAGAAGAAGTATCTGAATCAGAAGTAGTAGATAGATTGTATGAGCCATCAAAAACAAGTGTAGTTAAAGCATTAGTTCCTAAATATTTAAATACCCAAGTATGGCAATTTTTACTAGAATCATTTGCATCGGAACAAGCTGCTAGGATGCTAGCAATGGAAAATGCTACTTCTAATGCACAAGATATGATTAAAGATTTAACACTACAATTTAATAAAGCTCGTCAATCAGCAATTACTACAGAAATGTTAGAAATTGTTAGTGGAGCAGAAGCACTAAACTAATAAAGGATTTCATATGTCAGTAGAAGGTAAAGTATCACAAGTAATGGGTGCAGTAGTTGATGTTTCTTTTGAAGATGGTCAATTACCTCAAATTATGAATGCACTTGAAATTAATAATAAAAATAATTCTAAGCTTGTTCTAGAAGTTGCACAGCATTTAGGTGATAGTATTGTTAGAACAGTTGCTATGGATACTACAGATGGATTGGTTCGAGGAACTAGTGTTGTAGATACTGGCGCCCCTATATCTGTTCCTGTTGGACCAGATACTCTTGGTAGATTATTTGATGTTTTAGGAAATACAATTGATCAAAAAGGGGAAGCTAATATAGATAAAAGAGCCCCGATACATAGAGCTGCTCCAAAACACGAAGACCTAGCAACTTCTAAGGAGATTTTAGTTACAGGAATTAAAGTTGTTGATTTAATGGAACCGTATACGAAAGGTGGAAAGACTGGATTATTTGGCGGTGCAGGTGTGGGAAAAACAGTGCTTATACAAGAACTGATTAGAAATATAGCAACAGAGCATGGTGGTTATTCTGTTTTTGCGGGAGTAGGTGAAAGAACTCGTGAAGGAAATGATTTATATAATGAAATGACAGAATCCGGAGTTATTGATAAAACAACAATGGTATTTGGGCAAATGAATGAACCACCTGGTGCGCGCTTGAGAGTTGCATTGTCAGGTTTAGCAATGGCAGAATATTTTCGTGATGAAGAAGGTAGGGATGTGCTTCTATTTGTAGATAACATCTTTAGATTTACTCAAGCTGGTTCAGAAGTTTCAGCATTATTAGGACGCATGCCTTCGGCAGTTGGTTATCAACCTACATTGTCAACAGAAATGGGAGATTTGCAAGAAAGAATTACTTCCACCAAAAAAGGATCCATAACATCTGTACAAGCTGTGTATGTTCCTGCAGATGATCTTACTGACCCAGCTCCTGCAACTGCATTTGCACATTTAGACGCAACATCTGTACTAGAAAGAAAAATTGCGGAATTAGGTATTTATCCTGCAGTAGATCCTTTAGCTTCTACTTCTCGAATATTAGATCCACGAGTGATTGGAGATCATCATTATAATGTAGCAAGAAATGTACAATCTGTTCTTCAAAAGTATAAGGATCTTCAAGATATTATTGCAATTTTAGGAATGGATGAATTATCAGATGAAGATAAATTAACAGTTGCACGGGCTCGAAAAATTCAAAAGTTTATGTCTCAACCATTTTTTGTTGCTGAGCAATTTACTGGTGTAGAAGGTAGATATGTTTCTTTAGAAGATTCTGTATCAGGATTTGAAGCAATTTTAAATGGAGACGCAGATGAATGCCCTGAAAATGCTTTTTCATATGTAGGTTCTATTGATGAAGCTTTTGATAAGGCAAAGGGGATGTAATGTCTAATACTTTTCAATTAGATATTATAACTCCTACAAATATAATTACAGAGGGGCAAGTTGAGTATGTTAGAGCGCCTTCAATTGATGGTTTATTTGGAATTCAAAGAGGGCATGCATCTTCTATAATTTTAATGCATATTGGCGAAATTAAAATTACCAAAAATGGTAAGGAATATTATTATGCAACTAATGGAGGATTTGCAGATATTAAGCCAGAAGGTGTTTTATTATTAGTTGAAACTGCGGAAAAAGTGTCTGATATTGATAAAAACAGAGCAGAATCTGCAATAAAAAGAGCATATAAAAGATTGCAAAATAATGAAACAGATTTATATAGGGCTAAAAAAGCTATAGCTAGAGCTAGAAATAGAATTAAAATTAGTAGTCGTATTTAGAAAATATTTCTATATTTTTAGAAATATTTTCAACATTCATTGAATTTAAATCCATAGTCTCCCCATCAATATTTATAGTTACATTTTCTTTTGGATGTAGCGAAAACTGATTAGCTTGATAATAAGAAACTTCGGGTTCATATATATGTGTCCCCTTGAATAGTTTTGGAAGTGTTTGCAGAAGACGAAATCTAGATATATTAGAACGAACGACTATTAAATCAATCAAGCCATCATCTAATACGGCTTTAGGGGCCATTTTCATACCTCTACCAACATGAATAGAATTACATGCTATAATAAAAGTAAAATCATCTTCAATTTTTATATTATCTATTATTATAGTAGCATAATTATTTTTTTTTCTAAAAACTTCCAATATGCTCAATATAGTATATCTGCTTGGTCCAAGCCATCTACATTTTTCAGCTGTTTTACCTACATCTGCAACAAGGCCCCATCCGATCATATTCATAGCATATTGAGTATTATTATTTGTATTTATTTTAATAGTATCTACAAGACGTTTATGTCCTTTTAGTATAGCATTTGTAGCATCTATGGGATTTGTCAAACTTAAATCATGCATGTATGAGTTTCCAGAACCTCCGGGTATTATACCTATTGGTATTTTAACATTATCTTGGCGTTTTAGCATTCCATTTACTATTTCAAATAAAGTACCATCGCCACCGATTGCAATAAACCCATCATAATTGATTAGATCAGTTTGATTTGCAAGTTCTTTTGCATGTCCGGCATGAGTAGTCTCAATAATATCTACAGTTGTATTATTAGCATTAAAGATAGGTTGAATTTTTTCAAGTATAATTTGACTTTCTTTTTTTCCACTATTTGGATTTACTACTAAAATGAATTTCAATATACTTTGCTAATAATTAATTAGATATTTGTTTTAGTTTCATAACCATTGTTCCAATATTTGTGTTTTGTTCTATTTTAATTGGAAGATGTAAACTATCATCGGATATCCAAATACGCATCACACCATTATTCTTAAATAAAGGATCGTTATTTCCTGAGATAGGTTCAATTTTATAACAATTAAATGTTCCAGCTGGAACAGATATTTTTTCTTTTTTTGTTACATTAACAAATACTTTTTTCATTTTTGTTGCATCATATGAAAGAAAATTATATTTATTCCCTATAGCAAGAGTTTGTAATCTAAGAAAATAAATAAATGCAATAGGATCATAGACTTTTTCTGACAATTTTATTTTTTTATTTGATGAAATTGCTAAGCTATCTCCAACAATATAAGCTTGATGGTCTTTCTTATAACTTCCTTGACGAATAGATTGTATAATTTTTATTAGAGATAAATTTTTAGGTGATAGCCATGATTTAATTACATCATTGATTTTGTAAAAATTGCTTAAAAAAGAATTAGTTTTGATTGTAGTTGTTAATAGATAGGCTAACTCATTATTTAATGAATCTACTTGTACATGTAATATAGCTTCACCAGCATTAAACATCCGGAATCCTGCTGAAAAATGTAAAGACTCATCTATAAAGTTGGGTGTTTTGCTCCATCCAAATGCACACAGAATTATAATTAAAAATTTCTTATTCATTTTTAAAGATAGTATTAATTATTTTTTCTGTAGCTAATTGTTGATTAGAAATATATTTTTGCATACTCTGTTTTATTTTTTTTCTCCTTTGATCATTATCTAATAATTCTATAAAGTTAAAAAAGTCATTTCCTGATTTTATTATGTTGGCTAATTTCATATCTATAAGGTTAACTGCCATATCTACAATATGGTATTGAGGGCCAAAACTAATAGCATTATAGTATACAGCAGGCTCTAAAACTGAATGGATCCCATCTTTAAAACCTTCACCTATATATGCGATATCTGCATATTGGTATAGATCTAGTAATATTCCCACTTTATCTATAATAATAATACGATTAGATTCTAATTGTTTTTTTTCAGAATAATACGCATATTCAAAATTTAATTTTTCAAGGTGACTATTTAACATTTTTAAATTTTTAGAATCTACTTCATGCGGAACAATAATTAGTCGATGTCCTTTTTCTTCTAGGCTAGTATTCCCTTTAGGATAGTATAATGCAAGTCCTTCAAATAAAATAGGATAATCCGTACGATCTACACTTCCCCAAATCATAGTTTTAGATCTATTATAAATTTCAGGTAAAAGATTTTTATTACACTTTGTTTTTCTGTGTAAAACTCTATCTAATCTACTATCACCTGTAATATGTATTTTATTTTCAGGCACTAATTGAATTAATTTTTTTTTTAAACGATCAGAACCTGTTAATATCAAATCAAATTTTTGAAATATGATTTTATAAAATCTTTTTAAAAAAAATGATTTATAATGAGAGTCTTTGTATACATTTGCATTGATTAAAATTGTATTTATTCCTATCCATTTAGCTATAAAAAGATGGGTAGGCCAAATATCATTGCGAGTAGTTATATAGTATTGAATATTTATAAGGCGAAAAAAGAAAATTGCATTCCAAAAAAAATCAAACGGATGATAACAAATAGCATCTGCTAAAGAAGTATCTTTTTCAATTTTATATACAGTTGGTGAAAAAAAAGTTTGAAGTATAAAATATTTTTCTCTATTTATCTTATATAAAATGGGCTTTAATTGTTCAAATTCTCCTTTTGAAGATGCATGAAATAACACAATACTTTTATCATTATTTTTGCATATTTTTTTTACAGATAGCCAAGTTTTTCTTTCATTTAACCAATGATGGCGAATTTTATGGTTAAAACAAGATGAAATAATAATTATAATCCACAATATTGGAGTAAGCAGCCAATAAAGCAATAACAGGATCATAATAATTATTGAGCGTTTAAAATTATATCAGAAAATTCACGGAATGCTCCATAACCACCTTTACGTATTGTAATATAATCAGGTTGAAATAGATTTTGTATAGGACTATTTGCAGGCAAGGCAGATAAGCCAACAACTTTTAAGACTTCAAGATCATTGATATCATCTCCAATATATGCTATTTGTTCTAGAGGTATCTCATATTTTTTTGATAAATATATGATACGTTTCTTTTTTTCATGTTCATTAATATATACTTCTTTAATATTAAGTTTTTTTGCTCTTGCTAATACAATATCTGTATTTTCACTAGTTAAGATTGCAATGGTAATTCCTTTTTTCTTCAACATAGCAGTTGCCATACCATCATAAGTTGAAAAGGATTTCATCCAATCTCCATCTTTTGTTACATACATACGAGAGTCTGTCCAAACCCCATCAATATCTGTCGCTACTAATTTTATTTTCTGAGCTTTTTTAGTTAACTTATCCATTTAATTATTTTTCTTTAATATCTTTCCGGTTTCAATTGCTAAAATCTTTGGAAGATGAACAGCAATTTGTCTCCAGCTATTACCTTCATTATCACTCATCCAAAGTGATCCTGAAGTTGTTCCAAAGTAAACTCCTGTTTGGTTCATTGAGTCAGTATTTAGACTTTTTCTTAAGACAGTAAACCACGCATTTCGTATTGGCAAGCCAATATCTTGCCTAAACCAAGAGTTTCCGCTGTCTTTTGAACAATATATAGCAGGTTGTCCATCAGGACAAACTTTTGACCAAGCATCTGTTCCATCAATAGGGAATACCCATAAAGTATTTGGATCATCAGGATGTAATGCAATAGGAAAGCCCATATCACCAATATCTGCGGGCATATTATCTCCAATCCTTTCCCATTTTTTTTCAGGTAAGTCAATTCGATAAATACCACAATGATTTTGCTGATATAGTCTTTCAGGATTGTATGGATGTTGAATAACGCTATGAGGATCATGTCCATAATGTAAATTATTTTTTTTTATATAACCTATTGGAACTCCTTTATTTAGAGGCTCCCAAGACTTCCCTCTATCTTTACTTTCAAAAACTCCACCATATGACATTCCAATACATAAATGTTTTTTATCTAAAGCATTTACTAGTATGGAATGTAGTTTAGATGTTTTAGGGTATCCCTCGGGACTTTTTGCAGTCCATTTAGACCAGTTAATATTATCATTGAATCCTTCAACAGATTCCCATGTATTACCATTATTTTCAGAACGAAAAAGTCCTTGAGGAGAGGTGCCTGCATACCACACCCCTTTTTCATTATCATTGCCAGGCGATAAGCAAAATGTATGATTTACAGTTCTTTTTAATTTATTTGTATTAAATTCAGGATTTGTTTTTGCTTTAGTCCAATTTTTACCAAAATCTATAGATTTATAAATAGCTGCTTTTTTAGTTCTAGATTGAATCGATGCTAGTAAAGTTTTATCATCCCTAGGATCAAGCATTATATGATGTACTGTTGAGCCCATAAAATGTGGTCCACTAACATCCCAATGTCTTCTCTCTGCATCAGAAAAATAAATGAAAGCTCCTTTGTCTGTAGATACTAATAGAATAATTTCACTTATTTCTTCTCTAGTAAATACAAGATTAGGTTTTTCTTCTACCATTACTTAGTATTTTCTCAATTTAGTTATTGAAAATCCTACAATTATAAAAAAATTATTAAATTTAATGGAGTGGTCTCCTATAATATTCAAAAGGTGTTTTCAAACCATACCAATCTGGGAAGACCTTTACTATTTCTGTTCCAGAGGAAAAACGTTGTGCAATCCCTTGTTTAACATGTCCTGTAACATAGGTATAATGTTGTTTTTTTGCCCAGTTAATATAGATACGTTTCAAAGTTTTTCCATAACCACCTCTTCCTCTGTATTTATCATTTAATACAAAGGCATAAGTATATAAAGTATTACGTTTACCCATATTTACATCAAAATGTGCCCAACTTTCTTGTTTGAAATATTCTAAGGGAACTCCAATAATGTATCCAATTATTTCTCCCTTGTATCTTGCAATAAAAGGTAAAGTTTCATTATTAAAATATTTTTGTATATTAGATTTTGTTAACTGTGCTTGTTTCCCAAATTGAGTTGCCATACAATTTGAAATTTCCATAATGGAAGGAATATCATCCTTCCCTACTTTTTTTACTAATTCTATACGAAAATTATAGGCACTAGAAGCAAGGACCTTAACTTCAGAAGTATCATCCATTTTTAGTAAAAGTTGTCCCATAGTAAGAAAGTAATTTACTTTTTGCTCTTGATTATACCAAAGAATAGAATCACTTTTTAGGTAATATTTTTATAAAATTATAATAATAACATTAAAATTTATTCTAAATTTTAATTAAGGGCGATTTAATCCTAAATTTATAGCTATGAAATTATCATTCAATAAGCGACTAGAAGAAGTTTGCAAAGAAAAAAACAATAGATTATGTATTGGATTAGATATAGACCCAACTCATTTCCCTGATTTTAGAAATAAAACAATTGATACTATAGAAACTTTTGCTAAGGATATAATTGATAGAACTAGTGATTTTTGCCCAGTATATAAACCTAATTTTGCTTTTTATGAACGGTATGGATCTAACGGCTATGCACTTTTAGAAAGAATAGTAAAATATATTAATGGCAGGTCATTGGTTATAGCGGATGCTAAAAGAGGAGATATAGGTAATACATCTTATCAATATGCTAAGTCCATATTTGATAATATGGGGTGTGATGCAATTACGGTGTCTCCTTATATGGGAAGAGATGCAATTGAGCCATTTATAGAAGATCTTGAAAAAGGGGTATTTGTTTTATCTATCACATCAAATGCTGGTGCTGCTGAGTTGCAAAATAATTTGGCAGATAAAATTCCATTATATAAGAAAGTAATTAATCTTGTTAATGAATTAAATATAAATGACAATATGGGAATAGTTGTTGGAGCTACACAAACAAAAATAATGGAAGAAGTTAAGAAAATATCAAAAGGATTACCGTGGTTAATTCCAGGTATAGGGAGTCAAGGTGGCAACTTAGAAAAATCAGTTACTATAAGCAATCATGATGGTATAGGTATTGTTAATATATCTAGAAGTATTTTGTATGCAGGTACAGGTAGCTTAGATGATATTTTACAAGCGGCTCAAAATTACACAAAAGAAATTCAGAAAAATCTATGCAATCCAATAATTTATTAAAACTACTTAAAGAATCAGGCGCAATGTTAGAAGGCCATTTTTTACTTACATCAGGTAGGCATAGTAATATTTATATTGAAAAATTTAGGCTATTAGAAAATCCAAATTCATTAGAAACAGTTTGTGATGCAATGGCATCAGTAGTATCGGAAAAAAAAATTGATTTAGTATTAGGAGCTGCTATTGGAGGCATTTTAATTGCAGGAGGGGTTGGACGTAAATTAAATAGTAGACATATTTTTTCTGAACGTATTAATGGAAAAATGGAGCTTCGAAGAGGGTTTTCAATTAATAAAGAAGATAGAATTGTAATTGTAGAAGATATTATTACTACTGGAGGATCTGTCTTTGAATTGATTGATCTTGCCAATACTTATGATGCTGAAATTGCTCATGTGGTAAACTTAGTAGATAGAAGTCCAGAGGGAATTAGCTTTGGTATTCCTTCTACAGCACTTTTACATCTACCTAGTAATAGCTATGATCCAAAAGAATGTCCTCAATGTATGCATGGAGTTTCTATTACAGAGAGAGGAAGAACTGGAAAAAAATATGAATAAAATAGTAATAATTATTTTCACTACATTTTTATTATCTCAAATAGAGATTGATTCTAGTCATGTTAAACCAACATTTGATTTATCAAAAGGTTTTAATATTCCAGGTATAATTCCGAAGGATATAACATTAGGGAGCAATCGTGCACTTATACAAAGTGAGATTGATAAAATTAAACAAAATGCTTTAGAGTTTCAAGTAACCAATGTAACAGAAAATGATATTGTAATCATGGAAACTAATAGAGGTACGATGAAGTTAAAGCTTTTTCCTAATATAGCTCCTAAACATTGTAAAAATTTTAAAAAACTTGCAAATAGTGGATATTATGATGAAACTAAATTTCATAGGATTATACCAGGATTTATGATACAGGGTGGTGATATTAATTCTCGTGATAACAACCCTTATAATGATGGACAGGGTGGACCGGGATGGACAGTTGATGCTGAATTTAATGATATTTCACATAAGCGTGGGATTCTTTCTATGGCGCGATCAAGTGATCCTAATTCTGCAGGAAGTCAGTTTTTTATATGTGTAGCTGATGCATTTCATTTAGATGGTAAATACACAGCTTTTGGTGAAGTAACTGAAAATATACATGTTGCTGACCATATAGTAAATTCTCCTACAGATTATATTCAAGTCAAAAGAATGAGTAAAAGCAGTATACCGGATGGAGAAGATCCTAATGATTGGATTACTTTTAGAGATTCAAAAACAGGAAAAAAATTATATTCAAAAATCCCAAAATATAAAAATAAGGCAGATTTTGAATATGAAATGCGCAAAAAAATTAAAAGTGATTATCCATCGCTTCCTCTTACCATAAAAAAAATTCGTATTGTTAATCAATTAGAGATTAATAAATTGAAAAATAATGAATGATTATTAAATCAAATATATATGTATTTTAATATTTCAAAATTTTTAACAGCTATTTTTTTTATATCCAATTTATCTTTTGGCCAAGATGATGTGTATAATGCAATAAAGTATGATTTAAAATTCAATAGAACTTTAGTACGTGCTGGTGAAACAATAACATTAATAGCTGATATAGAGTTGTTAAAAGATTATTTTATATATTCTTCTAATCCAGATAGAAGTTTGAGTCCATCATATATTGAATGGGAAGATAGTAGTTATTTTAGTATTGTTGGTATTCTTAAAGAACCTAAAGTGAAGATGAAATATGATCCTAATTTTAATATGGATATAGGATACCATATAAGTGAAGTGCAATTTTTACAGGATATAAAAATTTCTGATAAATTGAAACCTGATAAATATAATTTAAATGGAACATTTATATATCAAGTTTGTGATCCTACAAAGTGTATTCCGCATTGGGATGATTTCTCTATTCAAATACAAGTAGAACCTGGAATTGCAGACACGAAGTATCTTCTTCCAATTCAAACAGTTTTTAATAAATCAATAGTTAATGATCAATTAGATGAGGTTATTGAAAAAGGGTTATGGTCGTTTATATTTTTTGCTATAGGAATGGGCTTCTTAGCTTTGTTGACTCCTTGTGTATTCCCTATGATACCTATAACTGTTTCATTTTTTACTAAAGCAGGGGAAAAAGAAAACTCATCGCCACTTTTTTCAGCAACTATTTATACTCTTGGTATAATTACTATTTTTACGAGTTTAGGGTTGATTTTAGCTTTAACATTAGGGGCTGCTGGAGCAAATCAAATTGCTGCAAATCCATGGGTTAATTTATTTATTGCAGCTTTGTTTATATATTTTGCATTTAGTTTGTTTGGCCATTATGAAATTCAAACACCGTCCGTATTTCGCCAACTCAGTATAAAACAAGAAGAAAGAGGTGGCATATTAGGGATTCTTTTTATGGCGCTTACTTTTACTTTAACTTCATTTACTTGTACAGTTCAATTTGTTGGTTTGTTACTTGTTGCAGCTAGTCAGGGTGAATTTTTCTGGCCAATTCTTGGTATGATTACTTTTTCAACAGCATTTGCATTTCCATTTTTTTTCCTTGCACTTTTTCCTCAATATTTATCTAGGTTGCCTAAGTCTGGAGGATGGTTGAATTCTGTAAAAGTTATAATGGGATTTCTTGAATTAGGTGCAGCTATGAAATTTCTTAGCAATGCAGACTTAGTATGGCAGTGGGGTATTTTTACAAAATATGTAGTTTTAGCAGTTTGGGTTATTATATCAATTATGATGGGAATGTATTTATTAGGTAAGATCAAATTTCCACATGATACAGATATCAATATCATTAGTATGCCACGCTTAATACTAAGTATTATATTTATAAGTTTTGGTTTATATCTTTTAGGAGGATTATTTGGCAAGCCTATTCATGGTTTAATTGACTCTTATTTACCGCCTGATATTGTTCATTATAAGGATAGTAATAATATTTCTAACAATGACCATTCCAATTGGATCAAAAATTTTGATGAAGGGTTAAAAAAAGGCATAGAATACAATAAGCCTATTTTTATAGATTTCACTGGATATACATGTACAAATTGTCGTTGGATGGAAACTAATGTATTTGTAGATTCAGAAGTAAAAAAATTGTTTAAAGAATTTGTTTTAGTACAGTTATTTACAGATGGAGGCCCAAATTTCAAAGAAAACCAACAAATGGAAATTGAGCGCTTTGGAACTGCAGCATTGCCATTTTATGTAGTATTGAGTCCAAATAATAAAGAGTTATCGAGGTTTCATGGTATGGATCCAGATATTAGTAAGTTTATTAAATTTCTTAAAGATTCTCTAAAAGAGTTCCAAATCAAAGAAAGTTAAAGTTGAAAAAAAATATAATTACAGCAACTATAAGTTTAATAATTTTTAGTTTTATAATACTATTTTCTCAGGATAGTATTATTACTAAACTTTCTCAAAAAGAAGTATTAAAAAAAGTTATAGAAGATATTGATAAAGCACCTGATTTCATTCTTGAATCTATTTATGATAGTACATATACATTATCTAATATGGAAGGGCAAGTAGTATTAGTTAATTTTTGGGCAACCTGGTGTGGCCCTTGCAGAATGGAAATTCCAGAATTTAATGAATTATATGAAAAGTATAATGAAAAAGGATTAGAGATAGTTGGCATTAGTATATCTGATACAAAGAAACAGTTAGAGAACTTTGTTAAGTCTTTTGATGTGGATTATCCTATTCTATATGGTTCTACAAAAGAAATGAATAGAATTATGCGTGAATATGGAGGTGTTTATGCGGTACCATCTTCATT
>CEVA01009517.1_pt1 | contig 12373 bp, 10 predicted proteins | sample 361521 | NCBI WGS metagenome assembly CEVA01 (sample SAMEA2622823, study PRJEB7988) | marine metagenome | isolation source: saline water (ENVO:00002010), including | reverse complement strand
GAACAGGATTTCGCGATTCTTTTCTTGTGCGGGGCCCCGGAAAATCATGGTCTTTTTTCTGCCCAAGGTGACCGAGGTGCTCAGTTTCCAAGTCCAGAACTTGGGTACCTTGATACCGGCCCCGAATTCCTCGTAGCCCAGAAATTCCGTGATCTTGGGTATCAATTCGATCTGGATTCGGTCGTATTTAGGATCGTGGCGGGGCGCAAGGTCGACCTTCACGCCGACGTGTCGAAATCCAGGGTCTTCGTCGTCGGGAGCAACCTTTCCGAATCGAGGTACGGGCGCTTGTTGGTCGGGTTTACCCCTTGCGCCACCGTCTCGTTGTTGAAAGTCCGTTGGATAGATCATCTCCTCACCCACCGAAATGGAGGCAGCTAGTCCGTCCATGGTTACTACCCGCGGAGAGTATCTGAGTTCGACCCCACTTTCTTCGAGCAGGGCTTCCAATGCCTTGGTCGCCAAGTCGCTCTCGATCTGGGTTCCCGAAACCACGCCTTCGGCTACGCCGAGTTTCCGGAAAATGGCGTCCAAGGTTCCTTGGGGACTTTCGATGAACTTGCAAGTGACGCTGATTTGGCGGGCTATGTTCTCGTCTAGAGCGAGCAGAATCTCCGTCATTTTTTCCAGGGACGCTTGGTCATGGGTAGCAATGACTTGAAACCCGTCGAAGACGAACTTGTGGCCCTTTTTTTCATCGAATGCGACGCCTGCCCGGAGGAAATAGTCTTTTATGCGAGCCGCTTGGTCGTTGGGAGCGGCGGCTCTGCCACCTCCAAATGGGTCTGGAGCAGTCCCCGGTCTAGGGCCTGCAGGGCGTCCGCCAGTCATTCTTTGGATCATGCCTTGGGACAACTCGAAGAAACGGGTCACCAAATTTCCGGCCTTTCCTTCCACCTTTCGCTGAGGGGGGTGGACCACGACCGCGTTCCCTCTTACCTCGTATTCCCAGTTCACCATCTCGGTGATGAAATCGAGCATTCGCCCGAGGCTCATTTTATTGAGCTGAATGGTGACTTTTGGCTCGGGGGCGCCTTGCGGCATGATAATGATCGTGACTCCCTTGGCGGCGGGGTTGGGCTCGGTCGGGTCTTGCAGGCGGGAGTAAGCGCTCAGGGTGGAGAGTACTTTGGAAAGGGGGGTATCGAAGAAATTCACGCCCGGGATTTGGATTTGCCCGATCTTTTTGGCCAAGGAAGCCTCGGGTGGCGCTTGGCAAGCGTCCAGAGGCTCGTCGTTGTTCAATGTTTCCGTAGCGGAGAGCTGGTCGCGGCAGGGGGCGTCGTCAAGGCCATGAAGGTTTACTATCAGGGCGAGGCCGGCGGCGAAGGGAGCAAGAAGCCATTTCATATTTTCAAGAATATGCCAAAGGCGCTGCCGAGGCAAGTCAAGTTGAGGAAAGGCATGGTGGTTGCAACCTTCAAAGGGATGTCCGAATCTCGTGGTCTCGAGGCTTTTTTGGAGTTGTGATCACGGGAAGTAGTCCTAGAAGTATTTGTTTGAACCTGACTGGGGTTACACGCATGGAGATTTTCTTGCACATCGGCGGTGAAAACCAAGGTCCTTTTTCCGAGGATCAGGTAAAAGCCAAGTATGGATCGGGTGAAGCGGGTCCGGATACCTTGGCTTGGAAGGATGATTTGGATACGTGGTATGCTCTCTCCAGTGAGAAGTTCGCTTTTCTTGGCTTGGCTTCGCCCGCCCCCGCGGATCCCGAACCCAAGGATGCTCCTGAACCGGAAGCCGCGCCTGAGCCGTCTTCATCGCCTGAAGCTGCAACCAGTGCCGAGGAGACCGCGACCGCGCAGCCTGCAGCCGATGATATTTCCACTGGTCCTGCCCAAGAACCACAACCTGAGGGCGAAGCGGTTCCCGCTGTAGTCGAGGAAAGCCTCTCTGCGGAAGAGGAGGAGGAAGCGGAGCCGGCGCCTGATCCCGCCGAGTTGGCCGCGGCCTCCGCAGCCTATGACAAGGCCAATGCCTTTGAGCCGCGATCTCGAGACGTATTGCATGCGGAAATGGTTCGTCTCAAGCAGGAGCACGACAAGGTATTGATGCCCGAGATAGGTCGTACTGCGGTGGAGCAAGGCATTCGCGTGAGCGGAGCCACGGAAATTTTAACCCGTATCGAGGATCTTCGACAAAAAGACGATCAGTATAAATTGGAGCAAGCCTACGTTTCTTATGCGCATGCCGTTGTTTCGGCAGGCTATGACGAGCCAGCCCTTGCCGAGTTGATTCAAAAGGAGCGTTTGCTTGCCGAGCAAATGCTTAACCTCCATGCGGAAGCCAAAGGTTTGAGAGAAGCCAAGAAGCCAGGTGGCGCCTTGAAATGGATTTTGGTCGTGGTTGCGCTGTTGGCCTTGGCCGGCGTGGTCGCCTTGATCTACTTCAACACCCAGTGAGCCGGTCAGCGGTCGAATGACATCGGAAGCCCGCGGGTAGCTTCGCGCAATCGTCCTCTCCGCCAAGCGATTTTGCCGGACACCACGGTCGTGTCGATAGTGGAACCGAAGGTTTCGCCCTCGAAGGGAGACCACCCGCACTTGGACAACAAGTTTTCCCTTTTCACCTGGTTTGGTTGGTTCAAATCGATCAGGACGAAGTCCGCCCAGTAGCCTTCTCGCAGGTAGCCGCGGTCTTCAATCTGGAAAAGGTCGGCCACGGCATGACTGGTCTTCTTGACGATGGTTTCCAATGACAATTGCCCTTCCCGATACAACTCTACGAGGATTGGCAGGCTATGTTGGACGAGGGGCAATCCCGAGGGGCACTGGAAATAGTCGGCTTGTTTTTCGTCTCGGGTATGAGGGGCATGGTCGGTGGCCACCACGTCAATGCGATCGTCGTTGAGCGCTTGCAGGAGAGCCTTTCGATCCTTGGCGGTTTTCACCGCCGGGTTGCATTTGATCATCGCTCCGCGGTTCTCGTAGTCGTCTTCGTCGAGGTAAAGATGGTGGACGCAAGCCTCGGCGGTTATTTTTTTATCCGCTACCGGGCCGGTGTCGAAGAGGTCGAGCTCTTCCGCTGTCGTCAGGTGCAGGACGTGCAAACGGGCATCGTGTCGACGAGCCAATTCCACGGCTAGGGAAGACGAGCGAAGACAAGCTTCTCGACTCCGGATTTCGGCGTGTAGGTGGAAGGGCACTTCGTCACCGTACTCGGCCCGGGCGATTGCTTCGTTCTCCAAGATGGTAGGCGTGTCCTCGCAATGAGATGCCACCAAGCAGGGAGCGTGATCAAAAAGCCCTTCCAGTACCGTCTCGTCGTCGACCAGCATGTTGCCTGTGGAAGAGCCCATGAAAACTTTTATGCCTGCGATTTCTTGCGGAGGAGCCGCTTTGACGTCTTCCAGGTTGTCGTTCGATGCCCCTAGGTAAAAGGCGTAGTTAGCGATGGAGTCCCGACCCGCGATGGCAAGTTTCTCGTGGAGTCTCTCCATCGAGGTAGTGGGTGGCGATACGTTGGGCATCTCCATGAAACTGGTGACGCCACCGGCCACGGAGGCGCGTGATTCGGTGGCGATGGTTGCCTTGTGCGTCAGGCCCGGTTCCCTGAAATGAACCTGGTCGTCGATCAGTCCGGGAATCAAGTGCAAGCCGGATGCGTCGATCACTTCATCGGCAACCAAGGAGGAGAGGTCCGGCCCGATCCTTTCGATCCGGCCGTTGCGCGCCAGCAAGTCGCTTTCGGAGCAAGAACCTTCGTTGACGATTTTCGCGTTAAGAACCAGTAGGGAATTCATCCTATCGGTTCCAAGGCATTTTCCGAAGAATCTTGTTTAGCCCGCAAAATCCCGTGATTCCGGAAAAGAAAAGCCCGAGACCAAGGAAACCGGGTACCGCCAACCACCATTCAGGCTGGGTCGGCATGAACCACAAGCTTGCGCAGCTCACCAAGATCACGAGCCCGACCAACATGCGAACTTGTCGTTCCACAGCGATGCTGCCCTTGCGCCGAACCAAGGGGAATTCGGCGTCCTCCCAGGAGCGGATGCCGCCTTGCAGGATACTCACTTTCTTGAACCCTGCATCCAGAAGCTTGCGAGCCAGCAACGCGGCCCTGCGTCCAGAGAGGCACATGGCGCAGATTTCCTGGCCGTTGACCGATTCCTTCAATTGCTCGATCGTTTTATCATCAACGGAATCCAACGGCAGCAAGGTGGCGTGCTCGACGTGAATTTTACTATATTCAGCCGGTGTGCGTACGTCCAGCAACACGACTTCTTCTTTCTCGAGTCTTTTTTTGAGGACGCGAACGTCCATGGCATGCATGGAAGGCTTCATTCCCTTACCTGTCCCGTTCCCAGTACGTGATATTTATAAGTGCAGAGCTCGCGCAGGCCCATGGGCCCGCGGGCATGCAGACGATCGGTCGAGATACCGATTTCCGCTCCCAGGCCGAACTCGAAACCATCCGTGAACCGAGTGCTGGCGTTCCAATAGACCGAGGAAGAATCAACGGCCTCCATGAACCTCTTGGCATGATCTTCGTCCTTCGTGACTATGGCGTCACTGTGCCCGCTGCCATACCGATTGACTTGTTCAATGGCGTCTTCCAGGGAGTCGACCACCTTCACCGCCAGGACGAGGTCATGGAATTCCTCGTGATAGTCGGCCTCGGTGGCATCCTTGAGCCCATTCGAACCCGTAGCACCCTGCAACGCCGTTCGCGTACGGTCGTCCACCCGCAACTCGACGCCTTCTTTTCGCAGGCTGTCAGTGGCGGAGGGTAGAAAGTCGGTGGCGGCGCCTTGGTGGACGAAGAGGTTCTCGATCGCATTGCAGACCCCGGGTCGCTGACATTTTGCATTGATCGTTATCTTTCGAGCCAGCTCGAGGTCAGCTTCCGAGTCGACGTATAGGTTGCAGACTCCCTTGTAGTGCTTGATGACCGGAATCCTGCTGTTTTCCGCGACAAAGCGTATGAGGCCTTCTCCGCCTCGTGGAATAATGCAGTGAACGTAATCGTCGAGTCGGAGCAGGTGCTCGAGGGCTTTTCGATCCGTCGTTGGGATGAGAGTGGATGCATCGGGGTTCACCCCATTTTCCTCCAGGGCATGCCTGATGATTTCGCTCAATGCCTTGTTGCTGTGGAAGGCTTCCTTGCCGCCGCGAAGAATGCTGACGTTGCCTGACTTCAAGCACAACACGGCGCAATCGATGGTTACGTTGGGGCGCGATTCGTAGATGATGCCAATGACTCCCATGGGGGTTCGCACCTTGCGAATCTCAAGGCCATTGGGGCGAGTGGAGCGCTCCATTTCCTCGCCCACTGGATCGGGCAATGCAATGACTTGGCGAACCCCTTCGGTCATTCCGGCAATGCGTTCAGGCGTGAGAGCAAGCCTGTCGAGCATGGCATCGCTCAGCCCGTTTTCACGGCCCGCGTCCAGGTCCTTCCGGTTTTCGCTCAAGAGAGCCGCGGACGAGGCTTCCAATCCAGTGGCGATGCTTTGCAAAATCGCATTCTTGGCTTGCGTGTCCATGGTTGCCAATTCCCTTGAAGCGTCCAAGGCGCGCACGGCTAAGGAAGTGGTCAATTCTGCGATGTCCTCACTCATCGTTTACGATATACACGGACTAATTTAGTTCACGAAAAACGAACGTCGAGAAAAACTCCGCGCGCGTGCGAATTTTTCCTCATCTGGGCTTCAATCGATTCGGATGATGCGATGCAGCTGCTTCGCTCTCTCCTCGATGGCGGCGGCGCCGGCCGATTCCAGACGATCACACCCGAATGCTTCCACGGTGAGACTGGCCACGGCGGTGCCGTATATCATCGCTTCCTTGATGGCGGGGAAATCCCTTTGGTTTCGCGATGCAAGTCTCCCAAGCAGAGCCCCGGCGAAGGAGTCTCCCGCTCCCGTTGGGTCCCTCAGTTCAGTAACCGGGTAGGCGGGCAGAGCGAAGAGACCGTCCTCGTGGAAAAGGATGGCTCCGTGTTCGCCTTTCTTTACGATGACCGTCTCCGGACCCATTTCACGGAGCTTCTTGCCGGCCAGGATGACGTTTTGTTCTCCAGTGAGGTCTTCTGCCTCGGAATCGTTGATGACGAACAAGTTGACCCGTTTGATGAGGCTCAAGAGAGCATCGCGCTCAATGTCTATCCAAAGGTCTATGGTGTCGGCCAAAACATAGGAATCCTTGCTTTCGAGCTGGTCTAGGACATGGGCTTGCAAGGCGGGATGAATGTTGCCGAGCAAGACGTATTGCGCGGATCGATAGTTTTCGGGTAGGTCCGGCCGGAATCGTTCGAAGACGTTGAGCTGTATGTCGAGGGTGTCTCGTCGGTTGAAGTTTTCGTGGTACTGGCCTTTCCAGAAGAAAGTGGGGCCGCTCTCGTCGCGCTGCAGGCCTTCGAGGTCGATGCCGCGTGAGCGCAGTCGCTCCAGGTGTTCATCCCCGAAATCGTTGCCGATCACTCCCACCATGAGCGGTTCCGTGAAGTAACTGGCCGCGAAGGAGCAGTAGGAGGCGGCTCCGCCCAGTATCCCCTCTTGGGATGCGTGCGGGGTGACGACGTTGTCGAAGGCCACGGATCCAATCACGAGGACGGGCTGGGCTTCGGCTTGGTTTTCAATGCGATCTATCATACTCGAGTTACTGGAAAGGTGCTGGCCAGCACCACTTGGTCGTCGATTTCGATGACGATGGCGTAATTGCCGGGTTCCTCGAAATCTAGGCCTTGGATGTCATTGATCAGGTTGATTCTTTGGGCTGGGTTCTCTGCCTTGAATTTTTTCTCTATGATCGTGCGGGATTCTTCCATGGGCAAGCCGATGCTTATCTTGAGCTGGTGCGAGCCCGAGGTCAGGTCGGAAAAAGACAGGAACCAAACCATGCGAGGATGGGAAATGGGGAATTCCTTGGCTCGAATGTTGGTGAATATACCGAGCAGGGTATGCTTGCCGGTGGCAGGGTCTACGTAGACGGCGTCGCAGGTGACCCAAGCGAGAACTTGCGGTTTGGTGGACATGAATTGAGCTGGGAGTCTATGGAATGCGTCAACTTGAGGCAAGACCGCTTCGCTCCAGTAAAGCTTGGGGATCGGGGTCGCGACCCATGAAGGCGCGGAACAGATCCTCGGGCGGTTCGGAGTTGCCTTTGCTGAGGATGTCCTTGCGGAACGCCTTGCCGACCGACGAGTCCATGATGCCTTCCTTCTGGAAACGGGTGAAGGCGTCGGCATCGAGTACCTCGGCCCATTTGTAGGAATAGTAGGCGGCAGCGTATCCGACGGGTGAAGAGAACAAGTGGTTGAATCGGTGTACACCGGAGGGCGGCTTGGTTTTTCGTTGGGCGACGTATCCCTCGAGAGCTTGCTCGATGGCCGTTTCCAAGTCCTCGTAACCGTCGATGGCCATGCGGCGATGGAGTTCGAGGTCCATTTTGCCAAAGGCCAGTTGGCGCATCATTGCATTGCCCGCCATGTAGTTGCGGGCTCGGAGCATTTTTTGGAATAGTTCCTCGGGAATCGGGTTTCCTGTTTCATGGTGACGGGCGAACAGGTCGAGGCTTTCGCGTTCCCAGCACCAGTTCTCCATAATCTGCGAAGGCAATTCCACGAAGTCCCATGCGACGTTCGTACCATTGAGATCCTTGTACTTCACCTCGCCGCATAGGTGGTGCATGAGGTGGCCGAATTCGTGAAACACGGTTTCCACCTCGTAGTGGGTGAGCAATGCCGGCTTGCCCTTGGAGGACGGCGTCATGTTGCCGCACATCAGCCCGAGGTGCGGAGAGGGCAGGCCGTCTTCCTCGTTTGGCTCGCCTGTTCTCAGCGAATTCATCCAGGCGCCCCCTCGCTTGCTTTCCCTAGGATGCCAGTCGGCGTAGAAGGATCCCATGTGACGGTCGTTTTCCGCATCGAAGACGTCGTAGAACTTGACCTCGGGATGCCAGACTTCGGCGGGTTCCGATTCGTTCGCTTCCACGGTGGTTGCGGCTGCTCCCTCAAAGAGAGTGGAGCGTTCTTTGATTCGCAGGCCGAAGACTTTAGTTACCAGTTCGAACATGCCGCCGAGCACCGAGTCGATAGGGAAATAAGGGCGTAGCTCCTCGTCGTCGAAGTCGAAGAGCGCCTTTTTTCTCTTTTCGATCCAGTAGGAGACCGCCCAAGGTTCCAGTAATTCCTTGGCTTGGCCTGTTTCGGTTGCCTTGTAGGCTTCCAGTTCCTCGTTTTCACGATGGAAGGCTTCGGCCGTCTTGCCTTGCAGGTCGCTCACGAAATCATCGGCTCTAGCTCCATTCTTGGCCATTCGTCGGGAGAGTACGACGTCCGCAAAGTCCTTTTTCCCCAGCAAACCGGCTTTTTCGGTTCGCAGTCTAAGGATCTTGCGAATCAACTCGGTATTGTCGCGCTCGCTTTCGCGGCCGACTTGGCCCGAAGCTTCCCAGACTTGGCGGCGCAAGTCGTCGTCGTCGAGGTATTGCAAGAGAGGCATCATGGAGGGAATGTGCAAGGTGAAGCGCCAGCGCGATTGTCCTTCGTTCTCTCCGAGCTTTTGAATTGCGGCTTGGCGGGCATTGGCTTGCGCCACCTCGGGCAAACCGGCCAACTTTTCCTCGTCCTCGATAACGAGATCCCACGAATTGGTCGCATCGAGGACGTTTTCGGCGAACTTTTGAGTGACTTGCGCCAATTCCGTGGAGAGAGCTTCCAAGCGTTCCCTTTTTTCCGGAGGCAAGTCGGCGCCCTCCTCGCGAAAGTCTTCCACGGTTTCCTCGAACAATCTCTTGTCCGTTCCCTCCAGTGCCTTTGCCTCTTCCGTTTCGGAGAATGCCTTCAGTATGGACCACAGCTTCTGGTCGAGCGGAATCTTCGCGTAGAACGCCGTCACTTTTGGCAGCATTTCATTGTAGGCGGCGCGTAGTTCATCGGAATTCCGGACTGCATCCAGGTGATTCACCCTTCCCCACGCTTCGTTTAGCTCGTCGAGGGCTTCCCGCCCCGCTTTCACTACGTTGTCGAAGGTTGCCTCACTGGGTTGCAGCGACCGTATGGCGGCGAGGTTTCGTTCGGCTCGCTCGAGAGCTAGCTCCATATCGGGTACTACTTTGTCGGGAGTCAATTCCGACCAGTCGATGGCAAAGGAAGGGTCAAGGAAGGGATTATTCATGAGTTGAACAAGGCATGATTGCTTCCTTGTTCATCAAGACAAGACGAAAGCGGAACGCATTCCTCCTTGAGCATCCCGTTAACATAGGCATTTTGGTTCGCTTGTATGACTGATCGAACCCATGAAGCCTTGGTTTATGATGAACTTGGGGATCCAAGCGAAGTGCTTCGCTTGGAGAAACTCCCCGTTCCCGACCTCGGGAAAGGCGAGGTAAGGGTGCGGATGCGGGCGGCGGCTATCCATCCATCCGACTTCGGCATGATCGCGGGGTCCTACGAGCGGCTGCGCCAATTGCCTTCCATCGCCGGTCGCGAAGGGGTGGGGGAGGTCGCCGAGGTCGGCTCCGGGGTGGACAAAAAGTTGATTGGCCGCATGGTGTCGCTGCCGGAGGGTCAGGGAGCATGGTCGGAATGCTTTGTCATGCCTGCCGAGGATTTGTTTTTCCTGCCCATCGGGTTGCCATACGATCAGGCGGCGCTTGCATTGCTCAATCCCCTGACTGCTTGGCGTTTGCTCCATGACTTCGAATACCTGAAGGAAGGTGACTGGATCATCCAGAACGCGGCCAATTCGGCGGTCGGAGTGGCCGTGATCCAACTGTCCAAGCACCTCGGGCTACGCACCGTGAACGTGGTGAGACGCGAAGAACTCCGTGAAGACTTGCTTGGCGCGGGAGCGGACCTCGTGGTGATCGACGACGATGATTACCCCGACAGTCTGCTTGACTGCACGAATGGCAAGGAGCCCAAGCTTGCCTTGAACTCGATCGGAGGACCCAGCGCCCTGCGGCTTGCCAAGACGCTTTCGCCCAGTGGCGTGCACGTCACTTTCGGCGCCATGACAGGTGAATCCATTCGCTTCCCGACGAGGAGCTTGGTTTTCAACGACGTCCGCTTCGTCGGCTTTTGGCTGGACCAATGGAGGCGAAGGCAATCCCCCGAAAAAATCCATGAGGCCTGCGAGGAAATCCTTTTCCTGGCTGCGACCAACGTCCTGCAAAGTCGGATTGAAGCGACTTTTCCGCTGGCTGACTATGAACAAGCTTTGGCCAAGGCGAAAGAGCCTCGTTTCGGCAAAGTCTTGTTTACCCAAGGAGCTGAACTTTCTTGAACACGCCCTCCTCCCTACCAGACTCGCTCGCTGTCAATTTTCTTGCCTCCTACGCCGACCGTCCATTAACCCCGCATTACTTTTTTCGGAAAATGGATTCCTCTATAACTGAAAGCCAATTGGCGAATCATGCCTGATGCACGGCGACTTATTTAACAATGACTTCACGGCTATCTGTCTCTTTTAGGCTATTCCTCATCGCAACTTGCCTCGTGTTCGCCTTGTCGGGTTGCCAAAAGCCACTTGAACGCAAACTCATGATGGCGGTGGACCAAAATGCCACCGTGGAACGGAATGGAACCCTTTATCACTTGGACAGAGGCGAAGTCGTCAACGGTTACGTTAAGGATGAATCAGCCGGACAGGAACATCGCATACTCTATCAGGTCAGGGATGGGATACGAAGTGGTGAATTCCTCTCTTGGCATGCCAATGGAAGAAAACACCTGCAAGGGGCTTATCTCGACGGGCTCATGCATGGAGCTTGGACAAGTTGGGACGCCAATGGCACCAAACTCTGGGAAAACCATCGCCAAGAGGGGGAATTGCACGGCAAGGTCACTTGGTGGTATGATAATGGATTCAAGAAATTCGAATGCACCTACGACCTGGGAAAGAAGGAAGGTGAGGAAATTGTCTGGCTGCGGAATGGTCTGATCGGGCAGCGTCGCAATTATCGCAAGGGACAAAAGGATGGCAAATGGTCCACGTGGGATCACAAGGGTCGCCTCATCGAGGAGAAAATCTATCGCGACGACAAATTGATCGAGAGCAAGAAACTCCCGGATTTTTTCTTGCAACAATAACCGTAGGCCTTCCTTGAATCGGTACTGGATCCTTTGTTTGGATCCAGAACGTCGCCTCTTCCTCTCCTTTTTTCTTCTCGAAAAAGATTCGGGTCACTTGCGTTTCCAAGGTTTGTCGGTATATTTAATTTAAATATGCTTCTACTTGAATCTCAACGAAGGAGTTGCAGTCAATGAAACGCATCCACGTATTGGAAGACTACAATCGGGGTCGCAAGGTGATGGTCGTTACCAAGGATCCCGATTTTAATTGGGGAAGATGGTTGCGGCGTAACCGCAACGCAATGGAGGCAGTTGAGGAATACAGCAAGGCAGACCCTAGAGAACGCGCCACGTTACGCGCCTTTCTGGGTTCGCTTGGCATTCAATTGCGAGCCGCAGATTAGAGAATGGGCTTAGGGATTAGCCCGAACGAAATTGAGCGAAACGTTCGGCAGCCATTTCCCATGCCGGTTCTTTAGACGGGAGGAAGGTCGCCAAGTCGGCGGACTTGGCGATTCTTCTTCGGGCTTCCTGGAGGGAGTTTAGCCTTCCCAAGGCCAAGGCTTGGGCGGCGACGTTGCCCAAGGCGGTTGCTTCCGCAGGGCCTGCCACCACCTCCATCCCCAAGGCGTTCGCGCTGAATTGATTGAGCAATGCGTTGCGACTTCCTCCTCCTATTACGTGAAGACGGTGGAAGCTCCGTTGGGTCAGTTCGCTCAAATCGGCGATCCTGTGACGGTACATCAGGGCTAGGCTTTCCAAGGCGCACCGCGTGAAAGCGCCCGGAGTGGTGGGCGCGGGTTGGCCGGTTTCGCGACAAAAGCCAGCGATGGCGGCAGGCATGTCCGGGGGATTGAAGAACCTATCGTCGTCGGGGTCGATGAGATGGGCGAATGGCTCCGCTTCATCGGCCATGCTAGTCAAGTCGTCGTAATCGTATTCCTCGCCTGCCTCCGCCCATCTTCGACGACATTCCTGAATCAACCATAGGCCGATTACGTTGCGGAGGAAACGGACACGGTGACCATAGCCTATCTCGTTCGTGAAATTACGAGCCCTTGAATCTTCATTGATGAGGGGTTCCGTTAGTTCCGCCCCGATGAGAGACCAGGTGCCGGAACTGAGGAAGGCCCAGTTCTCGCCTTCTTCGGTCGTAGGCACGGCGGCCACCGCGGCGCCGGTATCGTGGGAAAGGCCTGCAATCACCTTGGTTTCGGTCAATCCCGTGGCCTTTTGGATGGCGGGACGCAAAGAACCCAGGATCGTGCCCGACGGCGCGATTTCCGGAAGCTTCGAGGCGGGGAGCTCTAAGGCTTCCAGCAAGCGAGGCGACCACCTTCGCTTGCGAGGGTCG
>CEVA01170997.1_pt1 | contig 12375 bp, 6 predicted proteins | sample 361521 | NCBI WGS metagenome assembly CEVA01 (sample SAMEA2622823, study PRJEB7988) | marine metagenome | isolation source: saline water (ENVO:00002010), including | reverse complement strand
AAATATATTTGAGCAAACAATTTATAATGCATAAAACTGTTTTTAAATTTTTACTATTCTTTCTTAGTTTATCTCTTAATCTTAGCGCACAAGATTTTTCTACATTATGGCAAGCACATTTTTCTTATAACGATATTGTAGATGTTGTTAGTGGTACTAACAAGATATATGCTGCGGCTCAAAATGCTGTTTTTGAATATGATACATTAACTGAGGAAATAAAAACAATTACTACCGTAGAAGGGTTGTCTGGTGAGCAGATTACAACTATTCTTTATAGTGAAGAATTTCAATACTTGGTTGTCGGTTATGAAACAGGTTTAATAGAAGTATACTCTGAAACAGATAACTCGGTGTTGTCTGTGGTTGATATTTTAGAAAAAGAAAACATTACACCAGATAATAAATCTATCAATCACTTCTATGAGTACGATGGTTTAGTATACATATCAACAGATTATGGTATATCTGTTTATGATTTAGCAAGATTAGAGTTTGGGGATACTTATTACATAGGAGGTGGAGGTTCACAAATTATAGTAAATCAGGTTACAATTTTAAATGACGAAATTTTTGCAGCGTGTTCTAGTGGAAATGGATTAAAAAAGGCAGATTTAAACAACCCTAACCTCATAGACTTCTCGCAGTGGCAAACTATTATAGGTGGTAATTTTTTAAAGATTAATACGGTAGATAATTTAGCTTATGCTATTAGAGCAAATAGGGCCTTTTTTGAAATAACAAATACGAGTTTTACCCAACTTTTTGTTTTACCATTCACACCCTTAGATACAGAGGTTAATGATAGTAATCTTATTATCTCAAGTATTAACACAGTTCAGGTTTATAATGAGGCTGCACAACTCATAGAGACATATTCTAACAATGATGATTTTGATACTCGTTTTACTTCTGCCGCTCAAGTTAATGATGAAATTTATATAGGTACAGAAAAATTTGGGGTTTTAAAAACCAGTAATGAAGCAGGTTTAATATACACAGAAGTTAAACCAAACGGACCTCTAATGAATGAAATATTTAAGCTTAATGCTGAGTCTGAAGTCGTTTGGGCAAGCTTTGGGGACTACACTACTGCTTTTGACCCTGCGCCACAACGAGCTAGAGGATTAAGTTATCTAAAAGATGAGGTCTGGCACAATATACCTTTTGATAGTGTTTTTGGGGCAAGGAACTTATCACAAATATCTGTAAATCCCTTTAACCCAAATCAAGTTTTTGTAAGTTCCTTTCAAAATGGAATTTTAGAAATAAATGACTTTCAGCCAACTATACTATATAATCAAGAGAACAGTGGCTTAGAGTCCTTAGTGGTACCAAACGCTCCACAGGTTATAAGCGTAAGAGTTTCGGCTTCTACTTTTGATGATGAAGGTGTTTTATGGACTATGACTGCGAGAGCACCTAATCCTTTAAAGTCTTATGATCCAAATTCCGGAAGTTGGCAAGGTTTCGATTTTTCATCTATTATTGAAGACGAATTGTTAGGGGAGTTTGGCTTTTTTGATATAGCTATAGATAATAATGGGACAAAATGGATTGGAGGTTATTCTAATGGTTTGTATGCTTATAATGAGAACTTAGCTAATCCACTTAAAAATTTAACATCGGAAGAACAAAACCTTCCCTTTCCCAGAGTAACAGCTCTAGAAATAGATAATAGGAATCAACTATGGATAGGAACCTTCTCAGGACTTAGAGTGCTTTTTAATACATCTGGCTTTTTTGACGATCCTAACCCTACTCTAAACTCAATAATTATTCTAGAAGATGGTATTGCACAAGAATTGTTAGAGTCCCAGACCATAACAGATATTGAGGCAGATGGTTCTAATAATAAATGGGTAGCTACAGTAGATTCTGGCGTGTTTTATTTTTCACCAGATGGTCAAAATACCATATATCACTTTACAAAAGATAACTCTCCATTGCCATCTAATAGTGTTACAGATATTTCTTTAGATCCTAATAACGGCATAGTATATATTGCTACAATAAAAGGTATGCTCTCATTTAGAGCGGGTGGATCAAAGCCAGAAGAAACGTTAGAAGATGCCTTTGTATACCCAAACCCAGTACGACCAGAGTATAATGTACTTGGTTTTAATGATTTGAATGATATTAATAAAGGTATTAAAATCAGTGGGTTGACTGAAAATGTAAACATTAAGATTACTGATATCGAAGGTAACCTCGTTGCTGAAGCTCAGTCTAATATAAACCTTAGATCCTCGAGTGCAAATTATAATTTTGCTATAGATGGTGGTACAGCCGTTTGGAATGGTAAAAATTTAGGTAACTCTATTGTAAGAACAGGTGTTTACCTAATAATGATTTCAGATTTAGATTCATTTGAAACTAAAGTTTTAAAGGTTCTCATAGTAAGATAACATGCTAACAAAAAATCAAGGTATTGTTCTTTCAAAATTAAAATACAGGGACAATGATCTTATTGTAAAATGTTACACTAAAGAGCGAGGTGTTGTAACTTATATTTTAAGAGGTGTTTTAAAATCAAAAAAAGGTAGTAGCAAAACAGTTTACTATCAAGCTTTATCTCAACTTTATTTTGAAGAAAATTTTAAAACCAACAGATCACTACAGGGTATAAAAGAAGTAAAGTTTAGCTTCATATATCACTCAGTACATTCCAATATATACAAAAGCTCTATAGCACTGTTTCTCTCAGAAGTTCTCTCTAATACTTTAAAGGAAGAAGAAAAAAACGAAGCATTATTTAATTATCTCGAAATAGCTTTACAATATCTCGATAGCGCAGATCAATTTTCTAATTTTCATTTATTGTTTTTGTTAAAGTTAACGCGCTACCTTGGCTTTTTGCCAGACAGTAAAAATATAGACTATCCATATTTTAATATGGAGTCTGGGATTTTTGAATCTATCAATCATGGTATATACTCTATTTCTGGCGAAAATTTAACACTCTTAAAACGATTATTGGGCACAAATTTTGATGCATTAAACGGTATTAAAATCAATGCAAAACAAAGGCGAGAGTTTTTAAATGTCCTATTGCATTATTTTGAGTTACATTTGGATGGATTTAAGAAACCAAAATCATTACAAGTGTTAAATGAAGTATTTCATTGAGCTAATTTTTACGAAAAGATTTTAATGACCAAGTATATAAAACTAAAAATTAGTGTCATTTTTAGTGCCATTTTGTACCTATGTTATAATGGTATAAATGCCCAAACCATTACGGTTTTAGAAGAGGGTACAAACCAACCAATTTCTGGTGTTTCATTATATAATTTGCAACAAACAAAATATGAAGTTACAGATTTTGATGGTAATGCTAATCTAAATAAGTTTAATGATAGGGAAGTTATTTATTTTAAAAACCTATTATATGAACCATTGCAGCTAAGAAAAGTAGAGATTTCTGAAAACAATTACATTATATATCTAATACCTAAAGTAGAAGGGCTTAAGCAAATTGTAATTTCAGTATCTAAATTCGAGCAAAGCAAAAAAGATATTCCACAATCTATTGTTGCGGTAAACGCTAAAGAAATTGCCTTTACCAATCCGCAAACAAGCGCAGATCTTTTAGATAATACTGGCAACGTTTTTATTCAAAAAAGTCAAATGGGAGGTGGTAGCCCAATGATACGCGGTTTTTCTACAAATAGATTACTTATTAGTGTAGATGGTGTAAGAATGAATAATGCCATTTTTAGAGGAGGTAATCTACAAAATGTTATATCAATAGATCCTTTATCTGTTCAAAATACCGAAGTAACGCTTGGAGCTGGTTCTGTTGTTTATGGTAGTGATGCTATTGGTGGTGTTATGAGTTTTTATACTAAAAAACCACAATTGTCATATAGAGATGAGTCTGTAATAAGTGGAAATACCATGCTTCGTTACGCTAGTGCTAATAACGAAAAAACAACACATTTAGATTTTAACTTAGGCTATAAAAAATGGGCCTTTTCAACTAACGTTAGTTATACAGATTTTGATGACTTAAGAATGGGAAGCCATGGACCAAATGAATACCTAAGACCAGAATATGTCATAAGGCAAAACGGTGAGGATGTTATTGTAACCAATAGTAACCCAAAGGTGCAGAAACCTACTGGCTACGACCAGATAAACCTTATGCAAAAGGTAAGGTACGAACCTAAGGACAATCTTAAATTAGATTTAGGGTTATTTTTTACCACAACTTCAGACTATTCAAGGTATGACAGGTTGATAAGGCCACGAGGTGAAATATTACGTTCTGCCGAATGGAATTATGGTCCACAGCAATGGTTTATGGGTAATTTTCAGGTTACAAAAACCAGTAGTAGCTCTAATTTATATGACAAGCTTCAAACTACCTTAGCCTATCAAAACTTTAAAGAGAGTAGAGAAGACAGAGATTTTCAATCCGATATTAGATCTCTACGTGCAGAGAATGTAGATGCATTTTCGTTTAATGTAGACTTAGAAAAGGACTTAAGTAGTAAAACAAGCCTTTTTTATGGTATAGAATATTTGCACAATACTGTAAACTCTGATGGGTATGATAAAAACATCATTACAAATGAAAATTCAGCAACTGTAACACGTTATCCAGATGGCGCCACTTGGCAGTCTATTGCAGCATATACAAGTTTAAAATATAAACCTAACTCTAAGTTTGTGTTTCAATCAGGTTTAAGGTACAATCAAATAATTGCTAAAGCAGATTTTACTGAAAACAATGTCTTTTTAAATCTTCCGTTTAATAAAGCCGATATTAATACAGGTGCATTAACAGGTACAGCAGGTATAACCTGGTCGCCAAGCAAAATGATTCAATGGAAGCTAAATGCTTCAACCGCTTTTAGAGCACCTAATATAGATGATATTGGTAAGGTGTTTGACTCAGAACCAGGATCTGTAGTAGTGCCAAACAACAATTTAAAACCAGAATACGCTTACGGAGGTGAGTTAGGTTTAAAGCTAAATTTTGAAAACAAAGTTGTATTAGACATGGCGACCTATTACACCTTTTTAGACAATGCACTAATTAGAAGAGATTTTGATATTAATGGCGAAACCGAAATTGTTTACGATGGAGAATTAAGCTCAGTGCAAGCCATACAAAACGCTTCTAAAGCCTGGATTTATGGTTTTGAAATTGGTGCAGAAGTAAATTTCTCTAAGGCATTAAAGCTACGGTCACAGTATAATGTTATTGGAGGTACTGAAGATGATAATGGTATAGAAGTTCCTGTAAGACATGTGGCTCCTAATTTTGGTAACACTCACCTTATGTGGAAAAAAGAAAAGTTACAATTTGATGTCTTTGCGGTATATAATAGCGAGCTGTCTTTTAATCAATTAGCGCCATCAGAGTATTCTAAAGATTATTTATATGCTAAAGATGATGATGGAAATCCGTATTCGCCTTCTTGGTATACGCTGAACTTAAGAGCACAATACCAATGGAAAGATAAGTTAACTTTAACAGCAAGTCTAGAAAATATTACAGACCAACGTTACAGACCTTATTCCTCTGGCATATCTGCTGCAGGACGTAACTTAATAGTAGCTGTGAATTATAGTTTTTAATAAAGAAAGCCTCATTGTTGAGATGAGACTTTTCTTTAGTTTTCCTCTTTTGGGTTTTTATTTCATTATCGCTTTTTTGGTAATGACCTTACCGTTAGAGATATGAGCTTTCACTATAAAAATAGAATTTGTAATATTTGATAACTTATGTACTTCTAAGTTAGAAGTGCCATTAAGACTATATATTCTTCTTCCTTTCACATCATATATTTCAATCTTATCAAAAGTCAATGAACTATTAGATAATGAAAATTTGACTAAACTATCAGGCATCTCAGTAATTGTAAAACTATCAACCAAGTTAGTATACTCTGTATTAGATAGAGTACTTTCGTTAAAAATAATATCAAATCTATCTGCATAATCACCTCCCGCAGATAAGAATTGATAGTCGCTAGACTTAAGATCATGAATAATACCTAGTTGATTATCTCTGAGAAAAATAGAATTATTTTCTAAGTACTCACCTTCAAAATCTGATAAGGAAATAGAATATAGTTCAGCTGTTGATAAATAAGAAGCAAAACCAAGGTTAATAACTTCATTCTCATTAAGGCTATTTTTAGATTTTCCTTGAATGACATAAAATCCTCCGCTATTATTGTCCATAGAGTACAATAAACCTGCATTGCCTGCATAGTTACGTTCCGTATCAATACCTTTGCCATCATAACCATCTGTGGCGCTATCAGCATAAGCTACACATATTTGGCTATAAACACCAATATCAGAACTAAGGTTAATCCAGAGCCTTTCTATATCTTCATAATTATTTTGTTGATTAATACGGTAGAAGTCGTTATTTACATTTGTACCACCTACTCTCATGGAATTAGTGAATGTAACATTTCCAGGACTGGTTGATGAAATAAAGAAGCTCTGTCCTGAAGGCACTCTAGGTTGAGGTGCTGGTGTTGTACCATTACCTGCAGTTCCTAAGGAGTTAATGGTAATATAATCGGCTAAATTAAAATTTAATATTTCATTACCAGGATTTGCACCATCGGGTGGGCTAACCTGTGACCACATGAAAAGTTCAGAAGCAACCACAGAACTGTTTGCTGTAAAGAATGCAGATGCATCCAAGGCAGAAGGATATGGGTTACCCAATAAATTCCAATGGTTTAAGGTGTTAAGTGCATTAAATGGTACAGTCTGAGTAATGTCTCCATTGTTATATGCACCTTCAAATAAATAATCATAGGATGTGCCTAATGGTTGTATGAATAGGCCATGCATAGAAATATAACCCTTACCAGCCACCATTATGTCAGTGTCTCCTACGGGTTGCCAATCATTACCGTCATCGTCTATTTCATCTCCATCTGTATCTAAATAATTGTTTGCATTAAACGTGTAACGTCGATTTGGTTTTGCATCTGTAAGACCTTCTAAGATAGTAATATTATCAACTGGACTACTCCAGTAAGTGTAATCCTCCTCAGTGTTTGGAGTTGTAGATTTAATGACAACTGCCTGGCCAGTTCCGGCAAGAACAAAGTTATTTCCTCGTTGTACAAAACTGCCTTGAGTTTCCGTGGTAAGTTGTCCGGCATTAACGGTTACATCATTTACAACCTCAACGAAGTCTCCATTGTCAATGGTTAAATTAGCATTAACTTCCAAGTTGCAAGCAGTAAAACTCCCAGAGACTCCTGTAGAATAGGGACCATTTATTACAGCAGCAGTACTAACATCTGGACCTACTCCATTATCCCATGCAGTTCCATCCCAAGTTGCAATAACAGGACAAGCTGAGCATGAATAAGTACACCCACCAAGGACAAAAGGAGTACCATTGTCAGTATTCCAATTTCCTGCTGTTGACACTGCAGCCAATATTAAAGCAGAATCCGTTGTTACAGAACAGTTATATTCAGCGTTATCAATCTCATTAAGATGTACCGCATCTACACCATTAGTTAATGCTGGAGGCAAAGCACTTGTATTTGCATCGATGGCATCTGCTGCCCAATCTGTACCATCAAAATTTATCCCATATAGAAACGTTGGTGAAGCATCTGGTCCTTGATAGGCGAAAATTTGATCACCACTTACAGCTAAAGCAAATGCTGCACTATCCGTTATTGTACCTGTAGAACTTGTAAAAGGTGCTTGGTCATCAACTATAACTTCCGTGCCGCAAGGCAAATCAGATGTAGCCGTCCACGTAAGTATACCTTCATTGAGTCTAAAGCCACCAGCTGCAAACCAGCCATTGTCCGTGAATTTTATTTCCGTATTAGTCGTAATATCTGTAAGTAAAACAAAACTAAATTGGTCTGGGTTGTCTGAATTAAACCCTGTGATTACAAGGTCACCATTGGTAAGTGTAGTTTGCCCAAAACTAAGATTTAGGACACAGAAGAATACTATAAGTGATAAGTAGTTTTTTTTCATAGGGATTCGGATTAACTATTAACCATTAACAAATGCAAATTAAAGTTACCTTATTAGCAGGTAGTTATACCTTTGCAAGGTATTAACAAATTGTTATTTTCGCTAAATGAACCTACAAACCACCTATACTGTCGATGAAGCGCAAAAAAAGCTAGAAAATTACTGCGCATATCAAGAGCGTTGCCATAAAGACGTAAGGAAAAAGTTAAAGGATATGAAAATGATTCCTGAGGCTATAGACAAAATTGTGGTTCATCTCATAAACCATAATTTTTTGAATGAAGAACGGTTTGCAAAGGCTTTTGTACGTGGAAAATTCAGAATAAAAAAATGGGGAAAAAACAGGTTGGTTAGAGAATTGAAATTTAAGGATGTATCAAAATATGCCATAGATGTAGCTCTAAAAGAAATTGATGAAGCGGATTATTTTGAAACTTTAGACGAACTTACCCAAAAACGCATAGCACAAGTCAACGAAAAAAACATATACAAGAAAAAGAAAAAAGTAGCAGATTACTTACTGTATAGAGGATGGGAAAGTCATCTTGTTTATCAAAAACTCAATGAATATTTATAAAAAAAGAGGCCGTCTAAAAAGTCAGTGTTTTCTCAATCTGAACTCGTTTCAGATTCTAAAACAAACTAAAAATCTGCTTATTAAGATTCTGAAATAATTTCAGAATGACAGATTTTAGACTTTTAAGACAGCCTCTTTTGAGTTTATTGTGTTATACTGAATTGTTCCACTGAGCGTTGGTCACTGAGCGAAGTAAAAGTATATTTCAGCATCTTACTTCTGTAGTGTCTCAGATTCTTTGAAACAAGTTCAGAATGACAGTAGTTACAAATTAAAACTTGCACCAATATTAAATGTAAATTGGTTGTAAAATAAATCTACGTCTTCATCATATTTTGCTAGTGGGAAAGCCGCTTCGGTATAAATACCAAAACCATCAGAAAAGAAGTAGCGTGCACCTACGTGACCACCAAAATTCTTTAGGCTAAGACTAAGTCCTGGATAAAGGTCAAAATTTGGGTCAATGTTTATAACATTGCCAAGGTTAGCATTAAATCTTGCTTTTAAGTCAAAACGATCTCCAAAATCAGCAACATCAGCTATGACATCATCAACACCTAAAGCGTAAGACGATGAAACACCAATTGAGATATTTTCTCCTAATCCGTAATCGTAAGTAAGGTTAATACCTGTAGCTTCATCTTGAAAGTTAGCACCAACTTGAAATTTTTGATCTCCTTTACCTTCAAATGCCTGAGAATTTCCAAAACTAAATAATAACAATGCTGCTATTAAAACAATATTTTTCATGATTTGAGTTTTTTAAAAAATGTGCGCAAATATACAAATAGATTGTATGTCAGAAAATTAAACGTAAGGCTTTGTGTTGGTTATGGCCTTTTCATTCTTCCAATCAATCCATTTTTGCCCTTTTATACGACGCATTAGGTTGTCGTAATTTCGCATTAAAAAGATATTATAAAGGGCCTTTCCTAGATTTTTAGGATTACGCGCAATGGCACGTAAACTCATAGAAAAACCAGGTGTTAAGTAGCGCATGTAATGCCAATAACCTTCTGGCATGTATAATACCTCTCCATGATTAAGATCGCAAACCCAACCTTTGGCATGCTTTAATGCTGGCCATTTTTCAAAATCTGGATTAGCAAAGTCAATATCTTCTCTGGTTATAAGCGAATGCGGAACTTTATATAAATATTTGTTCTGCTTTTGATCGAAAAGAATGACTTGCTTTTTACCTTCAAAATGAAAGTGGAAGATATTAGCTAAATCAATATCGTAGTGCATAAAAGTGTACGAATCTCTACCACCAAAAAATAGCATTGGTAAGCCCTTCATTAATCGTAATCCAAAATCTGGATAGCTAAAATCTTTTTGTAGTTGAGGTACTTCTTTCAAAATATTCCAAAGAAAAATCCTGAATTTTGTAGGCTCACGTTTTAGAAGATCTACATAATCGCTCATTTTCATTTTAGCATGAGCTTCGTTAAAACCATCTTTGTAATCTACAGGTCTATCGTCGTAAAGCGGTACGGTTTTATCTCCTGCAACGTCTTTCATGTAATCTAAACTCCATTTAGAGTAGGCAGGCCAATCTTCAATAAAACGCTCAATAACCACAGGCTTTTGTGGTTTGAAGTAATTTTTAATGAAATCTTCTTTCGTAATTGTCTTTACGCGTGGTATGTCTTGAAGGTCTAATTGCAACAGTTAAAACTTTAGAGTGCCAAAGTTAAGAAAACGTTACCAATTGGTTTAAATTGTATGATAAAAAATAACTTATTGCTGATTAGTAAATCCTATGGTGAAAAGATAGAGGTTGTCTGAAAATTATGATAATCTGTCATTCTGAACTCGTTTCAGAATCTCAGAGAATTGATTTTATACTTTTTTAGAATCTGAAATAAATTCAGATTGACAAAACTTAACTTACCTGACAACCTCTTGTATTTATTATCAAATCCTATTTTTTGTCTAAAAATCCTTGTCTCAGTATCTCTTTTATACCTTCAATATTATCTGTAAAGTCAGCCATCTGTGCTATAATTTGCGACATCTGGTTTTGTCCACCTAGAATATTCAGTTTATTGTTTTTTGCAAAAATCACTTTAATGTCTTCCCAACGTTGTAGCTCTTCTTTAGTAAGCGAGTTGCTTAGTTCTTTAAACTTTAAAAGGTTGGCTTCCGCAGCGCTAGTTAAGGTTTGCGATTCGTTTTCGTAGTGCGACAACACTAAGGTTTGTAATTCCTTATCATCCATTATAGGCACTACTTTGGCAACTAATTTGTTCATGTCTCTGTACGATCCTTGTAGCTTAAAACTAGGCTCTGTACGATAACTGTCTTCCATACCTGCACTGGCAATATAGGTCTCGTTAACCTTGAGGACTGTGTTTCTTATTTTAATAACTTTTTCAATCACAGAAACATAATCTGCAACCTCTTGGTTACTATGATTACCTTTAAGCTCTGCGTCTGCTGTGTTATGTTGTACACGATCAATTAAGGTATACACATCATCAAAATATTTGGTGCTTAATTGTTGTAAAACAGGATTGCTTGTTAAGGCATTTTCAATAAGGCTTAACTCAAACAAATGGGCTGTATCTCCAATAATGTCACCTAAATTGTATATATCTGCACGGTTAGCAAGCATGTCTGGTATCTGGAACTTTTCACCACTTTCGGTATATGGATTTCCAGCCATGATAACGCAAAACTTCTTACTTCTTAAATCGTAAGTTTTAGGTTTACCTTGGTAAACACCTTCAATCTTACGTGTACCATCGGATAGACTGATAAACTTCTGTAAAAATTCAGGATTGCAATGTTGAATATCATCTAAATACAACATCACGTTATCACCCATTTCAAAAGCTAAGTTTAATTTTTTAAGCTCTTCTCTGGCAGCAGAATTATTTGCAGCTTCAGGATCTACAGAGGTAACTTCGTGGCCTATGGCAGGACCATTAATTTTCATGAATATTAAGCCAAGTCTGTTGGCTACATATTCCATTAATGTGGTTTTACCATAACCAGGTGGTGAAATTAGTAGTAGTAAACCCATTCGGTCTATACGTTTGGTGTCTCCAACAGTACCTAATTGCTTTGCTAAATTATCTCCAATAAGTGGAAAATACACCTGATTTATAAGTTTGTTTCTAACGAAAGAACTTAATACGCGAGGTTTAAATTCATCTAATCTCAACTGTTCCTTGAGTTGTTCTATAACCTCATGTTTAGCCGATTTAAAAGCTGAAAACGCAGGAACTTTTACGCTATTAAAATGCTCTAGTTCTTCAGAGAATTTATGATAGCTAAATTGAAAGGTACCATCAATAATACTAGGATGAACGCCTTTTAAATCTTTAATTTCAGTTTCTGAAACAGCAGTATTAGAAGCGCTATCGTTTTTATATAAAATACAAGCCACACATTCATTTACATAAGGAACCAATGTGTTTTCATTCGCTTTTGCAAATGCCGAAACCCAATGCTTTACCAATTCTATACGATCTTTTTGAGTAGCACTATCGTTAAGACGTTGTTTGAATTTTTCGGTAGCCTTCTGAGTTTTTAATTCCTTTTCAAAAGCATCTTTTAGTTTTATAGCTTCGCTACTAACCGTAAATGTGTCATTGTCTTTGAGTTCATTAAATAAATATTCGGCAATAGTTTTGGCACTATTAGCCTCAATTTTTCTTGAAGTTTGAATGTCTTCCGCTAACTCATCAATGATAAAATCATATTCCTTGCTGTTTGGAAAAACAGCCAAAACCTCACCAGCACTTTTTAAGTCGTGGTTGTATGCCTTTAGACTTTCTTCTGAAAGATTATTCCAGAAAAAT